>Ga0063456_1000557_pt1 | contig 22731 bp, 16 predicted proteins | sample AraplaMF_Cvi_mMF_FD_56228 | JGI IMG/M metagenome (GOLD analysis project Ga0063456, IMG submission 56228) | Arabidopsis root microbial communities from the University of North Carolina, USA - plate scrape MF_Cvi_mMF version 2 (version 2) | ecosystem: Host-associated > Plants > Roots > Endosphere ... | reverse complement strand
GAGGCCTTGCTGGCGATGCGGATCGAGAAGACTTATTCGAAGGACAAGATCCTCGAGCTGTATCTGAACGAGATCTATCTGGGTCTCGGCGCCTACGGCATTGCGGCCGCCTCGCTGGTCTATTTCGACAAGTCGGTGAACGAACTGACGGTGGCCGAAGCCTCCTATCTGGCGGCGCTGCCGAAGATGCCGGCGACCCTGCATCCGGTGCGTAACCGCGACCGCGCCATCGAGCGCCGCAACTACGTGATCGACCGTCTCCAGGAGAACGGCTGGATCAAGCAGGCCGACGCCGAGAAGGCGCGCAAGGAGCCGCTGGCCGTCACCAACCGTTCCAACGGTGCCCACACCTTCGCCGGCGAATATTTCGCCGAGGAAGTCCGCCGCGACATCTTCGAGCGCTACGGCGAGAAGAAGCTGTATGAAGGCGGCCTCTCGGTACGCACCACGCTCGATCCGAAGATCCAGGTCATGGCACGCAAGACCATGGTCTCTGGCCTCGTGAACTATGACGAGCAGCAGGGCTATCGCGGCGCCATGAGCAAGCTCGATATCTCCGGCGATTGGGGCGTGAAGCTTGCCGAGATCAAGTCGCTCTCCGACATCTCGCCGTGGCGCATGGCGGTGGTGCTGGAGACCAGCGACCAGTCCGCGCGCATCGGCTTCCAGCCGAACCGCGAGCTCGGCGGCGCCATCAGCAAGCAGCGCGAGACGGGTCTGATCACGCTTGACGGCATCAAATGGGCAAAGGCGGCCTCGGGGCCTGCGAAGGGCAGGACCGCGACGGCGGTGTCACAGGTGCTCCAGCCCGGCGACGTGATCTATGCCGATCCGCTCTACAGCAAGGAGGGACAGCCGGTCGAAGGCCAGTACCGGCTGCGCCAGATCCCCGAAGTGTCGGGCGCGATGGTGGTGATGGATCCGTGGACCGGCCGCGTGCTCGCGATGGTCGGCGGCTTCTCGTTCGACCAGAGCCAGTTCAACCGCGCCACGCAGGCCTACCGGCAGCCGGGTTCGTCGTTCAAGCCGATCGTCTATTCGGCCGCGCTCGATAACGGCTATACGCCGTCGACCGTCGTGCTCGACGCGCCCATCGAAATCGACCAGGGCCAGGGCGCCGGCGTGTGGCGGCCGGAAAACTTCTCCTCGGGCAAGTTCCAGGGCCCGGTGACGCTGCGCAATGCGCTGCGGCAGTCGCTCAACACCGTGACGGTGCGCCTTGCGCAGGACATCGGCATGCCCCTGATCGGCGAATATGCGCGCCGCTTCGGCGTCTATGACGAGCTGCCGAACTATCTGTCCTACGCGCTCGGCGCCGGCGAGACGACGGCGATGCGCATGGTCACGGCCTATTCGATGATCGCCAATGGCGGCCGCCGCGTGAAGCCGACCCTGATCGACCGTATCCAGGACCGCTACGGCCACACCATCTTCAAGCACGACCAGCGCGAATGCCGCGGCTGCGACGCGCCGGGCGGCTGGAAGAACCAGGCCGAGCCGCAGCTGATCGATCGCCGCGAGCAGGTGCTGGATTCCATGACCGCCTACCAGATCACCGAGCTGATGGAAGGCGTGGTGCAGGCCGGCACCGCGACCGTGGTCAAGGAGGTCGGCAAGCCGATCGCCGGCAAGACCGGCACCACCAACGAGGCCAAGGACGCCTGGTTCGTCGGCTTCTCGCCCGACGTCGCCGTCGCCATCTATATGGGCTACGACAAGCCGCGTCCGCTCGGCAAGGGCAACGCCGCGACCGGCGGTCATCTGGCCGCGCCCATCGCGAGGGACTTCCTCAAGCTTGCGCTCGCCGACAAGCCCGCGGTTCCGTTCAAGGTGCCGGCCGGCATCAAGCTGGTGCGCGTCGTCGCCAAGACCGGCATGCGCGCCGGTCCGGGCGAGACCGGCGGGACCATCCTGGAGGCCTTCAAGCCGGGCACGGCGCCGCCGGATAATTACTCCGTCATCGGCGTTGCCGACGCCGATGGACGCGGCGGCGGCGTGCCGACCTCGCAGCAGCAGCAGCCTGATTCCGGCTTCTTCATGCGGCCGGGCACCGGCGGGCTGTATTAGCGGATTGGGAGCGGCGGTGAGAGCAAGTGAGCTGCTCTCCGCCGCGCCTGCGCGCCGATCAGGCCGTCGACGCGGCTACGATGAAAGAAACGCTCCAGCTTTGCCGATGGCGCTCTTCGAGCTGTCGAAGATTTGCAAATAGTGCTCGATACTCTCTTTCATCTGCTGAAGGCCGACCGCCCTTGTAATCTCCTTATTGGCTTCGACGAGTTGAGTCAGCATCTCGCCAGCTTGCGGCGCGCTACCAACATAGGATCGATACTGATTCTGAAATGCTCCGTAGGCATTATCGAGATCGACTGCGGAGGTCGGCAACTTCCCGTTAGTGGATATCCAGGCAATCACCCCGAACTTCTCCTGCACGCAGGCCCTCCACACGTTAATCTCGCGGGCGGTCGCCCGATCCAAACCGTGCAGTCGGGATGCAATGCTCTTGGCATGCCTCTCCAAAAGCGGCTGATATCGCGTGGCGGCTTCTCTCAACTTCCGGTATTTGAGTTCTTCGAGGCCGGCTTTCGCGGCAGCAGCAACCAACTTCGCTATCTCGGATAATGCCTGAGCTTCGGCGGCATACTTGCCGGTCGCTTCAAAAATGCCCACGACCGTATCGATGTCGGTTTGCACGTCGACATAGCTCTTCACGATCTTGTCGAACGCCTTCGAATATTCGAGGAGAAACTGATAGTCCTTGTCTGACTGCTCGAAGGCTTCGATCGCCTCGCTCTTGATGTTTCTCGCGCGCCAGTAGTTTCTCGGGAGATTGTAGCCGGGATTATCGCGGCAGGTGCTCGGCGCTCGGGTGAACTGCGATAGATATTCCAACTGGGCGCTTTCCTTGATGGTCTCCAACGCAATCTGTTGCTTGAGATCCGCGGATGTGGTGTAGAAGCTAAGCACCGTTGTGGCGCCGGCGCTTGCGCCGGTCAACGCCTTAGGATCAACGGCGCAACCTCCTGCCATGGCTGCAAGCGTCGCTACGCAAATCACTTTCATAATGCCCCTCCCGTAAAAATTGTATGGTTCTCCAGTTGCACGGAACCTGCCATGGGAGACTTGAACTTATCCACAGGACAAGGGCCTCGTTTGGCCCGGCAGGGATATTCAGATGGGACGGAGTCTCGCTCAATGTTCATTGGCCGGCCATTGCGCTTTGCAGCCGCCGCCGCTACATCGGCGTTGCCATCAGACGCGGGACCAAATCCGCGAGATCAGAGAACGACATGCGCCCCGAAATCGAACGGTTGGTAGAAGAGATCAAGCAGTCAGTCGGGCTGCTGAGGAGGCATCTTTGACGTCGAGACATCGACGGCGCGCCTCGCTGAGCTAAACAAGCTCGCAGAAGATCCCAATCTCTGGAACGACCCCCAGAAAGCCCAGAAGCTGATGCAGGAGCGCACCTCGCTGGAGGATTCGCTTTCGGGCATCGGTAAGGTCGAGCAGGAGCTCGAAGACGATATCGGCATGATCGAGCTCGGCGAGGCCGAGGGCGATACAGGCGTCGTGGCCGAAGCCGAAGCTGCACTCAAGAACCTCAAGAAGGAAGTGGCGCGGCGCGAACTCGAGGCGCTGCTGTCGGGCGAGGCAGATCGCTTCGATTCCTATCTCGAAGTCCATGCCGGCGCTGGCGGCACCGAAAGCCAGGACTGGGCGCAGATGCTTTTGCGCATGTACACGCGCTGGGCCGAGACGCACGGCTTCAAGGTCGAATTCCTCGAGGAGTCCGAGGGCGAAGAGGCCGGAATCAAGTCGGCGACGATCCAGGTCTCCGGCCACAACGCCTATGGCTGGCTGAAGACGGAAGCGGGCGTGCACCGGCTGGTGCGCATCTCGCCGTTCGATTCCAATGCGCGCCGGCACACTTCGTTCTCGAGCGTGCAGGTGTTTCCGGTCATCGACGACAGCATCAAGATCGACATCAAGGAATCCGACGTCCGCGTCGACACGATGCGCTCCGGCGGCGCCGGCGGCCAGCACGTCAACAAGACCGAATCCGCGGTGCGCCTGACGCATATTCCGACCGGCGTCGCCGTGGTCTGTCAGGCCGGCCGCTCCCAGCACAAGAACCGGGCGCAGGCCTGGGACATGCTGCGCGCGCGCCTTTACGAAATCGAGCTGAAGAAGCGTGAAGAGAAGGCCGCCGCCGACCAGGCCGCCAAGACCGATATCGGCTGGGGTCACCAGATCCGCTCCTATGTGCTCCAGCCCTATCAGATGGTGAAGGATCTGCGCACGGGCGTGCAGACGTCGGACACCTCGGGCGTCCTCAACGGCGAGCTCGACGAATTCATGGCCGCGACGCTGGCGCAACGCGCCTTCGGCACCCCCGGCGCCGACATCGAGGACGTGGACTGATCATGACCCGCGTTGCCTTCATCGGGCTTGGACGGATGGGCCATGGCATGGCCGGCCGCTATCTCGATGCCGGCTTCACGGTGACGCTGTGGAATCGCAGCAAGGCCAAGGCGGAGGATTTGATCGCGCGCGGCGCGCATTGGGCGACCTCGCCCGAGGACGCCGCGATCGATGCCGACGCCGTCGTGACCATGGTTGCCGACGACGAAGCCTCGCGCGCGGTCTGGCTCGGCCCCAAGGGCGCGGCCAAGACGGCGAAATCAGGCACCATCGCGATCGAATGCTCCACCGTCTCCTATGACCACGCCCGCGAGATGGGCCGCGAGCTCAACGCGCGCGGGCTGATCTATATCGACTGTCCCGTGACGGGACTGCCGGATGCGGCAGCCAGCGGAAAGCTGACGCTGCTCGCCGGCGCAGACAGCGCCGATCTCGAACGCGCCCGCCCGTTCCTCGAACCGATCGGCTCGACCATCCGTCATTTCGGCGCGGTCGGCTCCGGCACGGTCTACAAGCTCATCAACAATCTGATGGGTGCGATCCAGATCGCCGGGCTTGCGGAGGGGCTCGCGATCGCCGAGCAGGCCGGGCTCGACATGAACCTCGTGCTGGAGTCGATCCAGGCGGGCGTTGCCGCAAGCCCGCAGGTCGCGCGTCACTCCAAGCGCATGGTCGCCCGCGATTTCAGCGGCGCGACGTTCACGGCAGCGCTGCGGCACAAGGATGCCGCCTATGCCGTGAAGCTCGCCGAGAGCCTGCTCGCCGACAGGCCGCTGGTCGCGCGCGCTGCGGTCGAGGCCTACGCCCAGGCGAAGGCCGCCATGCCCGACGACGACGAAGGCAAGATGATCGAGCTGGTGTCGCGCCCGAAGAAGCCGTCTTAAGCGGGCCATCGACATGGGGCAGCCTCGATCGGAACGCGGTCTCGGCATTGCCCTTGTCGCCGCGGCCGCGATTGCCTGGAGCACGGCGCCGTTCTTTACCCGGCTGTTGCCGTTCGATCCCTGGACCATTCTGTTCTGGCGCGGCGTGTTCGCCGGCAGCCTGATCACGGTCTTTCTCGTGGCGATGCAGGGGCGCGCCGCGCTGCGCCAATTGGTGGCGCCGGGGAGGGGCGGTTTGCTCGTCGCCGCCTTGTCCACCATCGGCATGGTGTCGTTCATCCCGGCGCTTCAGATGACCAAGGTGATGAACGTCGCGGTGCTGATTGCGACCCAGCCCTTCGTCGCGGCGGCGTTGGCGTGGCTGTGGCTTGGCGAAGCCGCGACATGGCGAACCCTTGTCGCGAGCCTCGTCGCGTTTGCCGGCGTCGTCATCACCGTCGGTGGTATCAGAGCCGGCGCCGATGTCAGCGGCGTGGCGCTGAGCTGCCTGATGGTGCTCGCCATCTCGGCCATGACGGTCGTCGTTCGGCACCACAGGGGAACGTCGATGGTGGCCGCGGCTGCGCTTTCGAATTTCCTGGGAAGCCTCGTCAGCCTTCCGTTCGCCCACGACATCACCCATGTCGGCGGCAACGGCCTTGCGATCCTCGCCATGTTCGGCTGCCTTCAGGTCGCGCTCGGGCTGACGTTCTACATGCTCGGCTCGCGCCTGCTGCCGTCGGGGCAAGCGTCGCTGATCGCGACGCTGGAGACGCCATTGATGGCGTTCTGGATCTGGGTCGCCTTTCGCGAGGTGCCCGCCGTGCATGCGCTCATGGGCGGGGCGCTGGTGATCGGGGCCGTTGTTGCCGATATCGCCGGGGATATTCGAATGCGCGGACGATCCTGAGCAACGTTATCGGAAATCGGGTGGCGAAATTTCTCGCTTCATCGTAGGCGGCTGGTCTCACTAACGATTGAGACCCGATGCCCCTGAACGACAACCGGATCGACGCGCGCGACTGGTCGCGGCTGGCCCTGCTCTCTGTCCTCTGGGGCGGCTCGTTCTTCTTCAATGGCGCGGCGTTGCGGGAATTGCCGCCGTTGACGCTGGTGTGTCTGCGCGTCGCGCTTGGTGCGGCCATTCTCCTGCCATTGCTCCGGATGCAGGGCATCGGCTTGCCCAAGGGCGTGACGGGCTGGACGCCGTTCGTTGCGATCGGGTTGCTCAACAACGTCATTCCGTTCTCACTGATCGTGATCGGGCAGACGTTTATCCCGAGCGGGCTTGCGTCCATCCTGAATGCGACGACGCCGCTGTTCACCGTACTCGTGATGGCGGCGGCTGGTGAGGAAGCGCTACGGACGCGGCGCGTGGCCGGCGTGGCGCTGGGGCTCGCCGGCGTGGTCATCCTGCGGGGATGGGGGATCGAGACGAGGCCGGGGCAGGGGTTCGGCATCCTGCTCTGCCTCGGCGGCGCGCTCAGCTATGGCTTTGCGGCGCTGGCGGCGCGGCGGCTGTTGAAGGATTCAGCTCCGCTGGGAACGGCGACATTTCAGCTGATGGCCTCTACGGCGATGATGGCGATTGTCGCAGCCAGCGTGGAGCAGCCGTGGCGTCTTCCGATGCCGGGCCTCACGACATGGCTCGCCGTGCTGGGCCTTGCCGCGTTGTCGACGGCGCTGGCCTACATCGTCTTCTTTCAGATCTTGCGTCGGTCGGGCGCAACCAATGTCATGCTGGTGACGCTGCTCATTCCCGTCACCGCCATCCTGCTGGGATGGCTGGTGCTGGGCGAGCCGATCTCGCTACGCGAGATCGCGGGCGCCGTCGTCGTCGGCAGCGCGCTGCTCGTGATCGACGGGCGGGCGATGAAACTGTTGCGGCGCACGGTGTAAGTTCCAGATCGCCGTTTCACTGCGCGGAAAATCGTGGCGCTTGCCAGCCGCGAGCCGCCTTGCGACACTCCCGACAAAACAAGACTGCAAAACACAGGGGAGAGAACGATGCCGGGTCGTCGCCAAAACCTTGCTGCCCTTGCCATGCTTGCTGCCGGAGTGTTGGTTACGGCACCGGCCTCGGCGCAGAAGAGATACGACCCCGGCGCCAGCGACACCGAGATCAAGATCGGCAACATCATGCCCTATAGCGGGCCGGCGTCGTCCTATGGCGTGATCGGCAAGACCGAAGCCGCGTTCTTCAAGATGATCAACGACCAGGGCGGCATCAACGGACGCAAGATCAATTTCATCAGCTATGACGACGCCTATTCGCCGCCGAAGGCGATCGAGCAGGCGCGCAAGCTGGTCGAGAGCGACGAGGTGCTGCTGATCTTCCAGCCGCTCGGCACGCCCTCGAACTCCGCGATCATGAAATACATGAACGCGAAGAAGGTGCCGCAGCTCTTCGTCGCCTCCGGCGGCACCAAGTTCGGCGATCCCAGGAATTTTCCGTGGACCATGGGCTTTCAGCCCAACTACCAGAGCGAGGGACGTATCTACGCAAAATACATCCGCGACAATTTCCCGAACGGCAAGATCGCGGTGTTCTGGCAGAACGACGACGCCGGCAAGGACCAGTTCAAGGGCCTGAAGGACGGGCTCGGCGACAAGGCCAGCATGATCATCGCCGACAAATCCTATGAGGTCAGCGATCCCTCGATCGACTCGCAGATCGTGGCGCTGCACGATTCCGGCGCCGACATCTTCTTCTCATGGGCCGCGCCGAAGGGGTCCGCGCAGGCGATCCGCAAGGTCGGCGAGCTCGGCTGGAAGCCGAAATTCTTCCTCGCCAACACCGCGACCTCTGTTGCCTCGGTGCTCAAGCCCGCCGGGCTCGACTATTCCAAGGACATCATTTCGACCGTCTATCTGAAAGACCCGACCGATCCGACCTGGGACAAGGACCCGGCCGTGGTGAAATGGCGCGAATTCATGGACAAATATTACCCCGATGGCGACAAGGCCAACGCCAACAACGTCTATGGCTACGTCCAGGCCGAGGCGATGGCGCAGGTGCTGAAGCAGTGCGGTGACAATCTCACGCGCGAGAACGTCATGAAGCAGGCGGCGAACCTGAAGGATTTCCACACCGACCTGATGCTTCCGGGCATCATGGTCAACACTTCATCGGACGACTATTTCCCGATCGAGCAGATGCAGCTGATGCGCTTCAACGGACAGGCCTGGGAGCTGTTCGGCGACGTCATCACCGGCGAGGTCGGCCACGAGCGCGGCCAGTAGTCAGGGCCGGCTGCGCTTCGGCACCATGCCGCCGGCGACGCCGACGCCGAGCACATACATCCAGCCCTCGTGGAAATCGAACAGGTGCGAGTTCAACAGCGAGCTCGCGATGTTCTGCACGATGGCCGCGAGCCCGATCCAGGCGGCAAGGCCTTCGCCCAGGAACAGGCGAAGATGCGCGATCCACATCGCGTAGAGCAGGGCGATTCCGAGCAGGCCCCATTGCATCGCGACATTGAGGGTCTGGTTGTGCGGATTGCTGACGATTTCCGCATCGAGGCCGCCCCCTTCGGTGGCGGCGCGCTCGAATTGCCGTTTGATCGAACCGGTGCCATGGCCGATCAGAGGCGCCTGGGTGAAGGCGTGCAGCGCCTTGCGCCAATAAGTCAGCCGCTGCGCCGTCGAGGCGCGGCTGATGTCCTCATGGCCGTGGCGGTATTCGACGGCGACATCGGTGATGCGCTGGCGCAGATAGGGCGATGTCGACCACGCCAGCGCGCTCGCGGCGACCGTGCCTGCAAGCAGGATCAGCGTCGCCCGCCGGTCCAGATGCTTCCAGGCGAACAAGGCCAGCAGAACCGGAATGCAGAGCAGGGCCGTGCGGCCCGAGGCGACGAATACCATGCTGGTGGCGAACAGCAGGATCAACGCGAGGCAGGCGGCAACCGCGATCAGATTTCCTGCACGCCAGAAGGTCAGCGCGGGCAGCGCAAGCCCAAAGGCGCACAGCGTGAACTCCTGGCTCTGGTCGATGTAGTTCTTGACGGGAACGCCTGGTGATGCTGTCGCGGTGATCTTCCAGGCGGGATCGAACAGCACGACCCAGGAGTAGGCCGCGAGCAGCGCGCAGGAGGCCAGAAAGGCGAGGCAAACCTGGAAGCCGCGCTCCGACCGGCTGAAATGGTAGAGCAGCGGTGGAATCAGCACGAGTTTTGCGACCGGCTTGATCGCGTGCAGCCGGTCCGGCCAGGCGCCGTCCGACCACAGCGTGCCCAGAAGCGCGAGCAGCAGGAAAGCGAACGGCAGGGCAAATGCTGGCCGCCTCAGCGCACGCGCATAATCGTGCCAGTCGATGGTCGGCGTGACCGCGAGCAGCCAGAGCCCGACGAAGATCGAAGGCGCCGTGGTCGACCAGGGCAACGATGCCGCGATCAGGATGACAAGCACATCTGCCGCCCGGACCAGCATGGGCGAGTGGCCCAAAGCCTGCCAGCGGCTGCGCAGGTCGCTCCGGCCGGACGGACCGGACAAGACGGCAGGTTCAGCGCTCATCGGGATGCGCCTATTGTGCCGCGACCAGCCGTTCCCCCGGCATCTCATCGCCGAGGAAATCGCGGGCCTGGCTCTCATAGCCGAACCGCTCGGCAAGCTCGTGGCGCCTTGCGCGGATCTTGCCGCGGCATTCCTCCTGTCGCGTCATCACGCGGGTGACCGAGGCCGCAATGGAGTCGGTCGAGAACGGGTCGAAATAGTCCGCGAGCTCGCTTGCGACCTCGCGGAACACCGCGATATCCGAACACAGCACCGGAGTGTTCGCGGCCAGTGCCTCGATGATCGGCACGCCAAAACCTTCAGCGAAGCTCGGCATGATGAGACCGTGCGCCTCTGCGATCAGGGCTGCCTTCTCATGTTCGTCGACATAGCCGGCGAAGCGGACGTTCGGCGGTAGGTTGCGCATCCGGCTGATCTCGCCGGCATAGCCGATCACGACGAGATCGGCCTGGGGCACGCCACGAAAGGCGCGGATGACGCTGGCGACGTTCTTGCGCGGCTCGTTCGAGACGATGACGATAAAGCTCGGCCGCCCCGGACGCCCCGACGGGGCTGGGAGGTGCAGGACATCCGGGGCGTCGAACCGGGTGCGGGGATACACGACCCGCGCCGGCAGGTTCGCATATTGCGGCAACAGGTCCCTGAACCGCATCATGCTATAGTTTGAAACGAAGGCGAGCTCGTCGGCCTCGCGCAGGCTGGTGCGGATTCGCGCCAGGAACTGCCGCGTCGCGATGTCGCTGAGCTTGAGGTCGGTGAGTGGCAACAAATCGTGGATCACGCAGATCACCCTGGCGCCGGGCCTGCGCTTGATCGCCACGCGGGTCGGGGTGTCCACGACGATGATGTCGTAGTCGCGTGCATCGATCCGCGGCGGCGGCAGCAGGAAGAAGGCCGAAGAGTCCTGATAGTTGAAGAATCCGGGCTCGAGCTGAAAGTCACCGAACAGTTCGAGATGGCTCAGATCCGGCGGAATGTATTCGAGCGCGGCGGTCCAGTTCTCGATCAGCCGCGCGTTCAGGCCACGCAGGCCGATCGCGCGCAGCAGGCAGAGAAGGTTGTCCCGCGACAGCAGCATGCCGGCCCTGCGGCGGAGCCAGTCGAATTTGCGGCGCGCGCCGCTGAGCGTCACCGGCCCGCTCACATTGACCTCGTCCAGGAAGCGATAGAGCGCGAGCAGCTCGATGTTGCGCGACGGCGCCGCAAACAGCTTCGTGCGTCGCTCGCGCCGGCACAGCTTGCGATAGCGCCTCGACGTCTCAACCAGCAGCGTGAGTTCGTGGCCCTCCGCGGCAAGCGAACGTACCAATTCCCGGGTGAAGTGGAAGATGCCGCGCTTGTGATTGGGTTGTCCGAGCGACTCGGAGACGACGAGGATGTTCTGTTTCATGCGCGTTTCTCGCGGAGCTCCAGGGCGTGCGTGCCTGATGGCTCGACCGTGACGGTCGAGGCGATGCGGCCGTGATCGAGATTGATGATGGTGGAGCAGGTGCGGCGCAGCAGCGGCTGGTCGTGCGAGGCGATGATCACGATTGCAGCCTGCGAGACCAGCGTCAGCAGCCGTTGCTGTGCCTTCTCGGCAAAGTTATCGTCGACCACGCTGAGCCATTCGTCGAGCAGGAGGATGTCGGCCGGAAAGGCGGTGGCGGTCGCAAACAGCACCCGCATCAGCATTCCCGAGGAGAACATCCGCAGCGGCAGTCGCTGCATGCGCGTTTCGAGCTCGGTGAAGGCCCAGATCTCGTCGATCACGCTGCGGGTCGGCTTGCGGCCGCTGATCCGCAGCAGCAGTGCGATGTTGTCCTCTGCGACGAAGTCGAGATTGACGCCGGCGTTCAGGCCGAGCAGGGGCACGACGGTGCCCTGCACCGCGATGCTGCCGCTGCTCGGCGGATAGACGCCGGCGATCAGCCGCAGCAGCGTCGACTTGCCGGAGCCGTTGGGACCGGCGAGGCCAATGCGGCTGCCTGCCTCGGCCTCGATCGTGACGTTGTCGACGGCGCGGATGATCCGCATCTCGCCCGGCTCGCGGATGAGGTGTCCGAGCAGGCGCCGCTTCAGCGAGAAGTCGTAGGCGCCGTAGAGCGGGTAGTCGAGACAGATGTTGCGGAGGCTGATCGAGACCATGCGTCAGATCCAGAATGCGGCTTTGCGCAGATGGACCAGCGTCAGGAGGCTTGCGCAGATCAGGAGCGCGAATGCGACGAGCACGTAGACGATGCTGACGGGATCGACATGGCCGCCTGCCAGCGGTTCGCGCCACACAGCGAAAAGATGCGTCAGCGGATTGAGCCGCATCACCGTGGAGCGGTGGTCGATCATGTCGGAAGACCAGATCACGGGCGAGGCGAGAAAGGCCAGCATCAGCGTGGATTCGATGATCGGCTTGAGGTCGCGAAAGCGCGTCGCCATGGCGCCGAGGACGAGGCTCAGGGCGAAGGTGCAGGCGATGAAGAGAAACAGGCCCGGCAGCGCCGCCAGTGCGTGAGAGAGGTCGTGTGGTGAGATGACGAGCCACAGCACCAGCGGCACGCAGGCATTATGCAGGGCGAACAGCGCCTGGCGGAACGTGCATTGCAGCAGGAAGATCACCGGCGGCAGCGCACGGTCGCGGATCAGGCTTGCCGAGTTCTGCAACGCAGTGGTCGCATCGAGCACCACGCTGTTGAGGAAGGTCCAGGCGGTCATCGACAGCGCCAGCATCGGCAGGCGCGCCAGCATGCTGGAGTTCGACATCTGGCCGATCACCGAGCCGAGCACCGCGACCACGATCGCCATCTGGAGCGACATCCAGAACGGGCCGAGCAGCGAGCGGACGTAGCGGTGCCGCATGTCGGACCAGGCCAGCGTCGCCGCGATCCGCACCGTGTCAAGCCAGCCGGTCGCCTGCACCGGCGCCGATCGCTCCGCGCTCGATGCGGTGACGGCGTTGCGGTAGACGGCCTCCATGCCCTGCCTGAAGGCCATGGCCGAATAGCGGGAAAGGGCGCGCGCGCGGCCCGAAAGTCCCATGCGGCGGCGGCGCTCGGGATCGCGGATCAGGGTGACGATGGCCTCACCCAGCTTCCCGGCGTCGCCGGGCGGCACGGTGATCGCCTCCATGCCATGGCGGGCGACGTGCGGCACGGCGGTGTCGAGCGCCGTGTTCACCACCGGGCGGCCGGCGGCCATGGCTTCGAGCTGGACGAGCCCGAAGGTCTCGGCATTGGTCACCGACGGCATCACGAAGACATCGGCGAGGCACATCAGCTTGATGCGCTCGCTGTCGCTCACCGAGCCGAGCAGACGGACGCGCTCACCGAGGCCGAGCTCCGCGATCAATTGCTCGAGCCGCGGCCGCTCGGTGCCTTCGCCGATGATCCAGGCCTCGAAATTGTGCGTCGCCGCCGCGCGGATCAGGACGTCGAAGCCCTTGTAGGGCACGAGCCGGCCGCAGGCGAGCACGAGCCGGCCGCGATCGTTGACGTGGTGCGGCTCGATCTTCGAGCAGTCGTAGCGGCGGGTGTCGATGCCGAACGGCACGACGTGGCATTTGTCCTCGAATTCGCGCAAGAGCGGCGTGTTGTCGACCAGCACGTGATCCGACACGATGATGGCCTTGGCTCGGCGCAGCGTTCGCCGCATCAGGGGTTCGATGAACCAGCGCAGCCCGGCATGGGTGACGATGTCGGCGTGCCAGTGCACCACCAGCGGCCGCCTGGCGCCCAGCCCGAAGGCAAAGACGAGATCGGCGAGCGGGAAGGGGGCGTGGAGGGCGAGCAGATCGTGCTCGGCGATCTTGCGCCAGAGACGCCAGGGATAGGCGGGGGCAGCTGGCAGCGACAGCAAATTGCCGAACGAGCGCACGCGCTCGACCGGCACGTCGTCGACGACGATCTCGCGCCGCTCCGGCGATTGCGAACAGACCAGCACGGCAGAGGCGAACGCGTCTTTCAGGCCCGCGCAGATGTCGCGAATCACCGTCAGCGTGCCGCCGAACAGGTCAGGATAGTAGATCTTGAAGATGTGCAGCACCGACGGACGGCGCGGGGTTTCGTTGATGTGATGCATCATGGTGGTCAGCCTGCGAGAAGCGCGGCAACGAACGGTGCGGCCAGCACCGCGATGAAGATGATTCCGCGCAGCAGCGCGGGCAGCATCGGCTCGATCGCGCCGCGCCCCCGGTCGGGAGCCGGCAAGGCATGCAGCGAGCTGGAATTGCGGACCAAGCGGTCAGCCATGGGTGAAGTCCCTTTACGTCGCGCCCCTCAGTGCCGTCTCGTATATGTGGGAAAATTTACCACGTCAATCGCCGGATGAGAAAAGTGGGATTGTGTCCCACGCGATGCATCGGTACAATTCAGACATGAATGCGAAGTCCGGGTCCAAGGCGGCGGCGCCGCAGCCGAACGCCGCAGAGAAGCTGCACGCGCCGCTGGCGCGGCTGCTGCGCCCGCTCGTGCGGCTGTGCATCCGCAGCGGCATGACCTTTCCGGCACTGGCCCAATTGCTGCGGGAACTTTTCGTCAACGTCGCCGAGCACGATTTCGCGCTGGAAGAAAAGGAGCAGACCGACAGCCGCGTCAGCCTGCTCACCGGCATCCATCGCAAGGAGGTGGCGCGGCTGCGCGGCGCGGGCGCGCCCGTGCACGAGGCGCCGGCCGCGGTGTCGCTGACCAGCGCCGTGATCGCGCGCTGGCTCGCTGCGCCCGAGTTCACCGATTCGAAAGGCGAGCCGCTGGCGCTGCCGCGCACGGCCGAGGGCAATTCGCCCTCGTTCGAGCAGCTCGTCGGCTCCGTGACCAAGGACGTGCGCCCACGCGCGGTGCTCGACGAATGGATCGACCGCAAGCTCGTCACCATCAATGCGGCTGACGAGATCGAGCTGGTCGAGGCGGCCTTCGTGCCATCGGGCGAGGACGACAGCAAGTGGCACTATCTCGGCCGCAATCTGCACGACCATATCGCAGCCGCCGCGCAGAACGTCTCGGACGGGCCGCGCTTCCTCGAACGCGCGGTGCACTACAACAACATCTCGCCGAAGCTGGCGCGTCGCCTCGAGGCGCGCTCGCGCGAGCTTGCCATGGACGCGCTCAAGACCGCCAATCGCGAAGCCAACCGCGCGCTCGCCAAGGACAAGGGCGGCGACGCCCGCTGGAATTTCGGCATCTACATCTATAGCGAGGACGCCGACGAAGAGGCCGAGGCCAGGGAAGGCATCAGGGACAGCGGCAAGGAGGGCGGGTCCTGATGAGCCGGCCGCCGCTGATCTCCCGCCGTCTGCTGCTGACGGGATTCTGGCTCGCCGGAACGGCGATCGCACGCGCGCAGGTCAAGCGCGGCACCGACCAGGGCATCGGCGGCACCGGGATCACGCGCGGCGATGATCACGGCATCGGCGGCACCGGCATCGTCGGCGTGATCCAACGCTTCGGCAGCATCTACGTCAACGGCGAGCGCATCACTTACGCAAGCGATGTGCCGGTCCGAATCGACGGCGTGGCGGCGAGCCCCAAGGCATTGCGCATCGGCCAGCTCGCCCGCGTGGTGGCGACCCGTCAGGCCGACGGCACCCTCGTCACGCGCAACATCGCGATCGCGAGCGAGGTCTCCGGTCCGATCGAGCAGGTGAAGGGCAACGAGTTGACGGTGCTCGGCCAGAAGATCGTCGCGAGCGGCAGGGAGACCAAGCTTCGTGCGGGCACGCAGGTGGCCGTCTACGGCTTGCGCCGGACCGACGGCGTCATCGTCGCAAGCCTGGTCGAGCCGCGACGCGAGACAACCGAGCGTGTCACCGGTCTGGTCGAGCGCGGGCCCGATGGCCTGCGCATCGGCGGGCTGAAGCTGAGCGGCGTCGATCCGCTGCTGGTTGGCCAGCGCGTCCAGGTCGAAGGCAACGCGAGCCAGGGTGCGATGCAGGCCGCGCGGACACGGATCGACGATTTCTCGGATCTGGTCGGCGCGAGCCGCCTGTCGATCGAGGCTTACGTGCAGCGCGCGGGCGCGAATCTCCAGCTTGGCTCCGGCCTCGTGGCCCGTGACGGCTCGCGGTTCGGCCCGGCAGCCGGCGAAGTCCGGATGGTGGTCGGCGGCGTGTTCGATCGCTCGCGTGGTCTTCAGGTCGATTCGGCTCAAGCCATCGGTTCAGGCCCGGGATCGCCGCCGCAAGGGCCTGGTGGCGGTACCGGCAATCCCGAACGCTCGCCGGGGGGCTCGATCCTGCATCCAAATCGTCCCGCCACGACGCCGGGCGGCAGCCAGCCCGGCGCGCCGGGACCGAGCCCCGGCACAGCGCCTGGCTCCGCTCCGACAGGGCCTGGGCCCGGCGGTCCCTCGGGCCCCGGCGGCTTCGGCGCGCCCGGCGGCGGGCCCATGGGGCCTGGGGGAGGAATGGGTGGTGGTGGCTTTGGTGGGCCCGGAGGCGGGATGGGCGGTGGCCGGCGCTGAGGGCCGCGTCGCCGAAAGGGAATGGCGCGGACTTAGCCCGCGCTCAGCCGCACGCCGGCGCGCAAGAACTTCTGCGGGTCGACGGCTTCGCCGTCGATGCGGGTTTCGTAATGGAGATGCGGGCCGGTCGAGCGGCCGGTCGAGCCGACGAGGCCGATGACCTGGCCAAGCTTGACGATCTCGCCGACCTTGACGTTGATCTCGGAGAGATGGCCGTAGCGGGTCGAGAGCCCGTTGCCGTGATCGACTTCGACCATGCGGCCGTAACCGCCGGACCAGCCGGCCGAGACCACCTTGCCGTTGGCGGTGACGCGGGCGGGATCGCCGGTCGCGGCACGGAAGTCGAGCCCGGTGTGCATCGCGGGCCGGCCCAGGAAGGGATCGCTGCGCACGCCGAAGCCGGAGGTGAACTCGACCTCGCCGATGACGGGCTTGCGATAGGGCACCAGCGCCAGCGTGCGATTGAGCCGATCCATCTCGGCGCGGGCGAGGTTGATGCGATTGAGCTGCTTCTCGAACGGCCCGGCATTGGCCGTCAGCTTGACGGGCACGAAGGGCCCGCCCATTGCGCTGCGCGGCACGGCGGCTTCGAGACTGGCGAGGTTGAGGCCGAGGTCGCTGACGACGCCGCGCATCCGGCGCATGCGCGAATCCATGCCCTCCTCGACAGCGCTGAGCGACGCCATCTGGCGCCGCTCGACCTGGTCGAGCGAGCTCGTGAGCCGGACCAGGACGTTGTCAAAGCCCTGGTTCTTGGCGAATTGATTGGCCTGCGGCGCGATCACAGCCGGCGCACGCGATTCAAGCCGCGCTTCGCGATCCGGCGGCGCCACGAAAATCACGGTGTCGCTGATCGGCGAGGGTTTCGGCGTGCCCTGGGTCTGGGCGGCGTCGCCACGCTGCGGCGTCGTGCGCGGGATCGAGCCGGTCACGTCGGGCATGGCGCCCAGCGCCGTGGCCCGGGACTCCAGCGCCGTCTGGCGCTTCATGATCTGGTCGAGCTTCTGGTCGAACTGCTCCTGGTCGAGCAGCTGCCGGCTGGTGGTGCGGTCGACCCTGGCGCGCAGCTCGGCGATGCGGTCCTCATAGGCGTATTGCATCTCGGCCTGGCGGGCGATCAGCCGGGTCAGGACGTCGTCGCGGAACGCAAAATAAGTGGCAGTCGCGGCCGACCACAGGCCGAGCAGGACGACCGTACCGACCACGATCCAGAACACCACAGGTCCGAGGCGAACCTGCTTGCCGTGGTGGACGATGGTGTAGGCGTCGTCAGTGTCGGGGAGGGGAATCGCAACGGCCGCCGCAGCAGCGGCCGAACGACGATGAAAGGCCCGTCCGTGGTCGCGAGGATGATGCTGGTGGTACTGCGAGTATTGGGCAGAACTTTTCGACATCGGCACTCCCGTGCCGGTCGGAAGGGTTCCTTGCGGCCTCATTGCCGCGGCAATCTGGGCCAGTCATGGTTAATTTTCCGGAAACGGAACCCCTAGAACTTAACGGGCTGGTTAAAGACTCCTTGCCGCTTCCAGCACCTGATCGGCATGGCCGTCGACCCGGACATTGCGCCAGATCCTGGCCACTTTGCCGTCGCCGCCGACCAGCACCGTGGTCCGAAGAATCCCGAGGAAGCTCTTGCCATACATGGACTTTTCGCCCCAGGCGCCGTATGCCTCCAGCATCGCATGCTGCTCGTCCGAGATCAGGGGAACCTTGAGGCCGTGCTTGTCGCGGAATTTCTCCTGGGCCTTTAACGAATCGGCTGAAACCCCAAGCACGGTGGTGCCGGCTGCGGCGAAGGCATCCGCCAGCCGGGTGAAGTCGATGGCCTCCCGGGTGCAGCCCGGGGTGTCGGCGCGGGGATAGAAGAACAGGACGAGCTTCCGGCCGGCATAGTCCGACAGCGTCGCCACGCCGCCGCCGTCGCGGGGCAGGCGGAAGGCAGGGGCTTTCTGGCCCTCGGTCAGACCCGTCTTCGCCGCGGCGGCCGGTTTGGAGGAATTTAACTGTTTCGATGCGGCCCCATGCGATGCTGTCTTTGCTATGGTCGCGGTTGATTTGCCGGCCGGTGCCCGCCGGGTCTTCGCGGACTTTGTCTGAGCTGGTGCCCGCGCTTTCAGGGCCTTCTTTTTAGCCGTCGCACTGCCGGAGGGTGCCTTGGACGATTTCTTTCGGGATGTCTTGGACATACGCCTTCCTTTCGTCGCTTTCGGCGGGTCAACCAAAGCGGTATTTCAGCTCTCGTCCGGTGTGCCGGAATCGCGCCCTCGGCTGGGCAAGTCTGACGACGCCGGAGTATGGTTACAAGGAATTCCACGCACCACCCCACTGCTCGTTGAACGCGCTCCCGGGGCGAAATGACGAACAGCAGGAATATTCGAGGTATGGCGGCACTGCCGGGGCGGGGAGCTTCGATCCCCGTCGACGGCTGCGGTCCCGGCGGCGCTCAATCCTACGACGGGCGCCTGTATCGAGAGGCAATGGCAAGGAATACGTCGCCCCAGGATTACAATCGGGATGTCGATCGGCGCGGCGGCCAGATTGAGCCGCAGGAATGGGACGACGCCGACTGGGATCCGGATCAGGAAGCGGCGGCGGGCCATCGGGCGCGCCGGCTGCTGTCGCGTTCCAATTCGAGCTTCCATCGCTTCGGTGACGGGTTTGGGTCGATGCGACGCTGGCTCGGCGGAGGTCGCTGGCTGAAGCGGCTGGCCATCGTGGTCGCGGCTCTCGTCGTCATCTTCGTCGGCTGTTTCGGCGCGCTGTGGTGGCGGCTTGGCGCCGGTCCCATCAATCTCGACATCGCGACGCCGTGGCTTGCCGCGGCGATCGAGGACAATATCGGTCACGGAAACACGGTCGAGGTCGGCGGCACCCAGATCGAGCGGGCCGGCCGTATCCAGATCGCCGTCCGCATCCGCGACATCGTCGTCCGCGACCACGACCACGCCATCGTCGCCACTGCGCCGAAGGCCGAGGTGAAGCTGTCGGGCGCGGGTCTCCTGATGGGCCATTTGCGCGCCGAGAGCCTCAATCTCGTCGATGCCGAGCTCGCGATCCGGATCGCCCCTGACGGGACCGTCACGGTGTCCGCCGGCGACACGGCCAAGCCGCTTGCGACCGGCGTTGCATCGAAGAAGGAAGCGGGCCTGCCGCCGACATTCCCGCGCAACGGCGTTCCGCCACCGCCATTCGGGTTGGCGCCCGCAACGCCCGACGCGTCGCAAGCGGCGCCTCAGACGGCCGCGCAGAGCGGCATTCTTCAAGGCCTCGACTGGCTCGACAGCCTGAGCATGACCGGCCTCGACGGCCAGAACCTCAACGAGATCGGTCTGAAGAACGGCAATCTGATCGTCGACGACCAGCAGCGCGGCAGCAAATGGTCGTTCGAGAACATCACGCTCAGCCTGCGCCGGCCGAGCCATGGCGGCGTCACGCTGAGCCTCGGCGAAGAGGGCGCACGCCCGTGGATGCTGCGCGCCACGATCGGGCCGTCCGAGAACGGCGTGCGGTCGGTCGACATCAAGGCCGACAAGGTCTCGACCTCCAACATCCTTTTGGCGCTGCGGGTGAAGGATCTCACCTATACCGCCGATCTGCCGTTGACCGGCGAGCTCAAGGGCGAACTCGGCCGCGACGGCGTGCCGACCTTCTTCCGTGGCAAGATCACGATCGGCGCGGGCAATATCATCGACACCGACACGCCGGATTATCCGATGGCAATCGACTCGGCCGAGATCAATGTCGAGTGGGATGCCAACCGGCGCGTGCTGGTCGCCCCGTTCAAGATTCTCTCGGGCGCCAACCGCCTGACGCTGCTGGCGCATCTCGAACCGCCGAATGGCAGCATCAACGACTGGCAGCTCGGCTTCAGCGGCGGCTCGATCCTGCTCGGCGGGATCGACAACGAGCCGCCGCTCGTCTTCAACCGGATCGCGATCGGCTTCCGTTTCGACACCGACCACAAGCGCCTGTTGCTGACGCAGGCCGACATCTCCAATGGCGAGATCGGCGTCGCCGGCACCGGCGCCATCGACTATTCCGGCGAGCCGCGGCTGACGCTGGGCTTTGCGGGAACGCCGATGTCGGCCTCTGCGCTGAAGCGGATGTGGCCGACGCTCGCCGTTCCCGAACTGCGCGAATGGGTGATCGAACGGATCGAGCGCGGCACGCTCCAGCGTATCGAGATCGGCATCAATTCGCCGACCAGGAACCTGCCGCGCAAGGGCCCGCCCATTCCCGACGACGGTCTCTCCGTCAACATCGTGGCGAGCGGCGTCGCGGTCCGGCCTGTGGACGGCATGCCTGTCGTGCACGATGCCGATCTGAAGGCGCACGTGACCGGGCGCACCGCGACCGTGACCATCGGGCAGGGCATCGCCGATACGCCCGCGGGCCGCAAGATCACGATCTCCGACTTCACCTTCGAGGTGCCTGACATGGCGCCCAAGCCGTCGCCGTCGCGCACCAGATTCCGCGTCGACGGGCCCGTGCCAGCGGCAGCTGAAATGCTGTCCAACGATCGCCTGAGCGATCTGTCGTCGACCGTCATCGACCCCAACACCAGCAAGGGAACGTTCTCGGCGAACATCCAGCTCGGCCTGCCGGTGAAAGGCGAGCTGACCAAGGCCGACACGATTTACGCGGTGACCGCCGATCTCAACGGCTTTGCCGCGGACAAGCTGGTGATGAACCAGAAGCTGGAGGCCAACAACCTCAAGATCGCGGCCACCAACCAGGGCTATCAGGTCAAGGGCGACGTCAAGATCAACGGGCAGGCCGCCTCGCTCGACTATCGCAAGCCGGCCGAGGGCGATGCGGACGTCAAATTGCAGGCGACGCTGGACGATGCGAGCCGCGCGCGCCTCGGATTCGATCTGAGCCCTGCCGTCAGCGGGTCGCTGCCGATCAAGCTGTCGGGCAAGATCGCCGGCGGCCCCGACCAGACCACCAAGCTGGGCGTCGAGGCCGACCTGACCTCGGTCAAGCTCGACAACATCCTGCCGGGCTGGGTCAAGCTGCCGGGCAAATCGGGCAAGGCCAGCTTCAAGGTGGTGCCGACGGCGCAATCGACGCGCTTCGAGGACATCGTCATCGAAGGCGGCGGCGCCTCGATCAAGGGCTCGCTGGAAGTCGATCCGAACGGCGATCTCATGAACGCGAACTTCCCGACCTATTCGCCGTCCGACGGCGACAAGGCGTCGCTGAAGGTCGAGCGCGGCCAGGACGGCGTGGTCAAGGGGACGATGCGCGGCGACGTGTTCGATGGCCGCGGCTTCCTGAAATCGGCGATCTCGGGCAACTCCAAGGACGATTCCAAGAACAAGATGAAGAACGTCGATTTCGACATCGACGTGAAGCTCGGCGCCGTCATGGGTTTCAACGGCGAGGCGATGCGCAGCGTCGACGCGAAGATGTCGCGCCGCAGCGGCACGGTCAAAGCCTTCACGCTGAACGGCAGGATCGGCAAGGACACGCCGGTCGCCGCGGATTTGCGCGGCGGCCGCGCCCAGGGCAACCGCGAGGTGATCTACCTCCAGACCAACGACGCCGGCGCGTTACTGCGCTTCACCGACACCTACACCAAGGCCGTCGGCGGCCAGATGGTGGTCGCGATGGAGCCGCCGAGCTCCGAGCCGAACACCACGCGCGAGGGGCTCATCAACGTGCGCGACTTCACGGTGAAGGGCGAGGCGCAGCTCGAGCGCGTCGCCGCAGGCGCGCCCAACGGCACCGGCAACGGCGTCTCCTTCAGCGCGCTGCGCGCCGAGTTCACCCGGCAGAACGGTGCGCTCACGATCCGCGATGGGGTCGTCAAGGGCCCGATGATTGGCGCCACCATCGAGGGCTCGATCGACTATCCCGGCAACCAGGTCTGCATGAGCGGCACCTTCGTGCCGATGTACGGCGTCAACAACATCTTCGGCCAGATCCCGTTGTTCGGCATCTTCCTCGGTGGCGGCAACAATGAGGGCCTGATCGGCGTCACCTACGAGGTCGTCGGCACGCCAGCCGCGCCCGTGATGCGCGTCAATCCGATCTCGGCGATGGCCCCGGGCCTGTTCCGCAAGATCTTCGAGTTCAACACCGGCAAGCAGAACTCGCCGTTCGACGAGCAGTTGCCGTCGTCGCAATCCGGCGACAGCCCGACCGGATCGGCAAGATCATTGTCGAGCGGTTGCAGCCTCGCGCGGCGGTAGCAAGCCAAGCTGCTTTTCCGGCGTCGTGGCCGTGCCTGTCCCGGCCATCCACGCCCTTCGAGATAGAAAAAACGTGAATGCCCGGGACAAGCCCGGGCATGACGATCTCTCAGGAATGTTCTGTGCGGTTACGCCGCGCGTACACCGGCCAGGAACGTGCCGACCTCGCCCGAGAGCTGCTCGGCCTGCTTGGAGAGGTTGGAGGCGGCCGCGAGCACCATGCCGGCGGCATTGCCGGTCTCGTTCGCCGCGGTGCTGACGACGCCGATATTGGTGGTGACTTCCTTGGTCGCCTCGGCGGTCTGCGNGAC
>Ga0063456_1000555_pt1 | contig 22750 bp, 5 predicted proteins | sample AraplaMF_Cvi_mMF_FD_56228 | JGI IMG/M metagenome (GOLD analysis project Ga0063456, IMG submission 56228) | Arabidopsis root microbial communities from the University of North Carolina, USA - plate scrape MF_Cvi_mMF version 2 (version 2) | ecosystem: Host-associated > Plants > Roots > Endosphere ... | reverse complement strand
CGCGGCCGGCTGGTCACGCCCGGCGGCGTCGACGGCCACTGCCACTTCGACCAGCCCACCAGCGACGGCTCCCGCTTTGCCGACGACTTCCTCTCCGGCACGCGCTCGGCGGCCTGCGGCGGCACCACCACCGTGCTGCCCTTCGCCGCCCAGCAGAAGGGCCGCAGCGTGCAGGAGGCGGTGGACGACTACCACCGCCGCGCCGAGGGCAAGGCGGTGATCGACTACGCCGATCGAGAAGGGCTACACCTCCTTCAAGATCTACATGACCTACGACGACCTGAAGCTGGACGACCGCCAGATCATCGAGGTGCTGGCCACCGCGCGCCGCCACGGCGCGATGACGATGATCCACGCCGAGAACAGCGACTGCATCGCCTGGCTCACCGAGCAGTTGCTCGACGCGGGCCTCACCGCGCCGCGCTACCACTCCAGCTCGCGGCCGATGGCATCGACCCCGACGACCCGATGCACGGCGCGCGCTGCATCTGCAGCCCGCCGCCGCGCGACAAGGCGAACCAGCAGTTCATCTGGAACGGCCTGTCGAGCGGGCTCTTCACCATCTTCTCGTCCGACCATGCGCCCTTCAACATGAGCGGCAGCGACGGCAAGCGCGTGGCCGGCGACAACGCCTCCTTCGACCGCATCCCCAACGGCATTCCCGGCGTGGAAACCCGCCTGCCGCTGCTCATGAGCGAAGGCGTGCTCAAGGGGCGCATCGACATCCACCGCTTCGTCGAACTCACCGCCACCAACCCGGCGCGCCTTTACGGCCTGTACCCGCGCAAGGGCACCATCGCCGTGGGCAGCGACGCCGACTTCGTGGTGTGGGACATGTTCCCCGAAGGCCAGGAGAAGCTGCTCGCCAACGACATGCTCCACCACGACGCCGACTACACGCCCTACGAGGGCATGCGCCTGCGCGCCTGGCCGGGCCTCACCGTCTCGCGCGGGCGCATCGTGTGGCAAGACGGCGTGTTCCAGGCCGAGCCCGGCTCCGGCCAGTTCCTGCCGTGCCTGCGTCCTCGTGCGCCCAACGACGGCAATCCGCTGGACAAGTGGCTCTGAAAGAATGGCTCTGAGCGCGCCTGGCCGCCCCTGCTAAGCTCACCCGCCCTCGTGGCTTTCGCCCATCCCCGCATGCCCAGCCTTCCCAGCCCCACGCAGCCCGCCACCATCACGATCGCTCCGCTGGAGGTGCGCTCCGCCAGCCTGGCCGAACAGGCCTACGAACGGCTGCGCACCCTGATCCTCGATCGGCAGATCTCGGCCGGCAGCCCGCTGCAGGAAGCGCGGCTGGCGGAAGACCTGCGCATCTCGCGCACGCCCATGCGCGAAGCGCTGGTGAGGCTGGCGGGCGAGGGGCTGCTGGTGCGGCGCGACGCGCGCTCCTACGCCGTGCGTGCGCTCGGCACCAAGGAGTACTTCGATTGCATGCGCGCGCGCGAGGTCATCGAGTGCGAGGCCATCGCGCTGGCGGTGGGCAAGATCACCGACGCCGAGATCGACGCGCTCGAAGCCGACATCGCCACGCTGGGCGGCGGCGAGCACAGCGAAACCGAGCACTGGCACTTCGACGACCGCTTCCACCTGCTGATCGCCAAGGCCAGCGGCAACGTCGTGTTCCCCCGGCTGGTGGAGGAGCTTCGCGTCAACGCACGGCTCTTCCGCCTGCACAGCCCGCTGCACAGGCATTCGGAGAACCACGACGAGCACGGCGAGATCATCNGCGCCCTGCGCGCGCGCGACGCCGAACGCGCGCGCGTGGCCATGCGCGACCACCTGCGCAGCCTGCAGGAAGACGTCAAGCGCGCGCTGATCGAGTAGCCGGATAGCGGCGGGCGCGCGCAGCTTCGTCGATCAATCGCCCTCGAGCTGCGTCTCCAGCTTCTTCGCGACGCCGCTGTAGTGCCGCGCCGAGGCCGCGTTCTTCTGTCCGGCATAGTGCGCGCTGACAGCNCGNGCCGCGCGNAGCGCCGTCTCGAAGCCGTCGTGCCGCTCCTGCCATTCGGTGTCGCGCGTGCCGATGTCGCCCCGCACGAACCTGCCCACCTGGAAACCGCCATCGAGGTCGACGGTGCCGATCACCGGAACGCCTTCGCGCAGTTCGCCGTAGAACGCGTGGCCCGCGGTGGTGCCGACGCGCGTGCGGAGCATGCCGAGGCCGGCGGCCTTGCCGCCGGGGCAGGCGCCAATCCAGTAGGTCGGTGCCGTGCCCAGCGAGGAGGGCGCCACGAAGCGGCATCCCGTAGCGGGGTCCTGCGACCACTTCATGCCGCCGCCGCTTTCCTGCCCGACCGCCAGCATCGGTGCCGATGAGAGGACCAGCGCCACGAGCATGGCGGCACCCGGTCCGGTGCCTGGATAACTCTTCTTCTTGCGCGAAATGCGGCATTCCAGTTGCATGACATCGTTCCTGTAGAAGCCCGTTGGCCGACCCGCCTGCGGTATGTGGCGGCCCCGAACAGCCGGGGATTCTCCTATGGCTGCGGGCGTCCGGCACCTCTTCCGGCCGCGCAAGGTGTCGGCCCCCGGAATTCGGGCCGGTCCATTTAAAAACTGCCAACGAATTCATTAATAAAAAGGCCTCGGGCATTGCCGGAGGCCTTTTTCTTTTTCCCCTACCCGCAGTGCGGCAATCCCTTTGCCGTGGTTGCCTGCCTGATTTTTTCGAGCGCCCGATTCAAAAACTCCCAACGCTTTCTTTTTTCTACAAATGAATTTCTAAACAGAATTACTACGCCGGCCCGGCCGATTTCCGGGCCCGATCCGCCAACCTGTCCTGCACCTGAACACCTCAGGGGAGACAAGGTGTTGCACTTCGGATTTGACTCTCCGTGCCCTTTAGGGTCTGCGCCACAGCCTTTCCGGATCGTCCGATGCCATTCGCATTGCCCCGTTCGCCTGCAAACGGAACAGATTTTCGTAATTCCAAATACGCTTCAATTCCGAAGTTCTCGTGCTTTTACGTCAACAAATTTAACTGATGCGTCATTTGTGCGAGCACCCCAATTACAGTGCTGCAGCGCGGAATAATCGTGCAACGCCCGCGGCCCGGCCGCGCAAATATTCATCCCGCCACCCGAAGTACCTGCGCTTTTTTATTAATTGACAGAGCGCGGACCCTGGAGAGCGCACGTTATGCAGGAAGTGACCGTGGAAGCCGCTGCGACTCCAACCCGTGACAACCCGGCCAGGCCGCCGCCCCTGCAACAACAGGAGCAGCAACAGGCCCGGGGCACCCGCTCCACTTTCGCCCTGCTGTGGCTCAGCGAGACCGCCTTCGACCTCGGCACCACGCTGGTCAGCTTCGCGGTGGGCGTCTGGATCTTCTCGCGCACCGGCTCCGCGCAGGACTACTCCTTCTCGGTGCTCGCCGCCGCGCTCGCGGCGATGCTGGCCACGCCCTTCGCCGGNGTGCTGGCCGACCGGCACGACCGGCGCCGGGTGGTGCTGTGCTGCGACCTCGCCGCCNTCGCCGGCACCTTCGNGATCGTGNTGGCGCTGACCTCGGGCCGGCTCGGCATCGGCGCGCTCTACGCCTATGCCGCGGTCGCGGCCGCCGTCGGNGCGCTGCGGCGGCCGTCGATCCGGGTGGCCGTCAGCCGTTTCGTGCCCAAGGACCGCTTCGCCCAGGTCGGCGGGCTGACCGGCATCTCCCGCGCGCTGGTGCAGGTCGGCGCGCCCGCCACGGCCGGCTTCCTGATGGCGCACGCGGGCGGCCTGCAGGGCGTGATGGCGACGCAGCTGTGCCTGCTGTTGGCCGCCGCCGCGCTGGTGTTCGCCGCGCTGACCCGCGCCGGCGCGGACGTACGCGGTGGCGCGGACGTACGCAGTGGCGATGTGCCCGCGCAAGGCGGCGCGCTTTGGCGCGGCGCGGGCGCCAGCCTTTCCGGCGCGCTCGCCTACCTGCGCGAGCAGCCACTGATGCGCGCGCTGCTCGGCTACGGCGCGCTGGTGCAGTGCCTCATGGTGCTGGCCACGGCCATGGTGACGCCGATGGTGCTGTCCACGCACTCCAGCGGCGTGCTGGGCCTGGTGATGTCCGTCGGCATCGTCGGCGGCCTGCTCGGCTCGATCCTGGTCGCCACCGCGCGGCTGCGGCACGGGCTGATGCGATGGGTGCTGGCCTGCGACGCGCTGCAGTGCGCGGCGGTGCTGGCCGCCGGCTGCGCGACCACGCCGGCGCTGTGGTGCGCCGCGGCCTTCGTCTGCCTGTTCTGCGGCAGCACCTCGGTCGCGTGCTCGCATGCGCTGTGGATGCGCAAGGCGCCCCTCGGCCGGCAGGGCAGCGTCTTCGCGCTGATCGCCGCGTCCAACATGCTCGTGATGTGCGCCGTGCTGCTGGCCGGCGGCTGGCTCGCCGACGCGGTGCTCGAGCCCGCGCTACGCCCCGGCGGCGCGCTCGACGGCACGCCGGTGGGCAGCCTCTTCGGCACGGGGCCGGGCCGCGGCATCGGCTTCCTGTTCTTCGCGAGCGGCGCGGCCGGCCTCGCGCTGACCGTTCTCGCGCTCTTCCACCCGCGCCTGCGCCGGCTGGAAACGCTGGTCCCGGACGGCGGCCAATCGTGAGCGGCCCGCACGTGCACCCCCTGAGTTCGCCCCAGCAGGCCGTCTGGCTCGAGCAGTCGCTGGCGCCCGATGTGCCCTGCCACAACATCGGCGTGACGGCCAGCCTCGACGGGCCCACCGATGTCGACCGGCTGGAAGCGGCGATCCGCGCCGTCGTCTCGCGCCACCAGGCGCTGCGCACCGTGCTCGAGCGCGGCGGCAACAACGGCGACAACAACGGCGAAGCCATGCAGCGCTTCGCCGCGCCCGACGACGATGCCGCCGGCGCGCCGCTGCAGCGCTTCGATTTCACCGGCGAAGCCGACCCTGAGGCGAGCGCATGGGCACACCTGCGCGCCGCCTTCCTCGCCCCCTTCGCGCTCTACGGCCAGCGGCTGTGGCGCATGCAGTGGCTGCAGGTCGCGCCCCGGCGCGGCTACTGGCTGGTGTGCTTCCACCATCTCGTCGCGGACGGGTGGTCGGTCTCGCTGATCGGCAATGCCGTCGCCGATGCNTACAACCGGCTCGGGCGCGGCGAGGCAGCGCTCGNGGAAGAAGAAAAAGACGAAGGCGGCGACTATGCCGGCTTCATCCGCCTCGATGCCGAGTACCGGGCCTCCCCGCGCTACGCCCGCGACCGCGCCTTCTGGCTGCAGCGCCACGCACGCCTGGCCGCGCCGCTGTTCGAAGACGCCCCCGCGCGGCGCAGCCAGGCGGCCCGCCGCAAGGTGGAGCAGGCCGTCTGGCACCTGGACCGCGCCGACCACGACCGCCTGACCGAAGTGGCNGCCGCGCAGGGCGCGTCGAGCACGCACTTCCTCGCCGCGCTGCTGGCGGTGTACTTCGCGCGCCTTCATCAGGAACGCGAAGCTGGCGACGAAGTCGTGATCGGCATGCCGGTGCACAACCGCACCAGCGCCGCGCACAGGCGCATGCCCGGCATGTTCTCGGGCGCGATCCCGGTCGGCATCGCGGTCGATCCGCGGCAGAGCTTCGCGCAGACCCTGCGCGGNGTCGCGGCCGAACTGAAGCAGTGCTACCGCCACCAGCGCTATCCCCTGGNCGAGCTGCACCGCGANCTGCTGGCCGGNACGGGCGAGCGCCGCGGCCTGTTCGACATCTCCCTGTCGATCGAAAGCTTCCAGGGCGACCTGNGGCTCGAAGGCATCCGCAGCACGGTGTTCCCGCTGCACAACGGCCACGAGCGCCAGCCGCTCGCGGTCTACGTGCGCGACTACGAGCCCGGGCGCCCGGTGCACGTCGAGTTCAACCACGACCCGGCGCTGTTCTCCGCGCCGCAGATGGCCATGCACCTGCGGCGACTGCAGGCGCTGATGCGCGCCGCAACCGATGCGCCGCATACACCCGTGCGCGACCTGCCGCTGATGGACGAAGCCGAGCGCGACCTGGTCGTGCACGGCTTCAACCGGCCGCTGCTCGACACCGGCGCCCCTTCGCTGATCCACGCGCTGTTCGAGCAGCAGGCCGCGCGCGACCCGGACGCCATCGCCGTGCAGTTCGAAGACCAGCGGCTGAGCTACGGCGAACTCGACCGGCGCGCCAACCAGCTGGCCCACCACCTGCGCGGGCTGGGCGTGGGCCCCGACGCGCTCGTCGCGATCTGCCTGGAGCGCGGGCCCGGCATGGCGATCGCGATCCTCGCCACGCTCAAGGCCGGTGGCGCCTACGTCCCGCTGGATCCGGCGCAGCCCGACGAACGCCTGGCGCACATGCTGCGCGACAGCACACCGGTGGCGCTGATCGGCGACCGCGCCTCGCTCGATCGCCTGCCCTCGCTGCCTGCGCTGCCCTCGTGCCAACGGCTGCGCCTCGACCAGCCATGGGAAGAAGCACCGTGGTGCGACGCACCCATCGGCAATCCGCAAATCGAGGGCCTCGCGCCCTCGCACCTGGCCTACGTGATCTACACCTCCGGCTCCACCGGCCTGCCCAAGGGCGTGATGGTCGAGCACGCGCAGGTCGGCCGACTCTTCGCCGCGACGCGCGGCTGGTTCGGCTTCGGCCGCGACGACGTGTGGACGCTCTTCCACTCCTTCGCCTTCGACTTCTCGGTGTGGGAGCTGTGGGGCGCGCTGCTCCACGGCGGCCGGCTGGTGATCGTGCCGCACGCGGTCAGCCGCGCGCCGGCGGAGTTCCACCGCCTGGTGTGCGAGCAGGGCGTGACCGTGCTCAACCAGACGCCGAGCGCATTCCGCCAGTTCGCCGCCGCATGCCGGTCTGCCCCGAAGGAGCTGCCGGCGCATGCGCTTCGCCACGTGATCCTCGGCGGCGAGGCTCTGGAAACCGCCACGCTCGCACCCTGGTACGCGCTGGCGCACAACCGGCGCGCGCAGCTGGTCAACATGTACGGCATCACCGAGACCACCGTGCACGTCAGCTGCCGGGTGCTCGGCCCCGACGATGCCCATCGCGCCGGCGCGAGCCCGATCGGCACGCGCATTCCCGACCTGAGCCTGTACGTGCTCGATGCGCAGGGCCGGCCGCTGCCGGTGGGCTGCGCGGGCGAGATCTGCGTCGGCGGCGCCGGCGTGGCCCGCGGCTATCTGCGCCGGCCCGAGCTGGACGCGCAGCGCTTCGTGCCCGATCCGTTCGGCGGCGTGCCGGGCGCGCGCATGTACCGCAGCGGCGACATGGGCCGCCTGCTCGCCGACGGCAGCCTGGAGTACCTCGGACGCAACGACCAGCAGCTCAAGATCCGNGGCTTCCGCATCGAGCCCGGCGAAATCGAGGCCCGGCTGNTGCGGCTCGACGGCGTGGCCGACGCGGTGGCGATCGCGCGGGAGGACCAGCCGGGCGATACGCGCCTCGTCGCGTACCTCGTGTTCGCCGACGCAGATGCCGAGGCCAGGGCGGCCTTCGATCCCGCCGCCGCGCGCATCGCCTTGGGCAGGCACCTGCCCGACTACATGATCCCGGCCGCGTACGTGCCGCTGGATGCCCTGCCGCTGACCCCCAACGGCAAGCTCGACCGCAAGGCGCTGCCCCCGCCGGAGCCTCGCGCATGGCACGGGCAGCGCGAGCATGAGCCGCCGCAGGGTGCCACCGAGCAGGCAATGGCAAGGCTGTGGTCCGAAGTGCTCGGCATCGAGCGGGTGGGGCGCGGCGACAACTTCTTCGAGCTCGGCGGGCATTCCATCCTCGCGGTGCGGCTGGTCGAGCGCATGCAGCGCGAAGGGATGGAGGCCGATATCCGCCAGCTCTTCACCGANCCGACACTGGGCGCGCTCGCAGCCCGCGTGGCGGCGCAGGACAAGGCCGCGGCACCTGCANCNGTGCCGCCGAANGCGATCCCCGCGCAATGCGGGCGCATCACGCCGCGGATGCTTCCGCTCGCGNGCCTGACGCAGGCGCAGATCGACCTGATCGCCGCCGCCGTGCCGGGCGGCATGCGCAACATCCAGGACATCTACCCGCTCGCGCCGCTGCAGGAAGGCATCCTCTTCCACCACCTGCTGCAGGGCGAAAGCAGGGGCGAGGGCGACGCCTATGTGCTGCCCGCACTGCTGCGCTTCGACGATCGCGCGCGGCTCGACCGGTTCGTGGCCGCGCTGCGGCAGGTCATCGCCCGCCACGACATCCTGCGCACCGCCGTGCAGTGGGAAGGGCTGGACACGCCCGTGCAGGTCGTCTGGCGCAGCGCCGGCCTTGCGCTGCGGGAGCACCGCTTCGACCCGGCCGANGGCGACGTACAGGCGCANCTGCAGGCNCGTGCCGATGCGCGCACGGTGCGCCTGGACCTGCGNCGCGCGCCGATGCTGCAGGCCCATGCGGCCTTCGANCCCGTTTCGCAATGCTGGCTGCTGCAGCTNCTGCATCACCACCTGACGCTGGACCACACCACCACCGAGCTGATCCTGCACGAGGTGGTGGCGCTGCTGCAGGGGCGCGGAGACAGCCTGCCCGCGCCCGTACCGTTCCGGGATTTCGTGGCCCGCTCGCGCCAGGGCATGAGCGAGGCGGAGCACGAAGCCTTCTTCGGCACGATGCTCGGCGACGTGGACGAGCCGACGGCGCCATTCGGCCTTCTCGACGTGCAGGGCGATGGCTCACAGGTCGAGCAGGCGAGGGCGACGCTGCCCCCGGCCTTGTCGCTGCGGCTGCGCGCCCTCGCCATGCGCCACGGCGTGAGCACGGCCAGCATCTTCCATCTGGCCTGGGCGCGTGTGCTGGCTTCATGCAGCGGGCGTGACGACGTGGTCTTCGGCACGGTGCTGTTCGGCCGCATGCAGGGCGGCCCGGGGATCGAACGCGCGATGGGCATGTTCATCAACACGCTGCCGGTGCGCATCGCGCTGGGCGGGCGCGGAACGCTGCAGGGGCTGCATGAGACCCATGCGGCGTTGAGCGCGCTGCTGCGCCACGAGCATGCATCGCTCACGCTGGCGCAACGCTGCAGCGGCCTTGGGCCGGGCGTGCCGGTCTTCCCGGCGCTGCTCAACTACCGGCACAGCCGAAGCGAGAGTTTCTCCGCGGAGGGCGGGATCGCGATCGCCGATGGCATGCACTACCTCGGCGGACGCGACCTCACCAACTATCCGTTCAGCCTGTACGTCGACGACCTTGGAGAAGGTTTCGTGCTCAGCGCCGAGATTCACGACTCGGTGCCCGCGCGGCGCGTGTGCGGGTTCGTGGTGCGGGCATTGCAGGCTGTTGCCGAGGCGCTGGAAGAGGAGCCCGGCCGAGCGCTGATGGCGCTCGAAGTCTTGCCGGCGGAAGAGCTTCAGCGCGTGTTGCACGGCTTCAACGATACGCATGGTGCGTACGGCACGGCGGCGCTGGCGCACGAGGCCTTCGAGCAGCAGGCGGCGCAGCACCCGGAACGCATCGCGCTCGAACTCGATGGCGCCCAGCTGAGCTATCGCGCGCTCAACGAGCAGGCCAACCGGCTTGCACGGCATCTTCATGGGCTCGGAGTCGGGCCGGACACCCGTGTCGCGATCCGTGCCGGGCGCAGTTTCGCGATGGTGATCGCGATCCTGGCCACGCTCAAGGCCGGCGGTGCCTGCGTGCCGCTGGATCCGGCATATCCACGCGAGCGCCTGGGCCACATGCTGCGCGACAGCGGGGCGGCGGTCGTCCTGGGGCAGATGGAAGGGCTCACGCCCGACGTGGCGTCGGTGCCGCTCGATGAAGCGGCCTGGGCCGGAGCATCTGCCGACAACCTTCGCGTCGAAGGCCTCGCGCCATCGCACCTGGCTTACGTGATCTACACCTCCGGCTCCACCGGCGAGCCCAAGGGCGTGGCGATGCCGCATCGCGGGCTCGTCAATCTGCTCGCATGGCAGCGGGAGCAATTGCCCGAACCCGCGCGCACCCTGCAGTTCGCGGCGCTCGGCTTCGATGTCGCCTTCCAGGAGATCTTCTCGACGCTGGCCAGCGGCGGCACGCTGGTGCTGCTGCGCGAGGGCTTGCGCCAGGACCTGCCAGCCTTGGCCGAATGGCTCGCCGAAGAATCGGTCGAACGGCTGTTCCTGCCTTGCATCGCGCTGCAGAACCTGTGCGAGCTGTGGTCGCAGCGCGGTGCGCTGCTGCCGATGCTGCGNGACGTGATCACGGCAGGCGAGCAATTGCGCATCACGCCCGCGATCCGGCTCATGTTCGGCAAGCATCCGCAGGCCCGGCTGCACAACCACTACGGCCCGACCGAGACGCACGTGGTCAGCACGCACACGCTGGGCGGCGCGCCCGGGCAATGGGAAGACCTGCCGCCGATCGGGAAGCCCGTCGGCAACAGCCGCATCTACGTGCTGGATGCGCAGCGCAATCCGGCTCCCGAGGGAGTCGTGGGCGAGCTGTATCTGGGCGGCGAACAGGTCGCCCGGGGATATCTCTCGCAGCCCGATCTCACCGAAGCACGCTTCCTGCCCGATCCGTTCGGCGGCCCGGGCGCACGCATGTACCGAAGCGGCGACCTCGGCCGCTGGCGCGCCGACGGCAGCATCGAGTATCTGGGGCGCAACGACCATCAGGTGAAGCTGCGCGGCTACCGCGTCGAATTGGGCGAGATCGAAGCGCAGCTCGCCCGCATCGAAGGCGTACGCGAAGCTGCAGTGATCGCCCGCGAAGACCAGCCGGGCGACAAGCGATTGGTCGCCTACCTCGTCCTCGCCGGTGCCCTCGATCCATCCGCACTGCGCGCCGCCTTGCGCGAACGCCTGCCGGACTACATGGTCCCCTCGGCCTTCGTCGCACTCGACGCGCTGCCGCTGACCCCCAACGGCAAGCTCGACCGCAAGGCACTGCCCGCACCCGGGGCCCATGGCCACGGCACCTCCGCGCCACCCCAGGGCGAAGTCGAACAGGCCCTCGCGGGCATCTGGTCCCGGCTCCTCGGCATCCGCCAGATCGGCCGCAACGACGACTTCTTCGAGCTCGGCGGCCATTCCCTGCTCGCCATCCGGTTGCTCGAACAGCTGCGCCGGCGCGGCTGGTCCACCGACATCCGGTCGCTCTTCACGCACCCGAGGCTGCATGCATTCGCCTCCACGATCCGGCGCGNCGANGAGACTGCATCGGTGCCGCCCAACCTGATCCCGCCGGGCTGCGAAGCCATCGAGCCCGCGATGCTGACGCTCGCCAGGCTCGACGCCGCCGATATCGCGCGAATCGTGCAGGCCACGCCGGGCGGCGCGGCCAACATCCAGGACATCTATCCGCTCGCGCCGCTGCAGCAGGGCATCCTGTTCCACCACCTGCTGCAGCGCGAAAGCAAGGGCGAGGGCGACGCCTACGTGCTGCCGACGCTGCTCGAGTTCGACAGCAGGCCGCGCATGGACAGCTTCGCCGCGGCGCTCTCCCAGGTGATCGGGCGCCACGACATCCTGCGCACCGCGATCCACTGGGAGGGCCTGGCCGAGCCCGTGCAGGTGGTGTGGCGAAACGCCGGATTCGCGCCCGNGACATTGACGCTGGCACCGGGCGAGAGCCCCGCGCAGCAGCGCCTGCGCGAGCATCCGCGCGTGCGGGGCCTACGCATCGACNTGCGGCGCGCGCCCATGCTGCAGGGCTTCGCGGCCCGTGACGACGCGAGCGGGCGCTGGCTGCTGCAGCTGTCCTATCACCACCTCGTGATGGACCACACCGCGCTGGAGCTGCTGGTGGAGGAGATCGCGGCCATCGAGCGCGGCGACGCGGGCAGCCTGCCCGCGCCGGTGCCGTTCCGGGANTTCGTGGCCCGCTCGCGCCAGGGCACGAGCGANGCGGAGCACGCGGCCTTCTTCGGCGCGATGCTCGGCGACGTGGACGAGCCGACGGCTGCGTTCGGCCTGCTCGATGTGCAGGGCGATGGCTCGCGCATCGGGCAGGCGAAGTCGATGCTGCCTGCGGCGTTGTCGTCGCAGCTGCGCGCCCTCGCCATGCGGCATGGCGTGAGCACGGCGAGCCTTTTCCATCTGGCCTGGGCCCGCGTACTGGCCTCGTGCAGCGGACGCGAGGACGTGGTGTTCGGCACGGTGCTGTTCGGCCGCATGCAGGGCGGCCCGGGCATCGAACGCGCGATGGGCATGTTCATCAACACGCTGCCGGTGCGCATCGCACTGGGCGGGCGCGGAACGCTGCAAGGGCTGCATGAGACCCATGCGGCGTTGAGCGCGCTGCTGCGCCACGAGCACGCCTCGCTGGTGCAAGCGCAGCGCTGCAGCGCGATGCCCACGCATGTGCCCCTGTTCTCTGCGCTGCTCAACTACAGGCACGGCCAGTTCGCGCGCGCCGAGGTGCTCGACGGCGTGCGCCTGCTCGACGTGCGCGACCGCACCAACTACCCCTTCGGCCTGCATGTGGACGACGACGGCAGCGGCTTCGGGCTGACGGTGCAGGTCGATGCCTCGGTGGGCGCGGAACGCGTTGCCGGGTTCGTGCNGCAGGCGCTGCAATCTGTTTCGCGGGCTCTGGAAGAAGAGCCGGGGCGGCCGCTGATGNCGCTCGATGTGCTGCCTGAGCAGGAACGTNGGCGTGTGCTCCATGGTTTCAACGACACGCATCGCGCGCACGACCCGACAGCCCTGGTCCACGAAGCCTTCGAACGGCAGGTGGCGGTGCACCCCGAGCGCATCGCGCTCGAACTCGATGGCGCGCAGCTGAGCTATCGCGCGCTCGGTGAGCAGGCCAACCGGCTTGCCCGGCATCTGCGCGGCCTCGGCGTCGGGCCCGATACCCGCGTCGCCATCTGCGCCGGGCGCGGCTTCGCGATGGTGGTGGCGATCCTGGCCACGCTCAAGGCCGGCGGCGCGTGCGTGCCGCTGGACCCTGCGTATCCGCGGGAGCGGTTGGTCCGCATGCTGCGCGACAGCGCGGCGACTGTCGTGCTGGGCCAGCAAGCCCTGATCGAACGGCTTGCGCCGGACGTGGCAACGGTCCCGCTCGATGAAGCAGGCGCGGCCTGGGCCGAAGCCTGCGCCGACGACCTGCAAGTCGAAGGGCTCGCCGCATCGCACCTGGCCTATGTGATCTACACCTCCGGCTCCACGGGCGAACCCAAGGGCGTGGCGATGCCGCATCGCGGGCTGGCCAACCTGCTGGAGTGGCAACGGGAGCAGCTGCCCGAGCCCGCGCGCACCCTGCAGTTCGCGGCGCCCGGCTTCGATGTCGCCTTCCAGGAGATCTTCTCGACACTGGCCTGTGGCGGCACGCTGGTGCTGCTGCGCGAAGGGCTGCGTCAGGATCTTCCGGCGTTGGCCGAGTGGTTGGCGCGGGAGTCCGTCGAGCGCCTGTTCCTGCCCTACATCGCGCTGCAGAACCTCTGCGAACTGTGGTCGCGGCGCGNCGAGCCATTGCCGATGCTGCGCGATGTGATCACTGCCGGCGAGCAGTTGCGCATCACGCCGGCGATCCGCCGGATGTTCGCGCGGCATCCGCAGGCAAGGCTGCACAACCACTACGGCCCGACCGAGACCCACGTGGTCAGCACGCACACGCTGAGCGGCCTCCCCGAAAAGTGGAAAGACCTGCCGCCGATCGGAAAGCCCGTCGGCAACAGCCGCATCCATGTGCTCGACGCGCAACGCAATCCGGTGCCGGTGGGTGTCGCCGGCGAGCTGTACCTGGGCGGCGCACAGGTGGCGCGCGGCTACCTGTCGCAGCCCGAACTGAGCGCCGACCGATTCGTGCCCGACCCGTTCAGCCGCGGCGGCGCGCGCATGTACCGAAGCGGCGACCTCGGCCGCTGGCGCGCCGACGGCAGCATCGAGTACCTGGGGCGCAACGACCATCAGGTGAAGCTGCGCGGCTACCGCGTCGAGCCCGGTGAGATCGAAGCGCAGCTGGCGAGGCTCGACGGCGTCAGGGAAGCAGCGGTGATCGCGCAAGAAGACCAGCCGGGCGAAAAACGGCTGGTCGCGTATCTCGTCCTCACCGAGGCCGCAGATCCGGGCGCATTGCGCACCGCCTTGCGCGACCGCCTGCCGGACTACATGGTCCCCTCGGCCTTCGTCGCACTCGACGCGCTGCCGCTGACCCCCAATGGCAAGCTCGACCGCAAGGCGCTGCCCGCACCCGGGGCCCATGGCCACGGCACCTCCTCGCCACCACAGGGCGAAGTCGAACAGGCCCTCGCCGGCATCTGGTCCCAGCTCCTCGGCATCCGCCAGATCGGCCGCGACGACGACTTCTTCGAGCTCGGCGGCCATTCCCTGCTGGCCATCAGGCTCATCTCGCAGATCCGCGAGCGCCTCGGCGCGGAACTTCCGCTTGCCACGCTCTTCGCCCGCCCACGCCTTGCCGCGCTCGCCGAGGCCATCTCCGAGGCCATCTCCGAGGCCATCTCCGAGGCAGGTCCGGGCGCACCGGACGCGATCACGCCCGCCGACCGCAGCCGGCCGCTGCCCCTGTCCCCGGCACAGCAGCGCCTTTGGTTCATCTCCGGTGTCGATGCCAAGGCCAGCGTCGCGTATCACATCACCGGCGCCCTGCGCCTGCGCGGCGCGCTCGACGGCACGGCCCTGCGTGCCGCGCTGGACCACGTCGTCGCCCGGCACGAGGCCCTGCGCACGCGCTTCGTCGAAGCGGATGGGCAGCCATGGCAGCACATCGACCCGCCGCGCGGCTTCGAGCTGCGCGAGCAAGGCGTCAGCGCCGCCGACGCCGCGGACCCCGCGCACATCGAGGCGCTGTGCCGCGAAGCCGCCGCCGTGCCCTTCGACCTCGCGGCCGGCCCGCCGATCCGTGGCCGACTGCTGCGCGTCGCGGCGCAGGACCACGTGCTCGTGGTCTCGATGCACCACATCGTCTCCGACGGCTGGTCGCTGGGCGTGCTGATGCGCGAGTTCGCCGCCGCCTACAGCGCGCTGCGCGAGGGGCGCGAGCCTCGCCTGCCGGCGCTGGCCGTCCAGTACGCCGACCATGCGGCGTGGCTGCACCGCCACCTGCAGGGCCCCGCCGCACAGGCCCGGCTGCGGGAGTGGGCCGGGCATCTGCAAGGCGCACCGGCGCTGGTCGAGCTGCCGCACGACCGCCCGAGGCCCGCGCTGCAGGACTATCGCGGCGCGAGCATCGAGGTCGGCGTCGATGCCGAAACCACGCGGGCCCTGCGAGCGCTCGCCCGGCGGCACGGCGCGACGCTGTACATGGTCGTGCTNGCGGCNTGGGCCGCGGTGGTGGCGCGCTACGGCGGCCAGCGGCAGGTGGTGATCGGCAGTTCGCATGCCGGCCGCGGCCGCGCCGAGGTCGAGCCGCTGATCGGCTGCTTCATCAGCACGCAGGCGATGAAGATCGCGCTGGACGGCAACCCGAGCGTGGCCGGCCTGCTCGCGCAGGTGCGCGAGACCGCGCTGCAGGCGCAGGCCCGGCAGGACGTGCCCTTCGAGCGCCTGGTCGAGACGCTGAACCCGCCGCGTTCCATGGCCCACCACCCGGTGTTCCAGCTGATGCTGGCCTGGCACAACACGCCGCCGATCGCGCTGGAGCTCGCGGGCCTCGCCGTCGAGCGGGTCGAGAGCCTGCCGGGCAGCGCGCAGTTCGACATGGCGCTGGACCTGCAGGAAGCCCAGGAAGAGGGCGGCCGCATCGTCGGCAAGCTCAACTACGCCACGGCGCTTTTCGACGAGGCCACGGTCCGCCGTCACTGGCAGGCGCTGGTGGCGATGCTGCGCGGCATGGCGCAGAGCGACGAAGGCCTGCCGGTCGAGCGCATCGCGCTGCTCGACGACACGGAACGCGACCACCTGCTGCACGTCTTCGCCCAGGGCGCATCCGCAGTTCCCGCGCACCCGTTCGCGCACGCGGCGTTCGAACGGCAGGCCGCGCTGCGGCCGCAGGCGGTCGCGCTGGAGCACGATGGCGAACGCCTCGGCTATGCCGAGCTCGACCAGCGGGCCAACCGGCTCGCACACCACCTGCGCGGCCTGGGCGCCGGGGCCGGCGAGCGGGTCGCGCTGTGNCTCGAACGCGGGTTCGACCTNGTCGTCGCTGTGCTGGGCACGCTCAAGGCCGGGGCCGCGTATGTGCCGCTCGATCCCTCCCACCCCGACCAGCGGCTGGCCTGGCAACTGGAAGATTGCGCGCCGGCCGTGCTGCTGACGCANTCCGCGCTGAGCCCGCGCCTGCATCCGCCGCCGCGCTGCACGACGATCGCGCTCGACAGGCACGAGCCGCTGGCGAACGAGCCCGCGCACNCGCCCGATGCAGGCGGCCTGCCCGGCGACGGCTCGCACCTGGCCTACGTGATCTACACCTCCGGNTCCACCGGCACGCCCAAGGGCGTGATGGTCGAGCACCGGCAGCTCTCCCACCAGGTCGCGGCGCTGCAGGCGCTCTACGGCTTCGGTGCGCAGGACAGGGTGCTGCAGTTCTCCGGCCTGAGCTTCGACGTGGCGGGAGAGGAGATCTTCGGCGCGCTCAGCCATGGCGCGACGCTGGTGCTGCGCACCGACGAATGGCTCGCCGAGCCCGCGCGCTGGTGTGCGCTGTGCGGCGAGCACCGGCTCAGCGTGGCCAATCTGCCGACGCTGTTCTGGCAGCGGCTCGCTCTGTCGCCCGAAGCGGTGTTTCCGCCGTCGCTGCGCCAGATCGTGATCGGTGGCGACACGGTCGGCGCGGCCGCGCTAGACGCGTGGTGGCGGCGCGGGGGGCATCGCCCGGCGCTGGCCAATGCCTACGGGCCGACGGAAACCACCATCAACGCCACCGTCGCGCGCTGCCGTGCCGGAGATTCGCCGCTGGACATCGGCCGGCCGGTCGCCAATGCGCGGGTCTATCTGCTCGACGCGCATCGCGAGCCGGTGCCGGTCGGCGCCATCGGCGAAATCTGGATCGGCGGCGCGGGCGTGGCGCGCGGCTACCTGCATCGCCCCGAGCTGACGGCGCAGCGCTTCGCGGCCGATCCGTTCGTGAAGGCGCCCGCCGATGCATCGCGGCCGCGCATGTACCGCAGCGGCGACCTCGGCCGCTGGCGCGCCGACGGTTCCATCGAATTCCTGGGCCGCGACGACCGGCAGCTGAAGATCCGCGGCTTTCGCATCGAGCCGGGCGAGATCGAAGCCGAGCTGATGCGCCTGGGCGGCATCCGCGAAGCGGCGGTGATCGCCAGCGAAGGGCCGGACGAAGACAGGCGCCTGCTGGCCTACGTGGTGGCCGCCGACCCGACCAGCCCGCCGCCCGAACCGGCGCAACTGCGCGCACGCCTGGCCGGGCGCCTGCCCGAGCACATGCTGCCGGCCGCCTTCGTGCCGCTCGATGCATTGCCGCTCAACGCCAACGGCAAGCTCGACCGCGCCGCGCTGCCCGCGCCGGACGACGAAGCCCATGCGCGGCGCGGCTACCGGGCGCCCGAGGGCGAGCACGAACGGGCGCTGGCACAGACATGGGAATCGCTGCTCGGCATCGAGCGCGTCGGCCGCGACGACGGCTTCTTCGAGCTGGGCGGCCATTCGCTGCTGGCCGTGCGCATGATCTCGCAGCTGCGCCAGCGCTTCGGCGTCGAGCTGGCGCTGACGACGGTGTTCGCGCGGCCCCGGCTGGCGCAGCTCGCGCAGGAGATAGCACGCGAGGCGCCCGGCGCGGCAGATCCGATCGTCGCGGCGGATCGGGCAACGCTGGATCGCGGCACGTGGCCGCTGTCGCACTCGCAGCAGCGCCTTTGGTACGTGACGCGCATCGACGCACAGGCCGGCGCGGCCTACCACCTGCCCGCCGCCCTGCGCCTGCGCGGTGCGCTCGACCGCGTCGCGCTGCAGCGCGCGCTCGAGCGGATCGTCGCGCGGCACGAGTCGCTGCGCGCGCGCTTCGTCATGGTCGACGGCCAGCCGCGCCAGCGCATCGAGGCGGCGCAGGGCGTCGCGCTGGAGCTGCAGGAAATCGACGGCCTCTTCAGCGGACCCGGCGGACCCGACGAGCTCGGCCGCAGCACCCTGCGCGCGCTGTGCCAGGCCGAGGCCGCCGCTCCCTTCGACCTGGAGCGCGAGCCGCCGCTGCGCGTGCGCCTGCTGCGCCTCGCGGCCGACGAGCATGTGCTGCTGCTCACGATGCACCACATCGTGTGCGACGGCTGGTCGCTGGCGGTGCTGGCGCACGAGTTCTCTGCGCTGTACGCGGCCTTCGGCCGCGGCGAGCCCGACCCGCTGCCGGCGCTGCCGGTGCAGTACGGCGACTACGTCGCGTGGCAGCGGCGGCGCCTGCAGGGCGAGGGCGCGCAGGCGCGGCTGGGCTACTGGGTGGAGCGGCTGCGCGACGCGCCGCCGCTGATCGGCCTGGCCACCGACAGGCCTCGCCCGCCACAGCAGGACTATCGCGGCGCCAGCATCGAAGTCGGCATCGACGAGGCGTTGACGCGCGAACTCGGCGCGCTGGCGCGGCGCCATGGCGTCACCGTCTACATGGTGGTGCTCGGGGCATGGGCGGCGGTGCTCGCGCGCCTGAGCGGCCAGACGCGCGTGGTGCTCGGCAGCGCCGTCGCCGGGCGCGACCGGGCCGAGCTCGAGCCGCTGATCGGCTTCTTCGTCAACGCGCAGGCTCTGCGCTTCGACATCGGCGAGGGCCTGGACGCCGAAGGCCTCCTGAAGCAGGCGCGGCAGGTGGCGCTCGAAGCGCAGCAGCACCGCGACGTGCCTTTCGAGCAGGTGGTGGAAGCGCTGAACCCGCCGCGCTCCAGCGCCTTCAACCCGGTCTACCAGGTCCGGCTGGCATGGCAGAACACGCCGCCGGCCCGGCTGGAGCTGGAAGGACTTGCCTTCGACAACCTCGCCAGCCACGCGGGCAGCGCGCAGTTCGATCTCTCGCTGGACCTGGAGCCGGCCGGCGAGCGCATCGCGGGCCAGTTCAACTACGCCACCGCCCTCTACGACGAGGCCACGGTGCGGCGCCACTGGCACGCACTGGTGGCAATGCTGCGCGGCATGGCGGCCGATGCCGCCGCGCCGGTGGACCGCATCGCNCTGATGGCGCCACGCGAGCGCGAGCTGGTGCTGCGCGGCTTCAACGACGGCGGCGAGGCCGGCGGGGGCAATGGCCTGCTGCACCGCCTTTTCGAGGCGCAGGCCGCAAGACGGCCGGGGACGCTGGCACTGGCCTGCGAGGGCGANTCGCTGGACTACGCGGGGCTCAACGCCCGCGCCAACCGCATCGCGCATCACCTGCGCGGCCTGGGCCTGCGCCCCGACGACCGCGTCGCGCTGTGCCTGGAACGCAGCGTGGACCTCGGCGTGGCGCTCATGGCCACGCTCAAGGCCGGCGGCGCCTGCGTGCCGCTGGACCCGGTTCACCCCGACGACCGCCTCGCCCATATGCTGGGCGACAGCGCCCCGGTGGCGGTGCTGACGCAGGCCCGCCTGCTGGAGCGCCTCGCGGTGCCCGAAGGATGCGCGGTGCTGGTGCTGGACGGCGATTCGCCGCCGCCATGGGCCGGTGCGCCCTCGCACGACCCCGACCCCGAAGCCGTGGGGCTGACCCCCGCGCACCTGGCCTACGTGATCTACACCTCGGGCTCGACCGGCGTGCCCAAGGGCGTGATGGTCGAACACCGCAACGTGCTGAACTTCCTGCGCGGAATGGAGCGGCGCATCCATGGCCCGGCGCCGGACTGCAGCCGCGTGGCCTGGAACTCCTCCTTCGGCTTCGACATGGCGGTGAAGGCATGGGGCCAGCTCGCCTTCGGCCGCAGCGTGTTCCTGCTGCCGGAGCGCACACGCCTCGATGCGCAAGCGCTGCTCGACTTCCTGGAGCGCCATGCCATCGAGGCGATGGAGTGCACGCCCTCGCACCTGCGCATGCTGCGCGCGGCCGGCTTTCCGCANCGGCGCGGCACCTCGCTTCGAAAGCTGCTGCTGGGCGGCGAGGCGCTCGACGCNGACACCTGGCAGGGCCTCGCGGAGANCGGCACGGAGCTCCGGTTCCACAACATGTACGGCCCGACCGAATGCAGCGTGGACGCCACCTGCGGCCCCGTCGCGGGCGCGGTGCCGAACATCGGCCGGCCGATGCCGGGGGCGCGTATCTACCTGCTCGACGCGCATGGCGAGCCGGTGCCCATCGGCGTTGCCGGCGAGATCCACATCGGCGGCGCCGGCGTCGCGCGGGGCTACCTGGGGCAGCCTTCGCTCACCGCCGGGCGCTTCCTGCCCGATCCCTTCGCGGCCGAAGCCGGCGCGCGCATGTACAGGACCGGCGACCTCGGCCGCTGGCGCGCCGACGGCAGCATCGAGTACCTGGGCCGCAACGACCATCAGGTGAAGATCCGCGGCTACCGCATCGAGCTGGGCGAGATCGAGGCCAGGCTCGCGCGGCTGGAAGGCGTGCGCGAGGCCATCGTGGTGGCCGATGGCAGCCAGCCCGGCGAGCCCCGCCTGGTCGCCTACCTGCTCGCGCAGCAGGGCGCGGCGCCGGAGCCTTCCACGCTGCGCGCGCAGCTCGGCGCGCAGCTGCCCGACTACATGCTGCCCGCCGCNTGCGTGGTGCTCGCGGCCTGGCCGCTCAACGCCAACGGCAAGCTCGACCGCATGGCGCTGCCGCCACCCGGCGACAGCGGCCTCGCCCGCCGCACCTACGCCGCGCCGCGGACCGACATCGAGGCCCGGCTGGCCGCCCTCTGGGGCGAACTGCTCGGCGTGGCGCAGGTCGGCCGTCACGACAACTTCTTCGAGCTCGGCGGGCATTCGGCGCTCGCGATACAGCTGATCCACGCCATGGGCGAGCAGCAGCTGCAGGTCGACGTGCAGATGGTGTTCAACGCGGCGACGCTGGCCGAGCTCGCGGCGGCCACCGTGCAGCTGGAGGAGATCGTCCTGTGAGCAACTTCGACGCGACGCCCTTGCAGCTGCTCGAGGCGCTGGCCTCGCGCGGCCTCGCGCTGCGGCTGGACGGCGAGCGGCTCGCGCTGCAGGGCGATGCGCAGCTGCTGGCCGACCCGGCGTTGGTGCGGGCACTGCGCGAGCGCAAGGCCGAGCTGATCGCGCTGCTGCGCGAGGGCCAGGGTGCCGATGCGCTGCCGGCGCTGGAGCAGGACGCCATCGACCGCCTCGCGGCGAAGGTGCCCGGCGGCCGGCGCAACGTGCAGGACATCTATCCGCTCGCGCCGCTGCAGGAGGGCATCCTGTTCCATCACCGCCTTCATCGCGAGAGCGAGGATGGAGGCGACGCCTACGTGATGCCGACCCTGCTGCGCTTCGACAGCCGCGAACGGCTGGAGGGCTTCGTGCAGGCGCTGCGCGAGGTGATCGCGCGCCACGACATCCTGCGCACCAGCGTGCACTGGCAGGAGCTGGAACAGCCGGTGCAGGTTGTGCAGCGCGAGGCAGACCTGGAGATCGCGATGCTGGCCGCCGCGCCCGCAGAAGAAGCACTGCAGCGGCTGCGCGCGCTGGCCGACCCACGCAGCTGCCGCCTCGACGTGCGCCGCGCGCCGATGCTGCGCGGCCATGCCATCGGGGAAGAGGGCAGCGGGCGCTGGCTGCTGCAGCTGCTGCACCACCACCTGATCCTCGACCACACGGCCTCGCAGCTGCTGGTGCACGAGGTCATGCTGATCCTGCAGGGCCGGCGCGATGAATTGCCAGTACCGGTGCCGTTCCGGCGCTTCGTGGCGCAGGCGCGCCGCGGCGGGTCGGAAGCGGGGCATGAAGCCTATTTCCGCCGCGTGCTGGGCGACGTGGAGCAGGCCGCCGTGCCCTTCGGGCTGGACGAGGTGCGCGGCGACGGCAGCGGCGTGCTGCAGTCGCGCGGCGAACTGGAGCCCGGGCTGGCGCGGCGCCTGCGCGAACAGGCGCGGCTGCACGGGGTGGGCGCGGCCAGCGTGTTCCACCTGGCCTGGGCGCTGGTGCTGGCGCGCTGCTGCGGCGCAAGCCGCGACGTGGTCTTCGGCACGGTGCTCTTCGGCCGGCTGCAGGCGGGCGCCGAGGCGACGCGCGCGATGGGCATGTTCCTCAACACGCTGCCGCTGCGCGTGCGCATCGACGACGGCGCCGAAACGGCGCTGCGCCGCGTGCACGCCGATCTCGCGCAGCTGATGCGCCACGAACACGCCTCGCTGAGCCTGGCGCGGCGCTGCAGCGGGCTGCCGGCCGAGGCGCCGCTCTTCACCAGCCTGCTCAACTACCGCCACAGCCATCGCGAAGGTAGCGCGGGTGCCGCGAGCATGGCGGGCATCGAATCGCTGGGCGGGCACGACCGCACCAACTATCCCTTCGTGCTGCACGTGGACGACCATGGCGACGGCTTCGGCATCACCGCCGAGATCGACCGCCGCATCGATGCTCGGCGCATCCGCGGCTTCGTCGAGCAGGCCCTGCGTTCGCTCGCAGATGCGCTGGAGGCCGAGCCCGGTCGGCCGCTTCATCGCATCGAGGTGCTGCCGGAAAGCGAGCGCCTGCGGGTGCTGAGCGGCTTCAATGCCACCGCCGCCGACTATCCGCGCGGCCTGCTCCTGCACCAGCTCTTCGAGCGCCAGGCCGCGCAACGCCCCGACGCGACCGCCGTGGTGTTCGAAGGCCGCAGCCTCAGCTATGCCGGCCTCGACGCGCATGCGAACCGGCTGGCGCGGCGGCTGCGCGCGCTCGGCGTGGCGCCCGACGCGCGCGTGGGCATCTTCATGCAGCGCAGCGAGATGCTGGTGGTGGCGCTGCTCGCGGTGCTGAAGGCCGGCGGCGCGTACCTGCCGCTCGACCCCTCGCATCCGCCGCAGCGGCTGCGGGAAATGATCGACGAGGCCGGCCCGGTGGCGGTGCTGGCCGACGCCGGGCTCGCGGCGGACCTGCCG
>Ga0063456_1000534_pt1 | contig 23490 bp, 21 predicted proteins | sample AraplaMF_Cvi_mMF_FD_56228 | JGI IMG/M metagenome (GOLD analysis project Ga0063456, IMG submission 56228) | Arabidopsis root microbial communities from the University of North Carolina, USA - plate scrape MF_Cvi_mMF version 2 (version 2) | ecosystem: Host-associated > Plants > Roots > Endosphere ... | reverse complement strand
ATGGATGTCGACATCGACAGCAAGGACTATTTCAACACGACGCCGGTCTCCGTGACGCAGCGGACGATGGACCTGCTGCACAAGCGCGGCCGCGGCATCATCCTGATGCATGACATCCACAAACGCACGGCGACNATGCTNCCAACCTTGCTTTCGGAACTCGAAACCGAAGGCTACAAGGTCGTGACGCTGAAATTCAAGAAGACGCCGATGCCGAACAACGTCCTTGCCTCGGCCGATTTCGTGACGATCCGCTAAGGCGGGTTGCACAGTCGGGATTAGCCGCAAGACGGCAGGAGTTCGGCCGAGCAAAATCCGTTTTTTGATGCCATTACCGGGCGGGAAGGTTGCCGATCAGCAACCCTCTCGTGCACAAGATTTTTCAACGAACGCGCCTATTTCAGAAAATAAAATCTACAAAATCCATCACAATGATGATTTTCTCTGAGACAGAACGTTCCTTCTCTCTCATCGGTTCCCTATGCCTTTCAAAGCCGTCCAGTTGCCGATTCGCGCAGGAAAGCGATGCGGTCAGCGTCCTTTTCTATCAGCGCGGAGAAGCATGGCCAATATTGCGCGGGAAGCCGACGTCCATCTCATCACCAGCCTTTCGGCCTCACCTCGAAGTGGCGCACATCCACGCCATAGCAGTCGAGCCAAAGAGCGCTGCAATTGCTCGAGGACCTGAACCGGTCCCTCCACCTTCCCAAGACGGAGCTCAAACATGTCACGCAAATTTCTCCCGAAGGCGCTCCTCGCCATGTCGATTGCCTTGCTGGCGGCAACGCAGGCATCGGCGGATGCCACGCTCGACCGCATCAAAGCCCGCGGCACCCTTACCGTTGGCGTCATCCTCTCGGGGGCGCCCTTCGGCTATATCGATCCGACATCGCAAACGCAGAAGGGATACAATCTCGATATTGCAAAAGCGCTCGCGGACGATCTTGGCGTCAAGCTGGAAACAGTCACCGTCACGCCCCCGAACCGGGTGCAATTTCTCCAGCAGGGCAAGGTCGATATCCTGATTGCGAACATGCAATATACCGAGGACCGCGCCAAAGTTCTTGATTGGGTGGCGACGCCGTATGATCGCAGCGGCGGTGCTGCCGTCGGACGCAAGGACAGCGGCCTGAAGGACTGGGCAGATCTCAAGGGAAAGCCGGTCTGCGTTTCGCAAGGGTCGAACTTCACGCAGCCGCTCATCGAACAATACGGCGCCGAGGTAAAGGGCTTGCCGAGCCAGCCGGAATCGCTGCTGGCGCTGCAGGGCGGCAATTGTGTCGCCGCCGTCCATGTCGGCGCAACCGTCGGCCTTCTGCTGGAGGACCGGCCCGAGGAGTGGAAGGACTACACTATTCTCTTCCCGACCGAACTGCTCCCTTCCGACTCGGTGATCTGGGTGCGAAAAGGCGAAAAGGAGACGGCCGAGGCACTCGATAAGTCGATCCGGCAGCTCCATACGTCAGGAAAGCTCCTGGAATTTGCGAAGGCAAACCGGCTCCGCAATACCGACTATCTCGAACAAGAGCGCAAGACCCTGTCGGCTGGCAAGTAAGACAGGTTACACTGGCGGATCGACATGCAGGACACCAGCATGACCAGCCTGTTCGTCAACCTGACGAACAGGCTTGGCCTTAACTACGAGTTCCTGGCGACGGGGTACGAGGCGCAGATATGGCGTGATGGTTTCATCACCACGCTCTATCTGATTGCCCTCTTGATCCCCGTCAGCCTGATTGCCGGGCTGCTGTTTGCCGCCTGCCTGACATCCGGCAAGCCCTGGCTATCGACGCCGGTCCGCGCTTTCGTGGAAATCACCCGAAACACGCCGACGCTGGTACAGTTGATGTTCAGCTTCCTCGTTCTCAATACATTCGTATCGAACCTGGTCGGCGGGACGCAGAACAATCCGCTCACACCCTTCTTTTGGGTGGTGGCGGTGGTCGGACTGCACATCGCCGCCTTGCATGCCGAGGCGATCCGCGCAGGTATCGAGGCGGTGCCGTCGGCCACGGTGGAAGCGGCGCGCGGCATCGGCTTCAGCGCGCTGCAGATCCTGCGTTACGTCGAAGTTCCCCTGGCATTGAGGGCATCGCTGCCCGCGATCGTCAACAATCTCATCAATCTCGTGAAGTTGACGACGGTGGGCAATGCGATTGCAGTCAGCGAGATTACCTATGCCTCGATCATGGTCTGGACGCAGCGCGACAACGTGGTGTCACTGATGATCGTCATTCTGCTGTTCTTCAGCATCATCAACCTTGCCGTTGCCCGCATCGGCCTGTGGGTGGAGCGCAAGCTCGCCATTCCGGGGTATGGCCTATGACGACTGCGGTACTTTCCGAGCAGCGCAGGAATGGTCGCCTGCTGCGCAATATCGGCTTTACGGCACTCCCGCTTGTTATCGTCCTCTGGTCGCTGACCGACCTGACGCTGGGGCGCGAACTGGTGACGTGGCTTCCCTATCTCGGCTCGGGCTTCATGATGAACGTCATCATCAGCCTGTGCGCGATGACGCTTGGAACGACCGTCGGAGCCGTGTTCGGCATACTGGAACTGGTTCCCTTCAAGCTGGTGCGCTACCCCATTGTCGCCTATGTGCAAGTCTTCCGCAATGCCCCGCATCTCGTGCTGATCTTCGCGACGACTTACATCTTTCCCTTCGAAATCGTGGTGGCCGGCAACTATCTGCCCTTCCCGGATTGGCTGAAGGCGGTGATCGGCCTTGCCATACCGGCCAGCGCCTATGTGGCCGAGATCACCCGCGGCGCCGTCCTTTCGATCCCGACCACGCAATGGGAAGCGGCAAAGGGGCTCGGTTTTTCGCGCGGCCAGGCCTTGCGCTGGATCATCTTGCCGCAATGCCTGCGGCGCTCGCTGCCGCCATGGATGAACATATTGGCCTCCATTACCATGGGCACGTCGCTCGCCTCGCTGGTTGGCGTGCACGAACTGTTGCATGCAGCAACCGATGCCAGCACATCCGTGCGCCGCCTCGATTTCACGATCATCGCCTATATCGTGGTGATGGCCGCCTTCTTCACGCTTTGCTACCCGATCGCCCGCCTGACCCGACGCCTCGAGCGGCGTTTCAAGACGGCCTGAGGATTTGAATGATGAACGCAAAAACCGACGAAACGATCGTGCGACTGGAAGACGTGCACCTGTCCTTCGGCCAGACGGAGGTGCTGAAGGGCATAGACCTCACCGTCAACAAGGGCAATGCGGTTTCCATTATCGGCCCGTCCGGTTCGGGAAAGTCGACGATCCTGCGCTGCATCAACGCATTGGTGGCGCCGCAGCGCGGCCGCATCACGGTCGACGGCACCCGCGTCGATCAACTGGCCAAGGAGAGCGAACGCATCGCGCTGCGCAAGCGTATCGGCATGTCTTCCAGCAGTACAATCTCTTTCCCCACCTGAGCGTGCTGGACAATATCATGCTGGCCCCGACCCGCATCCTCGGCGTCGAGCGGCGCGAAGCGGAAAAACTCGCACGCGAACTGCTCGACAAGGTCAGGCTTTCGGAAAAAGCCGGCGCCTATCCCGGCCAGCTTTCCGGTGGTCAGCAGCAGCGCGTCGCGATCGCCCGCGCGCTGGCGATGAAGCCGGAACTGGTGCTGTTCGACGAAGTCACCTCGGCGCTTGACCCCGAGACGGTGGGCGAAGTGCTGTGGGTGATCCGCGACCTCATCCGCGACGGCATGACTAGCATCCTCGTGACCCACGAAATGCGGTTCGCCGAGGAGATCAGCGACATCGTCGTCTTCACCGAGAACGGNCGCATCGTCGACCAAGGCTCGCCTGAACAGATTTTCCANACCTTCGACAATCCCCGTATCCGCCAATTCGTCGGCGGTCTCGCCGGAGGGCGCGGGCCAGTGCGCGAAGGCATCTAGGATTTTTTCATGACGAGCACATTCGCGCCCCTGACTTCGGCATTCGCCCAGGCGATCATCTCCTCGGATCCATCGAAAGATCCCCTNGCATTGGACGCGGCGCGCACGGCGATCANCGATTTTCTCGCCTGTGCGATCGCAGGCGCCGGCGACCGCACGACCGGCATTCTGGCAGATACCGTCGGCGCCAACCTGCCGGGCGACGCGATCCTGCTCGGCAGCTCGCGCCGAACCGATCCGCTGGTCGCAGCACTCGTCAACGGTCATGCCGGCCATGTGCTCGATTATGACGACGTGCATGCAAGCGTGCGCGGCCATCCGACGACCGTGATCATCCCGGCCCTGCTGGCGTTCGCCGCCGAGCGCGAGTTTTCCGCAGATGCGCTGATCGCCTCCTATGTCGTCGGGCTCGAAGCCATGGCGCGGCTGGGGTTGTCGCTCGGCTCGAAGCACTACGAGAACGGTTTCCATGCCACGGCGACGCTCGGGACGATCGGCGCGGCGGCGGCAATCGCCCATCTNACCCGCGCCTCCATCGACGAGACCGCCGTCGCGCTNGGCCTTGCGGCAACGCAATCGTCCGGCCTGCGGCTGCAGTTCGGCACGGACGCCAAACCTTTCCACGCCGGCATGGCGGCGCGATCCGGGCTCCTGTCGGCGAGGATGGCCGCGGCGGGTTTCGGCGGCGCGCCGGATTTCCTCGACAATCCGGTCGGCTTCCATTCGGTCTATGCCTTCGGCGCGGAACGCCCGTCCGCCGTGACCGAGAACTGGGGTTCGCCATGGCAGATCGTGACGCCCGGGCTGACGCTGAAGGCCTATCCCTGCTGCACCGCCAGCCATCCGGTCGCGTCTCTCGGCATCGGCCTCAACCGGGAAGGCCTGGAGGCTGATGCGATCGAGCATATCACCTTCACCTACCCGCCCGGCGCCGATGCCGCCCTGGTGGTGAGCAAGCCCGGCAATGGGATCGAGGCGCGCTTCAGTCCCGAATACGTGTTCGCCGCCGCCCTCATCGACGGGGCTCTGCGGCTCGACCATTTCGACGAGCGGCCTGTCTTGCCGCGCCTGATGGACCTTGCCCGGCGCGCCGGCCGCCGCCACGACGAGACTGCGCCCCGCATGTCGAGCGATCCACGCACCCGCTTCGTGATCGTCGATATCGTGCTTCGCGACGGCAGCGCGATACAGCGCCGCTTCGACGGCCTGCCGGGGCTGAGCGATCCGGCCGAAAAATTTCGCGACGCAACTGCGCGCAATCCCGCCTTCGCGGATGTCCCGTCGCTCGTCCGGACAATGAGCAGCACGGCCGACCTTCGCCAACTTCTGGCGCTGCTCAACCAGGATGCCGCCCGAAATCCAGAATGACGAAGGATATTGTCATGACTCGCAAAAGAGAAATCCACCTGGGCCTGTTTCTGCAAGGGGCGGGCCACCACGTATCCGGCTGGCGTCATCCTCACGCCGAGGCGGGAAGCGAGAATTTCGACTTGCTGAGACGCGTGTCCCAGATCGCCGAAGCAGCGAAATTCGACATGGTCTTTCTGGCCGACGGATTGACCAGCGGCATCGACACTCATCCCTCGACGATCGCGCGTTTCGAGCCTTTGACGCTGCTTTCGGCGCTCGCCGTGGTGACAGACAAGATCGGCCTCGCGGCAACCGCATCCACGACTTATGGCGAGCCCTATCACACTGCCCGCGCCTTCGCCTCGATCGACCACCTGAGCCACGGCCGGGCCGCCTGGAACGTGGTCACGACATCCTATGCCCGCACGGCGAACAATTTCTCCAAGGCGCACCCGGAGCACGATGAGCGTTACGCCGTGGCCGAGGAATTCGTCGACGTCGTGCGCGGACTGTGGGACAGCTGGGATGACGACGCCTTCGTCAAGGACAAGCAGAGCGGCGTCTATGCCGACCCTGCCAAGCTCCATGTGCTCGATCACAAGGGCAAGTATTTCTCAGTCAAGGGGCCGCTGAACATTCCGCGCGCACCGCAGGGCCATCCGATCCTGATCCAGGCCGGCTCATCCGGCCCCGGCCAGGATCTTGCCGCCCGCACCGCCGACGTGGTGTTCACCGCGCAGCAGAGCCTCGAAGAGGCGCAGGCCTTCTACAAGAGCGTCAAGGAGCGCGTCGCGCGCTTCGGACGTCAGCCGGACGAGGTCGCCATCATGCCGGGCTTCCTGCCGGTGATTGGCCGCACCGCCAGGGAAGCCGAGGACAAACTTGCAGAACTCGACAAGTGGACTGACATCAAAAGCGCCATGCCGCTTCTGGAAGAACGCATCGGCCACAGCCTTGCCGATTACGATGTCGATGGCCCTCTGCCGGACCTTCCGATCTCCGACCAGTTGCGCAGCCGTGCCGAATTGCTGACCGCGCTTGCAAGGCGCGAGAACCTGACCATCCGTCAGTTGGCGCTGCGCGTTGCCGCCGGTCGCGGCCACCATATCGTGCTTGGCACGCCGGTCGAGATCGCCGACCGGATGCAGCAATGGTTTGAAAGCCGCGCCGCCGACGGCTTCAACGTCATGCCGCCGTTTTTTCCCGAAGGGCTCGAAGACTTCACGCAGATGGTCGTGCCGATCCTGCAGGAACGCGGCCTGTTCCGCACCCAATATGATGGCTCGACACTGCGCGAGCATCTCGGCCTTGCGCGGCCGGCACTAATTTCGCCCTAACTGTGCGAAATATTGGCTAGACATACGACGTCAACGGAATCAGGCAGGTCGAACATGAACCTTCATCTCGAAACGGACGACGATCCGCGTACCCGCCAATTCATCGACGAGCATAACGGGCTTTCCGACAAGGCACTGAGAACACCGGAATTCGTTAGGGATCGCGATGCGATAAAAGCATTGATCGAACGGCAGGACAGGCTGATCGTCCCGATGCGCCGAGGCGGGTGGTTGTTCGATTTCCGGCAGAGCAAGGACAATCCTCTCGGCGTCTGGCTCCGCCTGCCGGCCGATCAGCAGCCCTTGCCCGATGCCGGCTGGGAAGCGGTCTTCGATCTCGATGCCTTCTGCGTGAGCGAAGGCAAGCGTTGGAACTGGCGCGGCGCCGTCACCTGCCCATGGGAACCGACGCGAGTGCTGCTCACACTTTCGGACGGCGGCTCCGATCTTCTCCGGCTGCTCGAATTCGACGCCGAGAGCAAGCAGATCGTCGAGGGCGGCTTCGATACGCCAGCCGCGCGATCGCATGCCAATTGGCTGAGCCGTGACGAGATCTGCTATTTCGGCTCCATCGACCGATTTTCGGCGACCCGTTCGGGATGGCCGCGGGTCGGGCGGCGATTGAAGCGCGGGCAGCGGCCGGAAGAGGCCGCCGTCATGTTCGAAGCCGCCGACGAGGACGTCTACGGCTTCAATCTCGTCATCGACCCGGCCCTGTCAGGCGCTTCGGCCGATGCCGGATTGATCGACATTTTCGTCGCCGCCCATGAGATCGGGGTCGCCAGCGCGTTCCTGATCGCCAATGACGGCACGCAGCGGCGCATCGATCTGCCTCAGGAGGCCGATTTCCAGTTCAATCACGATCATTGCCTTTGGCGGGCAAAGACCGATGAGCGCGTTGCGTCCGGCAGCCTCGTGCTGCAACGTTTCAACCCCAACTCGGAGACGGCTCTGCTCGGGCCGGAGCGGATTCTGTTTCAGCCTGCCGAGGGCCAGTCCATCTCGCAAATGATGCTGATGCGGGAGTGGTGCGTCTTCATCATCTCCGATCGGCTGCGTCCGCGTCTCATGGTGCTGGACCTGACAAGGCCCGATGCCGAACAGCGCGAAATCGCGCTGCCGGCGGACATGCAGACGGCCCATTTCAGGCCGATGCATGCCGATCTGCATCTTGGCGACGATACGCTCTGCATCGTCGGCCAAGGCTTCCTGCAGCCTCCGGCCTGTTATCGGCTCGAGCTGTCGGATCGCAGCAGAGAGGCCGAACCGATTTTCGTCGCCGCGGCGCCAAGCTATTTCGATGCGACCGATATGTCATCCGAACTGCTGGAGGCTGTTTCCGAGGACGGGACGAAGGTTGCCTATCGGCTGATCCTGCCGAAGCAGTGGACCAAAGGCGCGCTGCCGGTGCTGCTTTACGGCTATGGCGGCTTCGATGTTTCGCTGTCGCCGAACTATTCCGGCGTGACGGGACGCTGGCTGGAGCAAGGCGGCGCCTATGTGCAGGCCTATATCCGCGGCGGCGGCGAATTCGGACCCGACTGGTATCGCAGCGCCAAGCGGCAGGGGCGAGACCGGGCCTTTGCCGATTTCGTCGCCATTGCCCGCGATCTCGTCGCCCGCGGCTACACCGTGCCGTCGCGGATCGCCTGCCAGGGCGGCAGCAATGGCGGCCTGCTGACCGGCGTGATGCTGACGCGCTACCCGGAGGATTTCGGCGCCGTCTGGTGCCAGGTGCCGGTCCTCGACATGACACGCTTCCACCTGTTCAGCGCAGGACAAGCCTGGATGGACGAATACGGCGATCCGGAGACGCCGGCGGACCGGGATTTCATGCTCGGTTATTCGCCGCTGCACAATGTCGGGCCGGCGACCGAGGTCAGCTATCCGCCGATCTATATCGAAAGCTCCGCCAATGACGACCGCGTGCATCCCTCGCATGCGCGCCGCTTTGCCGCGCGGCTGGAGGAAGCGGGACACCGTNCGCTCTTCCATGAATTCGGCTCCGGCGGGCATGGTGGCGACGGCAATTCCGAAGAGCGCGCCGCCCGCGCGGCGATGGGTTACAGCTTCCTTCGCCAAACCATCATGCGCTAAAGCTCTTTGTTTTATACATGTCGTTATCCCGGAACCGCTGCACACTTCCGGGCGACATGTATTAGGATACAACAGAATTGGAGGAGGAGAGCTTGTCGGCGCGCCTCTTTCTGCTACAAACAGGCTCAATAAATCATACTTTTTAACAGGCTCGAGCGAAACACCATGTCCCCTATCAACCTCGCCATCGTCGGCGTCGGCAAGATCGTCCGCGACCAGCATCTTCCCTCCATCGCCAAGAACCCGGATTTTAAGCTCGTCGCCACGGCGAGCCGCCACGGCACGGTCGAAGGCGTCACGAGCTACACCACGATCGAGGCGATGCTCGACGCCGAGCCGTCGATCGATGCGGTTTCGCTCTGCATGCCGCCGCAATATCGCTATGAGGCAGCCTACAAGGCACTCGTCGCCGGCAAGCATGTCTTCCTGGAAAAGCCGCCCGGCGCCACGCTGAGCGAAGTGGCCGATCTCGAGGCGCTTGCGAGCAAGCAGGGCGCGTCGCTCTTTGCCAGCTGGCATTCCCGCTATGCGCCGGGCGTCGAGGCCGCGAAGGCGTTTCTTGCCTCGACGACGATTGAAAGCGTGCATGTGATCTGGAAGGAGGATGTCCGCCACTGGCATCCGAACCAGGATTGGATCTGGCAGGCCGGCGGCCTCGGCGTCTTCGATCCCGGCATCAATGCGCTGTCGATCGTCACCCATATCCTGCCGCGGCCGATCTTCATCACCGAGGCCGTTCTCGAGTTTCCCGAGAATCGCGATGCGCCGATCGCGGCCGACATCCACTTCCGCAATGCCGACGGCCTGCCGGTTCATGCCGAATTCGACTGGCGCCAGACCGGCAAGCAGAGCTGGGACATCGTCGCGGAGACGGCCGCCGGCCAGATGGTGCTTTCCGAGGGCGGCGCCAAGCTTTCCATCAACGGTGCGCTGACATTCGCCGAACCGGAGCAGGAATATCCTTCGCTCTACCGTCGCTTCGCCGAAATCGTCAAAGCCGGCAGATCGGATGTCGACCTCGCGCCGCTGCGCCACGTCGCCGACGCCTTCATGCTCGGCAAGCGGAAGTTCGTCGACGCATTCCACGACTGAGGGTCGCAATAACGTCATAGAAACCGGCAAGATTTGCCGGCCTATGTGCAATAGTGTTCGGGGGCAGCCGCTCATGAGCAACAAAATCCGCCGCAAGGGCCGATTTTTCCGCGTGTTGAAGATTGGCATCCTTGTGGTGCCGCTTCTCGGCCTTGCAGCATGTTCGGGCGAACAGGTCGTCATGCCTCCTGATGCACCGGGCGTTTCCCGATCCGAGGAATATTCCTTCGGATCTGCGACCCAGGCCCAGGATTGGCAGGCCACCAAAAAGGTACTGGACCAACTGGAAGGGCGGTTCGGAGAGAAATCCGTGCGTGTCCTGGCGCGCAATCTCGCCAGCACCACCAGCCCGCAAAGCATCAAGGCCTATTATGCCGAACGCCTTGTCCATCAAGCCGGCTGGGCGGAAATGCCGGTCAGCACTTTTGCCGACAGCGCGTGGGCATTCGCTTTTGTCAGTCCGAGCGGAAAGCGGGTTTTGGCAGTGGAGGCGCTCAATCCGTCGGAAGATGCGGGAGGGATCGTCCCCCTCAACATCCTGACGAACCTCGACGAGGACAAAGGGTCGAAAGGATAACGGCTTCCGACGGCCGCTGAGAACGACGTCGGAAGACTTCATACAGCAATTCAAAATCTTACAGCGTCAGGCCTTCTTCTCCCACCGCCCCTCCGGCGTCTGCTGCCAATAGGTGAGGTTATGCCCCTCACCTTTCAGCTTCTTCCATTGCGCACGGGCGGCTTCCAGTTGCTCCTGGTCATGACCGTCGAACATGAAGACGATGCGCTCATAGGCACCGGCCGGCGGCGGCTCGGCGCCGTCGACGATGAAACGCACGGTCGCCGCATTGGCATTGTCTGACGTCACCGTCAAAAGCACAGGCTGGCTTTCGGCGAAATCGGCCTCGTCGGTGCCGTGCGGCAGGAAGCTCTCCTCGCGGAACGTCCAAAGATGCTGATCGAGAGCATCGCGCCGCGCCGGCTCACGCGTCTGGACGGCAACGCGCCAGCCGCGCTCGACGCTTTTGTCGATGAGCGGCGGAAGCGCGTCCTCCAGCCGGCTTTCGGTCAGATGATAGAAGAGAACGTCCGTCATCAGGATTCATAATGGGCGCGGACGAACTCATCGAGCAGGCGCACACCGAAACCGGAACCCCAGGACTGGTTGATCTCGTCCTGCGGCGAGCCCATCGCCGTGCCGGCAATGTCGAGATGCGCCCAGGGCGTGTCCTGCACGAAGCGCTTGAGGAAATGCGCCGCCGTGATCGAGCCGGCCTGCCGGCCGCCGGTATTCTTCATGTCGGCGAACTTGCTGTCGATCAGCTTGTCGTAGTCCCGGCCGAGCGGCATGCGCCAGAGCTTCTCATTGCTCGAAAGGCCGGCTGCCGTCAGCTGGGCGGAAAGCTGGTCGTCATTGGAGAACAGCCCGGCATGCACGTTGCCGAGCGCCACGACGATCGCGCCGGTCAGCGTGGCGAGATTGATCATGAACTGCGGCTTGAAACGATCGTTGCAGTACCAGAGCGCATCGCAGAGCACGAGGCGGCCCTCGGCATCGGTGTTGATCACCTCGATCGTCTGGCCGGACATCGAGGTGACGATGTCGCCCGGACGCTGGGCGTTGCCGTCGGGCATGTTCTCGACCAGGCCGATGATACCGACGGCGTTGACGGCGGCCTTGCGCGAGGCGAGCACATGCATGAGGCCGGTGACGGCTGCCGCCCCGCCCATATCACCCTTCATGTCCTCCATGCCGGCGGCCGGCTTGATCGAAATGCCGCCGGTATCGAAGACCACGCCTTTGCCGACGAAGGCGACGGGACGATCCTTGGCCTTGCCGCCCTTCCACTGCATGACCGCCAGGCGCGGCGGGCGCACGGAGCCCTGGGCGACGCCGAGAAGGGCGCCCATGCCGAGACGGCGCATCTCCTTCTCGGTCAGGATTTCCACTTCGACGCCGAGCTTTTCCAGCTCTCTCGCCTTGGCGGCGAACTCGACGGGCCCGAGCACATTCGGCGGTTCGTTGACGAGGTCACGGGCCAGATTGACGCCGCCGGCAACCGCTTCGGAATCGGAAAACGCCTTCTTGGCACCAGCCGCATCGGCGGTGACGATCGTCACCTTGACAGATTTCGCCGGCTTCTCCTCCTCGTCGCCCTTCTTCGTCTTGTAGGTATCGAAGCTATAGGCGCGCAGCAGAATGCCGAGCGCGAAGTCGGCGGCGGCCCGCGCGCTCGTCTCGAGCCCAGGCACGTCGATGAAGACAGCGGCCTTGTCGGTATTCTTGATTCTCGATGCCGCGGCACCGCCGGCCTTCAGCCTGTCATGGGCGGTGAGTTCGGCGGCCTTGCCAAGCCCGATGACGACGATGCGCTCGACGGGCGCGCCTTCGGGGGCGACGATATCGAGAGCGCTCATGGATTTCGCGGAGAATCGGGCGATCCTGGCAGCCTTGACGATCACGCCTGCCGGGTCGACCGTTTCGGCGCCGGCAGCGCTGTCGGCCTCCACAGTCTTCAACAGGATCGACAGGCCGCCATTGAGCTTTGCCGACTTTGCGAATGAAATTTCCAACTTTGCTGACATGTCTTCTCCGCTGGGATTCTTTGAAATCCGTCCCTGGCGGATAATTTCGCGTTTGGCGGGTCTGTCAATGGCTTGCGACAATTGTTATGGTCGCCCGCGGCCATCACGGCCCTCATGTTTTCGTCAGTTTCGTAGATATTCGCGTTGACAGTTTTTTCGAAAAATCGATGGCGGGGGCTCGCAATCCGCCTGCCGAAAACGACTTTCGGCGCATTCATGCTGCTGTTCTGGACGTGGTGGGCGCTGCTTGCCGTCTTCCGCGCATTCCCCGGAATAGACATCTATTTTTCCCAGCTTTTTTTCGTGGCCACAGATTGCGGTGCGACTGCCGCCGCCGGGAGCATCTGCGGCGGCTTTCCCTATCGCGACGTCGCGACCTTCGATCTGCTACGCACCATCTTTTTCCGCCTNCCCTATGTCGTCGCGATCGTGATGGTGTGGAAAATCATCGAATGCNACCAGCAGCATGGCGCGACNTTCAACGCAGATCGGGCCCGCAAGCTCAAGGTCGCACTCGGAACGCTGCTGATCGGACCGGTGCTGCTCGTCAATGTCGTGNTGAAAGAACATTGGGGCCGGCCGCGGCCGATACAGACGGATATTTTCGGCGGTGCGCTGCATTTCGCCGAGGCGGGTTCGCTTGCCGGAAAATGCGTTTCGAATTGCTCGTTCATATCAGGCGAGGCAGCAAGCGCCGGCTGGCTCTTCTGCCTTCTGATCTTCGTTCCGAAATCCCTGCGTTACGCGCTGGTGCCGCCGGTGGCGGCGATCTCCATCCTCACGCCGGCGATGCGGCTATCCTTCGGCGCGCACTACCTCTCCGACGTCGTTCTTGGATGGCTTTCCTCGCTGGTCGTCTTCGCCGCACTGCTGGCGTTAACTGAGTCGCAACAGCATCAAAAAAATTCTGAAATTTGAATGAATTTTTGACACCAGCTTGTCGCAAAAGCGCGACAAAGAGCGTAGAGGGATTCTCCTGCAAAGCCGTTTGGGCGTGCAGGTGCTTTCAAGGGCAGGCATGAAACTACTCGAGACATACATATTGCGGCGCGTCGGCCAGATGTTTCTCGTGGCGCTCCTGCCCGTTCTGGCGATCATTTGGACGACACAGGTTCTGCAGCGCATCAACCTGGTCACCGACAGCGGCCAGTCGATCGGCTCGTTCGCCAAGCTCGCGACGATGATTCTGCCGTCGATCATTCCCGTCGTGCTGCCCTTCGCNCTCGTCATCGCGGTCACCCAGACGCTGACGACGATGAACAACGATTCCGAGCTCACCGTCATCGACGCGGCCGGGGCGCGGCGCAGTGTGCTGATNCGCCCGATCCTGCTGCTTGCCGCCGTCATCAGCGTCTTTTCCTTCTTCGTCGACAACGTCGTCGAGCCGCGTGCAAAGACCGTCGTGCGCCAGATGATCGCCGAGACCTATGCCGACCTGCTGTCTTCGGTGATCGAAGAAAAGACCTTCCGCAAGCTTGATGAAGGTCTTTATGTGCAGATCTCGAAGCGGATGGCGGGCCGCATGCTGAAGGGCCTGTTCGTCGCCGACGAGCGCGATCCGGCCTACGAACTGATCTATTATGCGAAGGAAGGCGCCGTCGACGATACGGGCACGACGCTGATCATGCATGAGGGCGAAGTGCACCGCAAAACGCCCGATGGCAATGTCTCGGTGATCAACTTCGATTCCTATTCCTTCGACCTCTCCGACATGACCGAGAATCGCGGCCAGGCGACGCTGCGTGCCAGCGACCGTGACCTGTGGTTCCTGTTCAACCCGGATCCGGCCGACAAGGACTATACGATCCGGCCGCAGAGCTACCGCGCCGAACTGCACCGCCGGCTGACGGACTGGATCCTGCCGGTCGTCTTTGCCCTGTTTTCGCTGGCGATCGCCGGCGACGCGCGCTCGCACCGCGAAGCGCGGCTGCATCCGATGGTGAGCGCGCTTGCCTATGCCTTCGCGATGCGATGGGCGGCCTTCTACGCGGCCAATCAGATCGACACCGACCCTGAATATATTGCCGTCCTCTACGCCATCCCGATCGTCAGCAGCATCATCTCGATCGTCTTCCTCGGCCTGCACAAACGACTGGTCATGCCGTCGTTCGTTCGGGACCGGATGTCGTCCTTCTGGAGACGAACGCAGGAAAGACTGCTTGCCGCCACCGGCAGGACCGGCGGGGGCACTGCCCAATGATGTTCGGGACATTGTCGCGTTATTTCTTTCGCCGCTACCTGGCGACGACGGGCTGGTTCCTGATCGGCGTCTCGGCGATTTCTTTCCTGCTCGATTTCAGCGAGACGGCGGGCCGCATGTCCGGCCTGCCCGGCTACACGATCAGCGGCGGCATCCTGATGACCGCCGTGCGCCTGCCGCTCATCCTGCAGCAGACCGTGCCGTTCATCGCGCTGTTCGTCGGCATGACGGTGCTGATCGGGCTCAACCGCAAATATGAGCTGGTCGTCACGCGCGCAGCCGGCATTTCGGTCTGGCAGTTCATGTTCCCCTTCATCGCCGGCTCGCTGGCGCTCGGCCTGCTGACGATGACGGCGCTCAATCCGCTCGCGGCCTGGGGACAGCGCCAGGCGCTGCTGGTCGAATCCGACTGGCGCGGCGAGAACGCGGTCCTGCGCAAGGCGCCGCAGATTCCGTGGCTGCGCCAGATCAGTGGCCGAGACGATGTCATCATCGGCGCTCAGACGGTTCAGGAGAACGGAACCAAGCTGATCGACGCCGTGCTGATCCATTTCGATTCAGGTGGTCAGGTCATTCTGAGACAGGATGCCGCCACGGCAAAATTGGAAGATGGTTACTGGCAACTTAACAACGTCGTCGAGCGTAAGCCTGGCGAAATCCCCCTGCGTAAAGCTTCGGTTCAACTTCGCACCAATCTGAAACAGGATTTCGTCCAGGAGCGGCTGACAGCGCCGGAAACAATTGGTTTCTTTGACCTTTCCAACCGGATTGCGGCTGCCAAATCCTTCGGTATTTCAACCAAGGCGTTGGAGACGCAATTCAACTCCCTGTTGTCCCAGCCATTGCTGCTGGTGGCCATGACTCTCATTGCTGCAACAGTGTCCCTAAAATTTAGCCGGTTCAACCAATCCCGCTCCGTGATTCTGGGTGGCATCCTCTCGGGCTTCATGCTTTATGTCATCACCGTGCTTGTAAAGGCATTCGGAAGCAGTGGAGTCGTGCCTCCCTTCGTGGCGACGTGGATACCGGTGGTCGTCGCGCTGGCCTTGGGTGCGACTATTCTGCTTCATCAGGAGGACGGCTAGTGGCGGCAGGCGACCGCAAGTATTTTAGTAAACAGCTGGTTGCCCTGCTTGTCGGCGCGACTGTATCTTCCTATTTCGGCAGTGCCCCGGCCTCTTACGGCCAGGCCAGCGCGCCCGAACAAACGATAAAGAATAAGATTCCTGAAGGGGCGAAGCTTCTGCTTTCGGCCAACGAACTCCTCTACAATCGCGACGCCCAGTTGGTGTCGGCGGTCGGCGGCGTTCAGATCAATTATGGCGGCTACAAAATGGTCGCACAGAAGGTCGAGTACAATCAGAAGACCGGCCGGATGATGGCGCTCGGCAATGTCGAGCTGGTCAGCCCCGACGGCAACCGCATCTATGCAGACAACCTTGACGTGACCGACAATTTCGCGGACGGGTTCCTGAACGAACTGCGCATCGAAACGGCTGACAATACGCGTATCGTCGCCGAGAGCGGCGAGCGTGTCGGCGGCACGCAGATGATTCTGAACAAGGGTGTCTACACGGCCTGCCTTCCCTGCGCCGAAGATCCGAAACGCGCGCCCTTCTGGCAGGTCAAGGCCAAGCGCGTGATCCAGAACGGCGTGACGCACACNATCCGCCTGGAGCGCGCGCGCTTCGAACTGCTCGGTTATCCGATCGCCTTCGTGCCGGTCATGGAAGTTCCCGACAATACGGTGAAGCGCAAGTCCGGCTTTCTCTTCCCGACGATGAGCCTGTCGCAGAATCTCGGCTTCGGGCTTTCCGTTCCCTATTATTACGTGATCTCGCCGAGCATGGACGCGACGGTCACCGCCACCGGCTACACGGCCCAGGGCTTCCTCGTCGAAGGCGAATTCCGCCAGCGCTTCGAAAATGGCACGCATATCCTGCGCGTCGCCGGCATCGACCAGGCAAAGCCGGACAATTTCAGCTCCGGCACCAGCGATGCCGAAGCCGGCCAGCGTGGCATGGTGGCGTCGAAGGCCGAATTCCGCATCAATCCGCGCTGGACGTTCGGCTGGGACGTCATGATGCAGAGCGACAACAATTTTTCACGCACCTACAAGCTGCGCGGTCTGAGCAGCACGGATCGGACCAACCAGATCTACCTGACGGGGCTTGGAAAACGCAATTATTTCGATATGCGGGCGTTCTATTTCGACGTCCAGGATGCCGACCGGACGAACACGGCCGAGAAAAAGCAGGCGATCGTCTATCCCGCGATGGACTATCACTATGTGGCGCCGCAGCCGCTTGCCGGCGGCGAGCTTTCGGCCGATGTCAACCTGACGAATATTTCGCGCACCCATGACGACTTCTATACCGTCGACGGCTTCGACCGCTTCCGCGGCCTGAAGGGCCAGACCTCGCGGCTGACTGCCGAGCTGCAGTGGAAACGCACCTACGTCACGCCGACCGGCCTGGTGATCACGCCGCTGCTGGCTGCGCGCGGCGACGCCTTCGCGCTGAACATGGACGATCCCACGGGCTACACCGGCAACTATGTCGACGGCAATTCCGCCACCCGTTCGATGTTCACGGCCGGGCTGGAGATGCGTTATCCGATCCTGATGACGACGGATAACAGCACGCATATTCTCGAGCCGATCGCACAGATCTATGCCCGCCCCGACGAGCAGCTGGCAGGCCGCCTGCCGAACGAGGATGCGCAAAGCTTCGTCTTCGACGCCACCTCACTGTTCGACCGCGACAAATTCTCGGGCTANGACCGCGTCGAAGGCGGGACCCGCGCCAATGTCGGCGTCCAGTACACCGGTACGTTCGACAGCGGCTACAAGCTGCACGGCATTTTTGGCCAGTCCTACCAGATCGCCGGTCAGAATTCGTTTGCGACCGATGATCTCGTCAATGTCGGCGCGGATTCCGGCCTTGAAACCACGCGTTCCGACTATGTCGGCCTCGGCGGCGTCGAGACACCGTTCGGCCTTTCAGTGACCGCCTCCTACCGCCTCGACGAGAAGGATTTCGATTTCCGCCGCGGCGACCTGACGACGGCTTACCAGAACGACACCTTCTCGACGCAGGTGACCTTCACCCATCTCAGCGCCCAGCCGGAATATGGCTTCGACGAAGACAATGACGAGATCCAGACCAGCAGCAGAATCAAGTTCAAGGATTACTGGGCGATTTTCGGCGGCATCGCCTGGGATCTGAATAATGATGTGATCAGCCGCCGGACGCTTGGTCTCTCCTATGACGACGAGTGCACGATCTTCACGATCGCCTACACCGACAGCAGGGATTCCGACGACGAGACGGCAAGCGACTGGACGATCGGCGCACGGCTGACCTTCCGCACGCTCGGCGACATCAAGATCGGCACCGACAGCCTGGAGTGACGGCAGGCGGGCGCAAACATCGCCTGAAGCCATTCTTTCGCCGTAAGCCTGTGCAGGACATTGCCGCCAGTCGATATCTGAGGCATAGGGGTTTCGCGCCGTGACGGGAGCGATTTCTGCATGTCTCGCACTGTGGTAAGGACGCCGCGAACACGTCTCGCGGCGCTATTGGGAGGTCAACAGATGATTGACGCGAAAAAAGCCATAACCACGTTCCTCGCCGGGGCGGCGCTTGCATTGCTGACAAGCCTCGCCGGTCCCGCGCTTGCGGCAAGCGAAGTCAAGGCCGTGGTCAACGGCACCGCCATCACCAGCGGCGATGTCGCCAAGCGCCAGGCCTTCCTGCGCCTGCAGCACACGAAGGCCGATGCGAAGACTGCGCAGGAGCAATTGGTCGACGAAACGCTCAAGCGGCAGGAGGTCTCCCGCGTCCATATGTCGGTTTCGCAGCAGGACGTCGATGCGTCTTTCGCGCGCTTTTCGAGCGGCAACAAGCTTTCCGTCGAGCAAATGTCGCAGATCCTCGATCGCGCCGGCGTCGGCGTCGATCATTTCAAGGCTTTCATCGCCGTACAGATGAGCTGGCCGCGCGTCGTCAACGCGCGCTACGGCTCGACCTCGCGGCTGTCGAACTATGATCTCGTCTCGCGCATGATGCAGAACAACAAACAGAAGCCGGTGACGACGGAATATATGCTGCAGCAGATCATCTTCGTCATTCCGCAAGCCAAGCGCAGCGCCATCACCGGCAAGCGTAAGGGCGAGGCCGAGGCGTCGCGCTCGAAATTTCCGGGCTGTGATCAGGCAAAGGTCTTTGCCGCGACGATGCGCGACGTGTCTGTGCGCGATCTCGGCCGCATGCTCGCCCCCGAGATCCCGCCGGATTGGAAACCGCTGGTCGAGCAGGCCAAGGGCAATACGACGGGCACCCGCGTCACCGACAAGGGCGTCGAATATCTGGCGATCTGCAGCCAGCGCCAGGTCTCCGACGACCAGGCCGCCGAAATGGTCTTCCGCCAGGAGGATCTCGACAAGTCCAAGGCCGGTAAAAAAGATGCCGGCCCGGAAAATGAAAACAGCAAGAAATACCTGGATGAACTGCGCAAAAAGGCGCAGATCGCCTACCGCTGACCGACGATGGCGACACCGTTTTCGCGACCGCTTGCGCTGAGCCAGGGCGACCCCGCCGGCATCGGGCCGGATATTACGCTGATGGCGTGGCTGCGGCGGCGCGAACTCGGGCTGCCGCCTTTCTTCCTGATCGGCGATCCTGATGTNCTGGCGCTGAGAGCCCGCCAGCTCAATCTGGCGGTTTCGATCCGCGAGACGNACACGGCCAGCGAGGCTGCCGGCCTATTTGCCGACGCGCTGCCGGTCATGACCGTNCCGGCCGGCATCGAAGTGGTGGCCGGCGAGCCGCATGCGGCTACGGCGAAGGGCACGATCGCATCGATCGAGAAAGCCGTGTCGCTCGTCATCAGCGGCGAGGCGCTCGCGGTCGTGACCAACCCGATCGCTAAGGCCGTGCTCTACGAGGCGGGTTTCCGGTTTCCCGGCCATACCGAATTTCTCGCCGATCTCGCCGCCAGGGCGACGGGCCNGCCGGTGACGCCTGTCATGATGCTGTCCGGTCCGAAACTNCGGGCCATTCCCGTCACNATCCACATTCCNGTCCGGGACGTGCCGCAGGCGCTGACCGGCGAACTGATNGTGGAAACCTGCCGNGTNGCCCATGAAGACCTCAGGCACCGCTTCGGCATCGAGGCGCCGCGGCTCGCCGTTGCCGGCCTCAACCCGCATGCGGGCGAAGGCGGGACGATGGGCCGGGAGGACGAGGACATTATCCGTCCGGCGATCGAGCGCCTGCGCGACGAGGGCATCGATGCGATCGGCCCCCTGCCCGCCGATACGATGTTCCATGACGAGGCGCGGGCGCGTTACGACGTCGCCGTCTGCATGTATCACGATCAGGCGCTGATCCCGGCCAAGGCACTCGGTTTCGACGACAGCGTCAACGTGACGCTCGGGCTTCCCTTCGTGCGCACCTCGCCGGATCACGGCACCGCTTTCGGCATCGCCGGCAAGGGACTGGCGCGCGAGCAGAGCCTCATTGCCGCGCTGAAGCTCGCCGCCCAGCTTGGCCGCAGCGCCGAAAGCCGCCGCTGATGGCTGCACTCGACGGTCTGCCACCGCTTCGTGACGTCATCCAACGCCACGGCCTCGATGCGCGCAAGGCGCTCGGGCAGAACTTCCTGCTCGATCTCAACCTCACCCAGAAGATCGNCCGCACGGCGGGGACGCTCGACGAGGCAACCGTCATCGAGGTCGGCCCCGGCCCCGGCGGGTTGACCCGCGCGATCCTGGCGCTCGGCGCCAGGAAGGTTATCGCCATCGAGCGGGATACACGCTGCCTGCCGGCGCTCGCCGAGATCGCCGATCATTATCCCGGCCGGCTCGAGGTGATCGAAGGCGACGCGCTGAAGACGGATTTCGAGACATTGGCGCCGGAAGGCCCGATCAAGATCATCGCCAACCTGCCCTACAACGTCGGCACGCAGCTTTTGGTCAATTGGCTGCTGCCGAAAGCCTGGCCGCCGTTCTGGCAGTCGCTGACGCTGATGTTTCAGAAGGAAGTCGGCGAGCGTATCGTCGCTGGCGAAGACGATGATCACTACGGCCGTCTCGGCGTGCTCTGCGGCTGGCGGACAGAGGCCCGCATGGCTTTCGACGTGCCGCCGCAAGCCTTCACACCGCCGCCGAAGGTGACGTCGACGGTCGTGCATCTCACACCCCGCGAAAATCCCATCCCCTGCGCTGTCGCCGATCTGGAAAAGGTGACGCAGGCCGCCTTCGGGCAGCGCCGCAAGATGCTGCGCCAAAGCCTGAAACCGCTCGGCGGTGAGCGCCTGCTCATCAAGGCCGGGATCGATCCGGCGCGGCGAGCCGAGACCCTTTCCGTCGAAGAGTTCTGCCTGTTGGCGAACAGCCTCTAAAGCTCGGCGAAAAGCCAGCCGTTCTAGAGCATTTCCGTTTTTCTTCGAATCACGAAAATGCTCTATCTCTTTGTTTTCACGCAATTCCGGACGCAAAACCGCNGTGCACTTTTGCTGGAATTGCTCTAAAGCGACGGCGTTTCTTCCAGCAGTCCGCGGACGAAGTCGAACATGCCATGGCGGCGGTCGCGGCGCAGGCGTTCGGCCTTGACGATCGACTGAACGGCGTCGAAGGCGGTGTCGAGGTCGTCGTTTACGATGACATAGTCATATTCGCGCCAGTGGGCGATCTCGGCGCGGCTGTTGGCGAGGCGCGTCTGGATGACCTCTTCGGAATCCTCGGCGCGGCGATGCAGCCGCGACTGCAGTTCGGTCATGGTCGGCGGCAGCACAAAGATCGAGACGACGTCGGCCGACATTTTCTCCTGCAATTGCTGGGCGCCCTGCCAGTCGATATCGAAGAGCATGTCGCGGCCTTCGGCCATGGCCTGCTCCACCGGCTCGCGCGGCGTGCCATAGAAATTGCCGTGCACCTCGGCCCATTCGAGCAGCGCATCGCTGTCACGCAGCCGCTCGAACTCACGCACGCTCTTGAAGTGGTAATGCACGCCCTCAACCTCGCTCGGGCGGCGCGGGCGCGTGGTAACGCTGACGGAAAGGCCGATATTCTTGTCGATCCCCAGCAGCGTGCGCGCGATGGTGGACTTGCCGGCGCCCGACGGCGACGAAATGACAAGCATCAGACCGCGGCGGGCGATCTGCACGGGCGAAGTTTTCGCCGGTTTCATGTCTTACTCCAAATTCTGGACCTGCTCGCGGAACTGGTCGATCACGACTTTCAGCTCGATGCCGGCAGCGGTGACCGCCGAGGCATTCGACTTCGAGCAGATGGTATTCGATTCGCGGTTAAATTCCTGCGCAAGGAAGTCCAACCGGCGCCCTGCAGGGCCACCTTTCACCAGAAGATCGCGCGCGGCGGCGATATGGGCCTTCAGACGATCGATTTCCTCGCGCAGATCGGCCTTGGTCGCCAGCAGCGCGGCTTCGGCATGCAGCCTGTCGCGGTCGAGCGCGGCCATGCCGTCCATCAGCAAGGCGACCTGCCCGGCAAGCCGCGCAGCGATCTCCTGCGGCGAGCGCGACGGATCGGCCTCGATCGTCCGTGCCAGGCCATCGATCGTCGCGACATGGTCGAGAAGAATGCGGGTCAGCGCCGCCCCTTCCTGTTCGCGCATCGCCCTCAGATCGGCAAGCGCGGCCAACAGACCGGCAGCGATATCGGCGTCACGGGCGGCAAGCGCCTCCTCGCCATCCTCGCCTTCGCGGAATTCCACGATGCCGCGCACCAGGAGCAGCGTATCGAGCTTCAGCGGCGACGGATCGATCACCCCGTCCAATTGCTCGCGCATGGCCAGCACGGCGGCGAGCGCCTCCCTGTTCAGCACCGCCTCGAAGCGGTTCTCGTCGGCGGTGACGGATAGGGATGCCTGCAGGTTGCCGCGGCTGAAGCTTTCGCCGGCGAGGCGGCGGACCTCCGCCTCCATGCGTTCGAGGCCGGGCGGCAGGCGCAGGCGCAGATCAAGGCCCTTGCCGTTGACCGAGCGCAGTTCCCATGCCCAGCGCCAGCGGCCGCTCGTTCCCTCGCGCCGCGCAAAACCGGTCATGGACTGCAAAGCCATGCGAACCTCCCGAAGGTATCAGTTGATCTTCTTTTTCTTCGGCGGCACGACGGTCGCGCCACTNTCCGCCGGCTGCTCTTCCGGCTGGCCGTCGACTGCGATGTTCGGATCCGAACCCTTGTCGGCTTCGAGCTTGCGCCAGCGCTTGACGTTGGCGTTGTGCTCCTCGAGCGTGGCGGCAAAGACATGGCCGCCGGTGCCGTCGGCAACGAAATAGAGATCCTGCGTCTTCCAGGGATTGGCGACGGCTTCGAGCGCATCCTTGCCGGGATTGGCGATCGGCGTCGGCGGCAGACCCTTGATGACATAGGTATTGTATGGCGTGTCCCGCTTCAGATCTGACTGGTAGATCGGCCGGTCGGCCGGTTTACCCTCGCCGCCGAAGAGACCGTAAATGATCGTCGGATCGGATTGCAGGCGCATGCCCTTGCCGAGCCGGTTCAGGAAAACGGAGGCGACATGCGCACGCTCGTCGGGAACGCCGGTTTCCTTTTCGACGATCGAGGCGAGCGTCACGAACTCCTCCTTCGATCGCAGCGGCAGCGAGGAGTCGCGTTTGTCCCAGATCTGATCGACGAGCTTCTGCTGCGCAGCCGCCATCTGGTCGATGATTTCCGAGCGCTTGGTGCCGCGCGAGAATTTATAGGTATCCGGACGCAGGCTGCCCTCGGTCGGCAGGGCGGCCGGCAAGTCGCCTTCCAGCACAGTATCCTGCAGCATGCGGTCGAACATCTGGCGGACCGTCAGGCCCTCCGGGAAAGAAACGGAATAGAGAATGGACTTGCCCGATTTCAGAAGCTCCATGATATCGCTCATGGAGGCCCTCGCCTTGATCTCGTATTCACCCGC
>Ga0063456_1000530_pt1 | contig 23530 bp, 9 predicted proteins | sample AraplaMF_Cvi_mMF_FD_56228 | JGI IMG/M metagenome (GOLD analysis project Ga0063456, IMG submission 56228) | Arabidopsis root microbial communities from the University of North Carolina, USA - plate scrape MF_Cvi_mMF version 2 (version 2) | ecosystem: Host-associated > Plants > Roots > Endosphere ... | reverse complement strand
GGTGCTCCGGCCCATAGACCTCCCGGGCATGCTTCAGGAACGCCTGCGACAGGTCGGTGTAACGATACGTCTCGATGTTCGCCCCATATGGCTTCAGCCGCGCCAACAGCCGGGCGCTGGTGCCGCCGGTCCCAGCCCCGACCTCGAGAATGCGAAGCCGCGCCGAGGGCTCGTGCTTCAACCGTTCCTCGACAAGGGCCACGACCTTCCCTGCAAGGGCGTCGTTGAAGTAGTCCGCAACCGGATTGTCCTTATAGATTCCCTCCACCAGGGACAGCGAGCCATTCGGGAACATCACGTCCGTCGCACGCACCGCGCCGCGGAGGATATCTGCGAGTGCGCGCAGCGTGGTCTCGACCAGCCTCACCTGGGCCGCGATGGCGGGATCCGCCAGCCACTCAACCTTGCGCATCTCCCATTCGCGCCAGCCCGCTTCGGCCGCGGGCGCGGTGCCCCCGACCGCGACGTACCACTCATCGTCCTGCCTGAGATGGCCGTGCGCGGTAAGAACGCTCAAGCTCTCATCGAGCCAGCGATCGTAGGAAGCTCGCAGCCCAAGCGCGGCCCTGATCGCTGCGATGTCGGTCGGCTCGCCGAAGGGAAAGCCCGCGGCCATCAGCTGGATCCACAGCAACCGGCCGGCCAGCACCTCCATCTCCTGCAACGACGTGCGCCCCTCGAACAGCTCGCTTCCTGCTGGCTGCGTCGCGTGCGCCTGCAAGTCGGCGGAAATTGACGGCGGCTCCGACCGGTAGACGCGAAGCACTTCATCCGGCACCACGAAGTCCTTCAACAGCCTCGACGCGCCAACCGTCTTCACAAAGACAAGCTGGTCTTGCGGCGCGCCAAGCAGCACGTCCAAAGCCGCCATGCCTTCGTCGGTCTCGATCGAGCCCAGTCCCGACCGCGCCATCCGCGCCCGATACTCCGCCGTCGCGGCAATCCCGATATTGCCCCAGTAACCCCAGTTCATCACCTTGACCGGGCACGACCAGGCCCGCGCCAGGGCATGAGCAAAAGCGTCCTTGAAGCTGCAGCCTGCCGCGTAGTTGCCCTGCCCGGCCGGCATCTCGAAACTCATCGCGGACGAGAAAAACAGCACGAAGTCCAGGGGATCATCGCGGAACAGCTGTGCCAGCCGAACGCTGACGTCCACCTTGGCGGAAAGCACCGCGCGGAAGTCAGCCTCCTCCATCCGCGCGAGACTTCTGTCGCGCAAGACAAGCGCGGAATGAACCACACCGTGGACTTGCGCGTGCTCCTGCTTGATCCGCGCATAGGCTCGCTCCAACGCCCGGCGGTCGGTCGCATCCGCCTCGATATAGAGGGGAGCGGGGCCAAGCTTCGCCAGTCGATCCTGCTCGGCCTGGATCGACGCGTCGTGCGGTCGCCGGCCGATCCATATGATCCGCGCCTGATAGCGGCGGATCATGGATTCGCTCCAGGCCGCGCCGATCCCACCAGCACCACCGATCACCACATAGACGCCCGCCTGCCGGTACGAGGCTCCTTTCGGCCCAGGCAGATCGCTCGGCAGCAGAACGCGGCGATACCATTCTCCACTCCGGTATCCCCAGCCCTTGCCTTGCGCATCCGCCGGCAGCTGCAAGACCCCGTCCAGCGGACAGTCTTCGCCGGATGGCAGGTCCACAAGCCGCACCCGCCAGTTCGGATGTTCCTTGGCCAGCGAACCGATCAGGCCATGCACGCTCGCATGCGTGGGATCGATCGCCTGGTCACGATGGATCGCCTGGCTTTGCGTGGTGACCACCGTAAGGCCCAGCACCTTGCCGCCGTAGCCCAGGCCCAGCACCGCCTTGATCAGACGGAAGCACTGCACGACCCCGCGCTGCTGGTCCTCGATGATCTTGTCATCCGATATCGATTTCAATCGCTGCTCGGGCGCCAGCCACACGACGTGATCGATCGGGCCCAATGCGCGCAGCTGTTCGCCGATCGTCTCCGCCGTAGCCTCAGGCGCGATCTCCAGTTGATGTCCATCTGGATAATGCTGGCGCAATGCCGCCCGCTGCGCCGGCGTGCCGCCGACGATCACCACACCATCCGTTGGCAGCGGCCAGCTCGCATCCAGCTCGACCGCGACCGCCTCCCACACCGGCGTCAGCGTCACCAGGCAATTCCCGGCTTCCGCCTCCGCTGCCGTCCCGGCCAGTTCGCCGGTCGCAGACCGCGTGCTGAACCCACGCAGCCGGACGCAGACACGCCCCGCTTCGTCGCACACGTCGATGTCCAGCTTGCCGGAGCCCTCATCCTCCCGGCGAACCCAGGCACAGCCTCGCGCCGGACAGGCCGACACGATCAGAACCTCTTCCAGCGCAAACGGCAGCAGTGGCTGTCCCGCGGCTTCATCTCCCGCAGGCAGGCCCACACTGGCCTGCAGCGCCGCATCCATGATCTCGGGATGCAGTACATAATCGTCCAGCGTCTCTTCGACACTTGACGGCAGTTCGAGCCGCGCCAAAACCTGCGCGCCTCCCGCCTCGTCCAGCCCCGCCAAATCCACATCCGCGATACTGCCGATCGCCTCCACGACGGCGCGACCCTGACTGTGGATCACCCGTTCCTCGTCGCCGCCTCGCACCGCTCCGCTGTAAATCTCGTAGTCGATGCTGCCGTCTTCTGCCGCGAACAGCTCGATATGCAGATCAAGGCCTTCCGGCCCCACGACCACGGGCCGCAACCACGCCAGGCGCTGCAGCCGCCTCCCTTGTGGCCCGGCCGCGCCGGCTGCAGCCTCGACCGCCGCTCGCGCCATCTCCAGATGGGCAATGCCCGGCAGAACCCGCGCGCCCTCCACCATGCGCAGATAGGGTTCATGCCCGTTCAGTTTTGTGCTGAATCGCTGCGCCGAGATATCCGACGTGTTCTGGTGCAGCAGCGGATGCAGCACCGCTCCGCCTGTGCCATTTGCCGCTCCTGCAGGATTTGTCGACGTTGCAGCCTGCGTGCTCGCTTCGATCCAGTGCCTCTCCTTGGCAAACGGATAGGTCGGCAGCGCGATCCGGCGCGGCCGGGTCTCGCCGTACAGACGTTCCCAGCCGAACGACGGCCCCTTGACCCACAGCTCGAGCAGCTTGTTGTACCGGCCCTGCTCGATCCACGTTGCGGCGATCTGCGCCATGTCCTCGTCGGCAAAGACCGCAAGCGTGTCCTTCTCCCGCCGCACCTTGCCCTGGTAAAGCTCCTCGATCCTGCTTTCGCCAGCCAGATACGCCTCCAGCTTCGACACAAGTTCCGCCATCGAGGCCGCCGTCAGCGCCAGACGGCTGTCCATCGCATCGCGTCCCACCTGCAGCGTGTAGGCCACGTCGGCGAGGTCATCGTCGCCAAGCGAACGCTGCGCAATATCGGCAAGCAGCTGCTCTGCGTGCGCCTTCAGGCGCTCTCCATCCTTCGCCGACAGCACTATCAGTGCCGGCCGCGATGGACTCACCGCGATGCGAGGACGCTCCTCGGCCCGCGCAACGTACTCCTCGATCACAACATGCGCGTTCGAGCCGCCAGCCCCAAACGACGACACCCCGGCCCGCCGCGGTAAATCACGGCCCTCTCGATCCTGCGGGGCGCGCCAGATCTGCTGCTCCTGCACGATGTAGAACGGGCTTTCCTCCAGCTGGAGGTACGGGTTCAGCTCCTCGGTGTGCAGGCTCTTTACCAGAATCTTGTGCTCGAGCTGGAGCAGCACCTTGATCAAGCCAACAACACCGGCCGCAAGCTCGAGATGTCCGATGTTGCTCTTAACCGTTCCGAGGCCGCAATAGGCCGAACCAACTGCCGGATTCCCGCTCGCCGCCAGCAAGTCGCGGAACGCGCTGTTCAGCCCGTTGATCTCGATGGGATCGCCCAGCGCCGTCCCGGTGCCGTGCGCTTCGATATAGCCGACTGTCCGCGGATCGATTCCCGCGCGCTCATAGGCCGCTTTCAACAGTTCTGCCTGCGCTTTTGGATTGGGCGCCGTCAGCGATTGCGCGCGACCGCCATGGTTCTCCGCGCTGCCGCGGATCACGCCGTAAATGTGATCCCCGTCCCGCTCCGCTGCGGAGAGCTTCTTCAGCACCACCATGCCGACGCCTTCGGCGCGCACATAGCCGTTGGCATGTCGCGAGAACGCCTTGCAGCGGCCGTCGACGCTCAGCATTCCCGCCTTGCCGAGGCTGATGTGCATGTCCGGCGTCAGCAGCGTATTCACCCCGCCGGCAACAGCCAGCCCGCAACTGTCGTTCGCCAGCGCCTGGACCGCCCTATGCACCGCCACGAGTGAGCTCGAGCAGGCCGTCTCGATCGACTCGCTCGGACCATGCCAATCCAGGAAATAGCTCATCCGGTTCGGACCGAACGACGGCAGCTGTCCTGTTACGCCATACTCATCGATCGCCGCACCCGCCCCCGCAATCAGCCGGCCGTAACCGCTATTCCCGATCCCCGCCAAGATCGCTGTCCGACTGCCCGCGAGGCTCGCCGCCGAGTAGCCGGCGTCCTCGATCGCCTTCCAGATGTACATCATCATGAGCCGCTGCTGCGGATCCATCAGCTCCGCTTCACGCGGCGAGATGCCGAAGAACAGCGGATCGAACTCGTCGATCCCGTCGACGAAGCCGCCCCATTTGATATTGGTCTTGCCGGCCTCCTTGAGCGGATCGCCATTGAGCGCCCGCCAGTCCCAGCGCGCCTTGGGAATCTCGACGATGCAGTCCCGCTCTTCGACCAGGTTACGCCACAGCGCCGCCACGTCGTCCGCCATCGGGAAGCGCCCGCTCATCCCGATCACCGCAACGCCGTCGAGGCCGGCCGTCGCCGGCTGTTCGCCCGCCTCGCCGTCGATGACCCTGGCCTCGGCGAACCGCCCCCGCCGCTTGCGGCGCGGCCGCGCTTCCGCCAGGTCCGGGGCACCTGTCTCCCTGACCTCGGTCGCAGCCGGTTTCACGGCAGGCGCAAATCTTGCCGCAAGCACCGCATGCTGCTGCTGCACCAGGTAGCGCGCAAAATCTCCGAGCGTCGGATACTCGAAGAAGATCGTCGGCATCAGCCCGAGCCCGTAAAGCTGGTTCAGCTGATGCGACAGCGCCGTGAAGCTGATCGAATCAAAGCCGTACTCGCTAAGCTCACTGTCAAGATCGACATCCTCCATTTTCACCTGGATGAGATCGGATACGGACTGCAGCAGCGACGCCTGTACCTTTCGAAGAAGGTCTGCCTTCTCGTCGATTGATTGGCCGGGCGGAGTTGAGCAAACCATCGAAGCCGTGCGCGGCTGCGGTGCAGCCGGCTCAACGGGCGTCCGAGACGGACGCGGCTGCTCGCTGAGTTGCCGAACCACCCCATCGCTTTCCGCGACGATGATCTGCTGTCCCAACGCATGCGCGTCCGCCGCCGGATAAAGGATCGAACGGAACCCCTCCTGCTCCAAAACCCTGCGCCACATCTCGGCAGTCAGGCACGGGCTGCCCGGAAGCCGAAGCGCCACATCCTCGGAAAGCCACCATCCATTCAGAAGCCCGAAGGTCAAATGGGTGAACAGGGTCCTGTCGATGATCTCGTTGAGCAACAGCAGGCCATTGGTCCGCAGTGTCGCCTTGACGTTGCGCAGCGTGCGGCGGATGTTCCGCGTCGCGTGCAGCACATTCGTCGCAATCACCACATCGCAGCTGCCCGCCTCGATTCCCTGCCCTGCGATCGGCTTCTCGACATCGAAGATGCCGTAACCCAGATAGGGATGCTCCGGCCCATAGGTCTCTCGCGCATGCTTTAGAAACGCCTGCGACAGATCCGTGTAACGATATTCTTCGATGTTCTCGCGGTAGGACTTCAACCGTGCCAGCACCGGTGCGCTGGTGCCGCCGGTCCCAGCTCCGACCTCGAGCACCCGAATCCGCGCCGATGGCGCCTGCTTCAACCGCTCCTCGACAAAGCCCGCCACCTTGGTGGCAAGCACCTCGTTGAAGTAGTCCGCAACCGGATTGTCCTTGTAGATCCCCTCCACTAGGGACAGCGACCCGTTCGGGAACATCACGTCTGTCGCACGCACTGCGCCACCGAGAATGCCTGGAAGCGCGCGCAGCGTCGTCTCAACCAGCTTCACCTGCGCCGCGATGGCAGGATTCGTCAGCCATTCACCCTTGCGCGTCTCCCATTCGCGCCAGCCCGCATCGTCCGCATGCGCTGCGCCCGCGACGTACCACTCACCGTCCCGCCTGAGATAGCCGTGCGCGACGAGAATGCCCAAGCTCTCTTCCAGCCAGCGACCGTAGGGATCCCGCAGTCCAAGCCCGGCCTTGATTGCCGCGATGGTCGTCCGCTCATCCGTTGGAAAGCCCGCGGCCGACAGCTGAGTCCACAGCAACCGGCCGGCCAGCACCTCCATCTCCTGCAGCGCCACACGTCCCCTAAACAGTTCGCTTCCAGCAAGCGGTGTCAGGTGAAGCTGCAAGACGGCAGACGTCGACGGAATCTCCGACCTGTGAACGCGAAGTCGCTCTGAGCCAAGGTCATTCCACGCGCCAAGCGAGCCCGTCGTCTTGATAAACGCCAACTGGTTCTGCGGCGCCGCAAGCAGCGCCTCCAAAGCCGCCATGCCCTCTGCGGCCTCGATCGAGCCCAGTCCCGACCGCGCCATCCGCGCCCGATACTCCGCCGTCGCGGCGATCCCGATGTTGCCCCAGTAACCCCAGTTCATCACCTTGACCGGGCATGGCCAAGCCAGGCCCAACGCATGCGCAAAGGCATCCTTGAAAGTGCACCCGGCCGCGTAGTTGCTCTGCCCGGCCGGCGTTTCGAAACCCAGCACGGACGAGAAGAACAGCACGAAATCCAGAGGATCTTCGCAAAACACCTGCGCCAGCCGCACGCTGACGTCCACCTTGGCCGCAAGTGCCGCGCGGAAGGAAGCCTCCTCCATCCGCGCGAGACTTCTGTCGCGCAGGACAAGCGCGGAATGAATCACGCCGTGAACCTGCGCGTGCTCCTGCTTGATCCGCGCATAGGCTCGCTCCAGCGCCCAACGATCGGTCGCATCAGCCTCGATATAGAGGGGCGCCGGACCAAGCTTCGCCAATCTATCCTGCTTGCCCTGGATCTCGGCGTCGTGCGGTCGCCGCCCGATCCACACGGTCCGCGCCTGATAGTGGCGGATCATGAACTCTGTCCACGCCTCGCCGATGCCACCAGCGCCACCGATCGCGACATAGACACCGCCCTTGCGGTACAGAATGCCCTTCACGTCCGGCAGATCGCTCGGCAGCAGAACATGGCGGTACCATTCCCCGTTCCGATAGCCCCAGCCCTTGCCTTGCGCATCCGCAGGCAGTTGCAAGACCTCGCCAAGCGGCCAGTCCTCGCCCGATGGCAGGTCCACAAGCCGCACCCGCCAGTTCGGATGTTCCTTGGCAACCGAACCGATCAGGCCATGCACGCTCGCATGTGTCGGATCGATCGCTTCGTCACGATGGATCGCCTGGCTTTGCGTGGTGATCACCGTCCAACCCAGCGCCTTGCCGCCGTAGCCCAGCCCCAGCATCGCCTTGACCAGACGGAAGCACTGCAGGACACCACGCTGCTGATCTTCGATAATCCGGTTGTCTGAGAGAAATTCCGTTTGCGGCTCGGGTCCCAGCCACACCAGATGATCGATCGGGCCCGACGCGCTGAGCTGTTCGCCAATCGCCTCCGCCACCGCCTCGGGCGCGATCTCGAGCTGATGCGCGTCGCGATAATGCCGGCGCAATGCCTCCCGCCGCGTCGCCGTCCCGCCGACAATCACGACACGATCCGTGGACAGCGGCCAGCTTGCATCCGCTTTGATTGCCGCGACCTCCCACACCGGCGTCAACGTCGCCAGAGCGGCACCGGCTTCTCCCTCCGCTTCCGCCCCAGCCTGATCACCGGTCGCCGTCCGGCTGCTGAACCCGCGCAGCTGGACACAGATGCGGCCCGCTTCGTCGCACACATCAATGTCCAGCTTGCCAAGCCCGTCATCCTGTCTGCGTACCCAGGCAAATCCCCGCGCGGGACAGCCCGAGACAATCACGACCTCCTCCAGCGCGAATGGCAGCGAAGGCTGTCCCGCCGCGTCACCTCCCGCGTTCAAGCTCGCGCTGGCCTGCAGCGCCGCATCCATCACGCTTGGATGCAACACATAGTCCCCCAGCGTTTCGGCCACGCAGGACGGAAGCGCGAGCCGCGCGAGAACCTGCGCCTGCCCGCCACCATCCCCCCCAGTCGACAGACCAAGGACCCCGCGGAACGATGGACCGTAATTCAATCCCTGCGCAGCAAACCGCGCGTAACAATCCTCTGCGGCAACGCGTTGATCACACCTCGCCTGTACCCGTGCCAGATCGACGTCACCGACACCGCCGATCGCACCGACGACCGCGCGCCCCTGGCTGTGGATCACCCGCTCGGCGTCATCGCCTCCCACAACTCCGCTGCAAATCTCGTACTCGATGCAGCCGCCGTCGTCCGACGCGAACAATTCGATATGCAGATCGAGGCCATCCGGCCCCACCACGACCGGTCGCAACCACACCACCTGCTGCAATCGAATGCCATGCCGGCCGTGCGCGCCAACCGCAGCCTCAACCGCCGCTCGCGCCATCTCCAGATGCGCCACGCCCGGCAGGACCCGCGATCCCGACACGACGTGATCCCGCAGGTGCAACTCGTCCCCGCTCAGCCGCGTGCTGAACCGCTGTGCCGAAAAATCCGAGGTGTTCCGATGCAACAACGGATGCAGCAGGAAACTGCCGGATCCGCTCGCCGCCGCGGTCGCGGGCAGCCCGCGATCTCCCGGACTCTCCTCGATCCAATACCGCTCCTTCTCGAAAGGATAGGTGGGCAGATTGATCCGGCGGGGCTTCGCTCCCTGGTACAGACCGTGCCAGTCGAACGACACCCCCCTGACCCAGAGCTCCGAAAGCTTGCGGAGCTTGCCACGCACCATCCAGCTCGCCACGACATCTTTGAGCTCTTCATCTTCGGCGAGGATCGCAATGGCATCTTTGTTCTGCTTGACCTGGCCCAGATAAAGATCGTCGATCCCGGTGGTGCCAGCCAGATATTCCCGCAGCTTCGCCTGTAGCGCCACGATCGAGCTCGTTGTCACGCCGAGCCGGACCTCCATCGCGTCGCGGCCAATCTGGAGCGTGTAGGCAAGATCCTCGAGATCGGCATCTTGAAGGCCGCATTGGTCGATGGCCGCAACAAGCCGCTCGGCTTGCGCCTTCAGGCGGCTCTCATTCCGTGCCGACAACACGACGAGCACAGGACGATGGACATTCGCGAGGCTCGGCGCATCGTGCCGCGGCGCCACGTATTCCTCGACGACGACATGCGCATTGGTGCCGCCGGAACCAAAGCTGCTGACACCGGCGCGCCGGACTTGCTGCCCATCCCGCAGCTCCCATGCGCGTTCCTTGTCGGAAATATAAAAAGGCCCCGCCGCCAGTGAGATGTGCGGATTCAACTCGCTGAAGTTCAAGGACGCAGGAATTCTCCTGTGTCGAATACAGAGAAGGGCCTTGAGCAGCCCTGCCATCCCCGCGGCCGCCTCGAGATGACCGATATTGGTCTTGACCGAGCCCAGGCCGCAGTACGGCCCCTGATCCTTGCTGCTGCCCGCAACGGAAGGTCGAGCAAACGCCTCCATCAAGCCGCGCACCTCAATGGGATCTCCCAATGACGTGCCCGTACCATGAGCCTCGACATAGCCGATCGATCGCGCATCGACGTTTGCTGTCTTGAGCGCCTGTTCGATCAGATCCGCCTGACGGGCAGGATTTGGGACCGTCAGCCCCGCGGCGCGGCCTCCATGATTGGTTGCAGAGCCTTTTATGATTCCATGAATCCGATTACCTTCGCGCACGGCACTATGAAGCGGTTTCAGCAAGACCGCGATCGCCCCTTCGCCGCGGACATACCCGTTTGCGGACCTGTCGAAGGTCTTGCATTTGCCGTCCGGCGCCAGCATTCCCGCCTTGTAATAAGCGATGCTGTTCGCGGGATGGCACATGATATTGATGCCGGCGACCAGGGCCTGGCTGCATTGCCCGGTTGTGATGGACCTTGCGGCCTCGTGGAGAGCGACCAGCGAACTGGAGCACGCTCCATCGATCTGGATGCTGGGACCGTTCAGGTCATAGAAATAGGAAAGTCGATTGGCCAGGATGGCCATCGACGTTGCCAGGCCGAAATGTCCGTCGATGTGCTCCTGGGCGTTCGACAGTCGGAGCTGATAATCTGAGCCGCTCGCCCCGACAAAGACTCCCGTCTTCGTGCCCGCGATCGACTGCGGCGCCTGCCCCGCATCCTCCAGACATGCCCACGACAATTGCAGCAGGATCCGTTGCTGCGGGTCCATCAGCGCCGCATCCCGGGGAGAAATCCGGAAGAAAGCAGCATCGAACTTGTCGATATCCTGCGCGAAGCCGCCGATATCGATGCCCTGATGCTGGCCTTGCGGGTCGATACTCGACGGCCATGTCCAGCGCCAGGGAGGCAGCCGGCTGATCGCGTCGCGTCCCTCGTCCAGGAATTGCCAGAACTGCTCCGGATTGGTGATTCCGCCGGGCAGTAGGCACGCCATCCCGACCACGGCGACGTCATCGGCTCGATCACCGGTCGAACGATGGTCGACTTGCGCGACCTCGGCCTCGCTTGTCCTGATGACTGCTTCATCCGGCTCTGCGACAGAGGCCCGGCTCGCGGCATCCGCTCTTTCAGCGCCGCGCGACCGGGCGCGCACAAGGTCACTGACCCGCGAAATGATCCGCTCGCACGTGTTGTGCTCGAAGAAAAACGCAGCGTCCAGCGCGACGCCAAAGCGCGCCCCGATGCGTTCATTGAGATCCAGCAGGTCGGCTGAATCGAGCCCAAGCTCGAACAGCGGCTGAGCCGGTTCGATCTGCTCCCGTGCATCCTTCTGCAGAATTGACGTCACCGCCTTGACGACGAAGGCGCCCACATCTTCGTCGGCCCCGGCCGGGTTCGTGACGTGCTCGACTTTTGCCTCGTTGCGGCGCCGTCGATGGATATCGTAGGCGACCAGGACGCCCGATCCCAGGTTCACGGTGTCCGACGGACGGTAGTCCGCGACAACCTCCACGATCGTGGCGCCGTGCTGTTCGTGAAATCGGAGGACGGTGTCGACGAGCCGCCCGCGCTCGTTTCTCAGGGCGACGTATTGGTCCATCGGAACTTCGGCGTGCTTGGCGTAGTCCTTGCACCGCGTGATGCCGACGACTGTGTCGACCCCCGGCAAGACGGCGCAATATTGCAGCATGAACTCGAGCAGTTGATCGCCATAGCTCTGATATTGCGCTTCCGGCAGCACATTGATCGCGAGGAGTTGAACGATCGAGCCGTTCTGCTGGTTGAGACGGTGGACGTCCAAGGCCGTCGTGCCCCTGAAGTCCGTCGTCTGAACACGCTGGGAATAGACGACTCCCAGCACATCGCCCTCGGCTTGCAGGACCAACTGTCCTTCCCGGAATGTCGTCAGACGTCGCCTCAGGATATCGGTCGGCATTTGCAGCCCATGCGGCCAGCACGCCGTCTCGAGCTGAATCAGGGTCGGCAAGTCGCTTTCGTCAGCAAACCTCACGCGATAGCCGCGCGCCTTGAATCGACCCAACGTGAGATCGGCAGCCCCTTGAGTCTTCGGATAACGATGAAACGAATCCGGCTCGGGAATCAAACCGCCTTGCGCCAACGACATCAGAAAGCGATCCGCGGGCGGGAGCGCGCGAGAGAGGTCGGCCGGCGCTTCCGAGGTCGCGTGCAATCCCGAAATGATCACGCCGTGTTTTCGGACAATCCCGAGCCAGCCCTCGGTACGATTGAGCAGGGATTCTGCCGCGGCGGAAATATCCCCTTCATCGCAGACGACATTCGCAAATCCGGCCTCGCCGTCAGCAGGCCACGCGGCAAGGACGTAGAGTGCGTTTTCCGGATCTTCGATTGCGCCGGTCCGTAGCGCCGCGACGATCTGTTCCGGCTCGTGGCCTGCGCCTTCCAAAAGCAGCAGCTCGATATCTTCTCGCTGGGCAGCCGCATCTTCCGGCCTGCCACGGCTCCCGCCAATCCCCACCACCCTGAGTGGGGCAACGTCGAGCGCTCGGCCGCGCAACGTCTTCTTGACGACATCCTGCAATCTCTTCAGTGCACGGACGTCGTCACAGGCGAGATCCACGACATATTTGGGTTGATCAGAGACCGGCTCGGTGTCGAAAATCGACACGATGAGCCGCTCCAGATCAGACAGATAGGTGTGGATGTCCGCAGGATTGATCATCGGCTGCGGTCCCGGAGGCGCGCGCTTGCAGACACGCGAACGCCAATCGCGACGAGCACGACATCCGCGTCATTTCGCGCGGTATCTCGTACTGACGCTACGCTATGGGTTGGGAAGTTCGCCTGCGTGGCATCAGCCAAGGCCTGCGACGATTGGACGGAAAGGACGCACATGTGGTCGATGGCTCAATCGACTTGGGAACACCACAGAACTTGGGAACACCAGACATGAGTTGCGTGTGCCAGGCGGCTTAAGGCGGATAGCAGCCACATGGCCCGTCAATGACGGGCCATCGGGGCGCAGCGTGACGCCCGACGTCGACAACGTCCCCGAACTTGCGTTCGTTGCGGCATCTTCCGACACCGGGATAAGCTGCAGGAGCCAGTTCCGTAAGATCGACTCGCAACCGTGTCCCGGTCACGGTTCGGTCGCCGGACCGGGCCGGCGCATTCTCGTTCCTGGCTTTCTTGCGGAGGACGCATCGAGATGCGCAAAGATGTCGGGCGCCCCGGCTTCTCCCAAGTCTCTCGCCATCGCCACGCCTCGATCGAGGACGATCTGGGACGCACGGGCTCCATGCGCGAGCCGAAACGAATTCAGCAGGCCCGCTTTCTAACTGACCTTGCACGTAACAGCGGTCAACGCGGAACGCCACTAACGGCTCTTGCACAGCCTTGCACGGGACTTCGATCACACGCTTCACCGCAGCCATTTGCGAACATCGATGAATACAACCAGTATGTGCAATCTTTCTATGGGCGTCAATTCGTTTTCATGCACGTTTAACGATAGTGCGAATGCCAGGTTCCTCGCGCACAATTGTGCGCAGCGAACCCTGCAAATTGTTTGTTCGCGCGCATGACAATTCCCGGCTCTTTCGCGCCGACAGCATGGCGGCGCGACGGCCGTCAGACATAACTCAACACATCGGCGACGGGCGCAGGCGCCGGTTACGAACCAGACTAAAGGCAATCAGGAGTTGTACTGCACTCGACTTCGCTGAGATTCTTCCGGGTCACACGGCACGGCGCTCCATCGACGTCACCCCTGGCAGAATTTCTCGGACACAACGATCAATCGTAGTCGAACCGGTCCATTGGTGCGGATATCCAAGCGAGACCTCCTCGAACCGAACTCCATCGCGATGAGACGTGGAGCGGATATGCAGGTGTCCGGACACGACAACGATGGCATTGAAGCGCACGTGCCAATCCTCGGTGCGACGAGTTCCGCACCAGAGGGAGAAGCGGGGTATGCGCGGAAGGGTCGCCAGATCCGCGCGCAACGGAAAGTGATTGATCAGCACCGTTGGCAGATCGTTCCCAAAGGCTTGCAGCCGCGCCTCCGTCAACTCACAGCGGGCATGACACCACTCGACGATCCCGGCATAGGGATCCGGGTGCAAGAACACCTCGTCGGCGCAGACTATTCCGGCTTCGTTGGCCCATTCGAGTGCCGCCTCCCGCGGAACATCGGGTGGGCGAAAACTATAGTCATAGAGCAGGAAAAGTGGCGCAATTCGTACCTGTCTCCCGCCAAATGCAACGATGGGATAGGGGTCCTCGGGGGTGAGCACGCGATATGACCGACACAGGCCAATGAGCTCCTCGTACTTGGACCGGCCACGCGCAGTCTCATTGGGCAGCGTCCACAATTCATGATTGCCCGGAACCCATACCAACTGCGCAAAGCGGGGCCGGAGCGATTTGAACGCCAATTCAAGCTGGGTCGCGGTTTCACCGACGTCGCCGGCGAGTATGAGCCAATCGTCAGGACGGCTTGTGATGTTCGACAGTGCATGTCGGTTGACGGTATGCCCCAGGTGCAGATCGCTTATTGCAAACAACCTCATAACAGCGGCAACTCATTCAATGCCGGGCTCATCGGCAAGCTCCGGCACCAGAACGCGCGGCGCTCCATCGTCCATCATCCACGAAGCTTGGAACCGTCCAACGCAAACAAACAGAGGGTTCGGTATCGGGCGGTGCGGCGACTGCGATAGCCATCCTGTGTTCAGGCGTTGGGGCGTACCGATGGAAACGCCACCGCTCCGGGATGTCGGGACAGCGGTCCGTAACGTTGAGGCGTGGGGACAAGCCATTGAGGTCAAACCAGAATGCATCGAGCGGGAGGGAAAGCCCCATGCCGCGCCCTTTGATGTAGGCTTCCTTGAGAGTCCAGTATGAATAAAAGCGCTCACGCCGATCTCCCGGCGGGCTCTGGCGGACGTCTGCCAACTCCGCAGAAGCAAACACGGCGGGCGCCAAAGCATCGATGTCCAAGGTCCGCATGATATTCTCGACATCGATTCCGATGTCGCAGTCCTTTCCGACCGCACACGCGACCAAACCTGTCGTGTTCGACAAATTGAACAGAATGGCGCGCGCCGTCTCAGGCTGCGATACGTGGGGACGACCATAGCGGTTGGTTTCAAATTCCCACGCATATTCCGGCACTTCAGCATATCTCGACAGTGTCGTACGGACCAACGCCCGGGAAACGAGATATTGAAGCTGCGCATCCTTTGCGACGAACCGTTGCCACTTGGCCCGCTCCGGTTCGCTTAGCAATTGCAGATACGCCAGCTTCAAGTCACCGCTGACGCCGTGCAGACTGGTCAGCCAAACATCGATCTGTCCGGCTCCAAGACGAAGAAGCCCATTACTGGTCAATTCCCGTCTCCGACATAAGTCCGCAGATATCCGCAGGCAGCAGGCTTGTTGGTTAGACACGAGCATTAGAGCGATCGCGCGAAATGTTGGCAACAACTATCTTAAAGCGAAACAACATCAGATTGTTTTTTTGCGATAGACTATCTTTCGTGATAGCCTCATAAACGTGGCCGGTTCACGGCAATCGAGTGGGACGCTGCAATGCTCGACAAAAATCCTGCGCAAATCGACCAAAGACAGAAATAAAAAAGCGCATCCTTGGAAGTGGCAGATGTCCAGCCGTCGCGTCGTCTTCATGTTCTCCGGCCAAGGTTCTCAATACTACCAGATGGGCCGGGTCTTCTTTGACGGCAACGCGGCGTTCCGGCGCCGTTTTCTGGAACTGGACGACGTCGCAAAACCGCGACTGGGCCGTTCCATTGTCGATGTCTTGTACAATGACGGCCGAACGAAGGATGAGCTGTTCGACAATATTCAACTGACAAGCGCGGCGATATTCATGGTGGAGCATGCGCTTGCCGGCGCCTTGATCGATGATGGCATCAAGCCCGACGGCCTTCTCGCGTCCAGCTTGGGGATCTATGCTGCAGCGGTCGTCGCGGCAGCTCTCGATCCAAGAGGGGCTCTCGAATCCCTCATCGAGCTGGCGAGAGGTTGCGAGGCGAGATGCCGAAAAGGCTGCATGATCGCCATTTTGGGTCCCGCCCGATTGCACCACGACTTGAAAGTGCTGAACAAGAATTCGGACATAGCCGCCGTCAATTTTGCCTCTCACTTCGTCATTTCGACCACGGACGAACACTTCGAAGAGATACAAGCCGCACTTCTTGATGAAAATGTTGCCTTCCAGAAACTCCCCGTCACGTGGCCGTTCCATTCGCGATGGATCGATCCCGGAAGGGAGGCGGTCTTGGACGCTCTTGGAAAATTACGCTACCGGCAGCCCGTCATTCCGCTGATCTGCTGCGCTGAAGCAGGCGCTCTAGAGGCTGTGACGCCCGAAAGCCTCTGGAATTCGGTGCGCAAGCCGATCGAATTCGAGCGAACCATTGCCGGGTTGGAAACGCGCGGGCCCTGGCACTATGTCGACGTAGGTCCGGCCGGTACGCTTGCGACCATGCTGAAATATGCATTGCCTTCCGGGTCTGGCTCCCGGGCATATCCGGTACTGACCCCGTTCGGAGGCGAGCTGAGGAACTATCAGAAGCTGAGTTCGGAACCGGGTTTGCGCGAAAATTCGTACGCGGACACGGAGCAACGGAACTTACGCGCATGAGCCGCCGCGCGCTTCACGCCCCGGGGAGCGGCTGTATCCTCGTCAATCGGTGGTCGGAACCAGACCGACCGACCCCTCGAGCTAGTTCAATACAGTGCAGGGAGAGCATCAGATGCAGGTCTTCGTGTTTCCGGGACAGGGCTCGCAACGGAAGGGGATGGGCCAGGATCTGTTCGACAAGGTTCCGGAGTTTCTCGCCGTTGAGCGAGACGCAGACGCCTTGCTCGGTTACTCGGTCCGGGAGCTGTGCCTGGAAGATGCGAGCAAGCAGCTCAGCCAGACCCAGTACACGCAACCAGCCTTGTTCGTGGTCAACGCCCTCCACTACTACAAGGCAAAGGCCGAGGGAAAGCAGCCGAGCTATCTCGCGGGTCACAGTCTCGGTGAATACAATGCGTTGATGGCCGCAGGCGCCTTCGATTTCATCACCGGGCTTCGCCTGGTCCAGAAGCGCGGGGAACTGATGGCGATGGCCAAGAACGGCGCGATGGCCGCCGTCATTGGCCTCAGCCCTGAAAGGATTATGCGGCTTCTCGCCGAGCATCGGCTGACGACCCTGGATGTGGCCAACTACAATTCGCCGTTACAGACGGTGATATCGGGCCAGGAAGCAGACATTCAGCGGGCAGGCCCAATCTTCGAGAAGGCAGGAGCCAAGCTATACATGCCTCTGCCGGTCAGCGCCGCCTTCCACTCACGTTATATGGCCGGGGCGGCCGAGGCTTTCGATAAATTCCTCAGCACGTTCAAGTTTGGCAGCTTGACGGTGCCGGTGGTCTCGAACGTAACGGGGCAGGCCTATCTGTCCGACGACACGGGCCAGTCTGTCAGATCGCTGCTGGTCAAGCAGATCGTCAGACCCGTCCTATGGACGCACAGCATTCGTTTCCTGCTCGGCAAGGGTGCCTCGCTTTTCACCGAGATGGGCCCTGGTGATGTGTTGACCCGCTTGGTCGGCCAGATACGGGAAGCCGATAGCAGCGCGCTCCGAGCAGGAGTCTGAGATCGACCATGCGGATGGCGGACCAACCATAGCGCGTCGCCATCGCCTCATTGCGCGCGATGTAGGATCACCAGGGTGACCCATGCTGCAGACTGAAGCCCACCACGAGGCCGCGGCTCAGGTACGGATCAGCGCTGCCCGCCTTGGCAGCGAACAATTCAAAAGGGCGTACGGGATCAAATATGCCTATCTCGCAGGCGCCATGTACAAGGGCATCGCTTCGAAAGAAGTTGTGGTTGCCATGGCAAAAGCCGGCCTGATGGGCTACCTCGGCACCGGCGGGCTGCGACTGGATCGGATTGAATCGGACATTCGATCCATTCAATCACAATTGCCGGCCGACGGCCGGTACGGCATGAACTTGCTCAGCGACCTCTCGCAGCCTGAGCTCGAGCAGCGCACCGTAGAGCTTCTCCTCGGGTGCGGTGTCCGCTTCGTCGAAGCCGCCGCCTACATGCAGGTCAGTCCCAGCCTCGTTCGATACCGGTCGAAAGGGCTGAAGCGGCGGTCCGATGGTCGCATCGAGGCTCCTCATCGCGTCCTGGCAAAAATCTCGCGCCCCGAAGTCGCCACCGCCTTCATGCAGCCGGCGCCGGAAGCGATCCTTCGTCAACTGGTGCAAGCCGGCCATCTCAGTGCGGAAGAAGCAGACCTCAGCCGCCTGCTGCCGGTCGCCAGCGAAATCTGCGTCGAAGCCGATTCAGGCGGTCATACGGACCGCGGCGTGGCTCATGTGCTCATGCCGGTCATGTTGTCTATCAGGGATGAGATGATGGCCGAGCATGGCTACGGTGAGACCATTCATGTTGGAGCAGCAGGGGGGATCGGAACCCCGGAGGCCGCCGCAGCCGCCTTCGTCATGGGGGCCGATTTCATTCTGACCGGTTCGATCAACCAATGCACCGTGGAAGCTGGAACGAGCGTTGCCGTAAAGGACATGCTGGAAACGGCCGGCCCGCAGGATACGGCGTATGCGCCCGCGGGTGACATGTTTGAGCTGGGGGCCAAGGTGCAGGTTTTCAAGAAAGGAATCTTCTTTCCGGCCAGGGCGAATAAATTGTACGAGCTCTACTTGCGTCACAATTCGCTCGACGAGATCGATCTCAAGACCAGGCGTCAAATCGAGGAGAAATATTTCAGGCGCTCCTTTGACGACATCTGGCAGGAGACGAAGTCGTACTATCTGGCTGCCGGCCGCAGCAGGCTGGAAGAGCTGGAGCGCTCGCCGAAGCTGAAGATGGCGCTGATTTTTCGCTGGTACTTCGTTCATACCAGCAGGCTTGCGATGAACGGCGACGAACAGCAGAAGCTGGACTATCAGATTCACTGCGGACCGGCTCTCGGAGCGTTCAACCGTTGGGTCAAGGGTACGGCGCTGGAGTCATGGCGCAACCGGCATGTGGCCGATATCGCAGAGCGGTTGCTCAACGCCACCGCCGATCGCCTGAATGACCGTTTCGCGCAGCTGACCGGCGGGCTCGCATAGGAGATCGATGCGTGGCGAGCACGACGGGGCTGCAAGTCGCAACCGATCAGGCGGACGTGGTTGCCGCGCCAAAAATCGATGCCGCCGCCGTCAGGCGGCAGCTGCTGCTCGAAGGTCCGGTCCTTGCCACGATCCTCCGCCTGGCTGCCCCGACCCTCGTCGGCTCGCTCGCGCAGATTTCCGCCGGCATTGTCCAGATGCACTTCGTGGGCCTCCTCGGCGTCGATGCGTTGGCCGGCGTCACGCTGGTGTTCCCATGCCTCACCTTGATGCAGCTGGTCGCAAGCGGAGGGATCGGCGCCGGTGTTGCCTCTGCGATCGCGCGCAGCCTCGGCGCCGGACGCAAGGCGGACGCGGAAGCGTTGCTGCTCAATGCCGTGTTCCTGGCGATTATTTTCGGCATCGCGTTTACCGCGGTGGAGCTGCTGCTCGGGCCGATCCTGTACCGGCTGCTTGGCGGAACCGGCGCCGTCCTCGCTGCGAGCCTCGACTACTCCAACCTGGTCTTTGCCGCATCGGTTTTCGTTTGGCTCCTGAGCCTGTTGATCAGCGCACTCGTCGGCTGCGGCAACACGACGATTCCTCAAATCGTCGCGGTGCTGGCCCTCGTCATCGTCGTCCCCCTGTCACCCCTGCTGATGTTCGGGTGGGGGCCGATGCCACCGCTCGGGGTGGCCGGGGCCGGCCTGGCGTTCGCGTGCTATTACCTCATCGGAGCGGCGGCGTTGCTCTGCTATTTTCGCTCACGGCATGCTCCGCTGAGGCTGTCGTTCGACTTTCGGCTCATCGAGCGGCGTCATTTGCGTGATATTCTGAAGGTCGGCGGACTGTCGTCGCTAAGCGCGGCCATTCCCACACTCAACGTCACGCTCGTCACGGCTGCCGTCGCGCGCTTCGGCACGGAAGCCGTTGCCGGATACGGCCTTGCCGTGCGGGCGGATTATTTGCTGCTGCCGTTGTATATCGGGATCTGTGTCGGCGTCCTGCCCATGGTCGGGGTAAGTGTCGGCGCGGCACAGTTTCGACGCGCCCGGCAAATTGCATGGACGGGGGCGCTCGTCGCCGGAGGCATCGGCGCCATCGCCGCGCTGCTCCTGGCATCGATCCCGTCGGCGTGGGTCGGCCTTTTCAACCATGATCCGGCAGTGGTCGCTTCGAGCGCGCTCTATTTCCGCATTGTCGGGATTCAGTTTCCGCTGTCGGCAGCCGCCGTCGTGCTCGGCGCGGCTGCCCAGGGCGCCGGTCGCCCATTCTGGCCTTTCCTCGCCATCATCACGCGCCTCACCATCGCCGCCGGCGGCAGCTGGCTCGTTGTGGCAGGCCTGGGTGGCAGCATCTTGGTGTTGTACGCGGTCTTGGCCATGGGCGGCATCTGCTATTGTGGCGTCATGATCGCTGCGCATCTTTCAGGACGGATCATTCCTCCGCCCTTGCCGGACCCGGGCGAACGCGCGACGGACCGGCTGGCGTCCGCTGGCTGACCGCCCGACAGCGCCTGTCACGACGGGCACAGTCTCGCGCCCGTCCGCTGCTCCACCCAGGCCAGATAGTCCTCCGATCGTGCAATCACCTGCGCGCGCGAAAGCCCGAACTGCTCCAGCGTGTAGACGTGCTTGTATTTGCGGGTCGCTTCCCCTGTCGCCAAATGGTTTTGCAAGCTGCTGTCGAATTCAGGCGAGAACGGATAGCCAAACCTGGCGTAAATTCGCTGGATCGTCGCCATCGGATTTTTGGTCAGGTCGCCGAACAGGACATCGATGAAATGCTCTGGGCTGACCTCCCGGTCGATCTTCATCATGTCCTGCATGGATTCGCAGAAGAGATCGAGCATCTGTTTCCCGAGCTCATGGAAATCGACACGGGGCGCATACGGTATTTGCAGATGCGCGATGAGACTGGCGAGGGCCGGAATGATCTGGCACGGATCTCTGTGCAGCCGGACGATCCGCGCGTCGGGAAAGACCTGAAACAACACCGGGAAATAATGTGCATGAGTGAGCGATTTGCTGACCCAGTGCACCCCGCGATGGAATAGCTGCAGGTGCTGGACCTGTAATTTATAGGATGCGTAGAGCACCTGAAGCTCGGGCGCACTCAAATTGCGGAACCATCGCCAATAGGCAGACGATTGGAGCCCCAGCGTGACATGCTGCGCACCATGCCACATCATGTTCTGGCACTCCTCGGGCGCGCGCGCATCGGATTCGTGGATCTTTCCAAGGCCCGGCATCACAACCGTCTGGAAACTGAGTTGCATTTCCAGCCGGCGAATTCGCGGGTCCGTCTCATATGTTTCCGGTCGGGGCGGCGGCGAGGAGTCCTGCAATTCCCATAGCCGCGGCGCCCGCGCGTTGGGGTCCAGCGCCAGCAGATGATGCAGGAACGTGCTCCCGGTCCTCCCGAAGCCCACGAGAAACAGCGGCTTCGAAACGGGAACAGCGGCAATCTCCGGAAAACTGGCGAGATCCCGCTCGAACCGAACGTATCTCTGGATCCAGTTGTAGACGTAACGGTTGGCCATGCGCCTGCCAATGGCGTCGTAATACGAGCCTAGCCGAACGGATTCGGCCAGCCATCTCATGCCATCAAGATGAAGGCTGCTGGGGGCGCTCAATGCCACCGGTCCCAATCGATTTTGGGCAAGCTCCAGCAACTGATCGACATCCAGCTCTCTCGGGCCAAGGTCGCGATCCTGCGAGATCAGCATGGTCAGATATTTTTCAACCTTGGGCGAACGTTCCTGGGGTGCGACGACCACCGTCTCGTCACCGCCAACACCTGAACCGTTCATGGTCTCCCTTTCCTGGTTACGCAGGACTGCAAAGCTGGTCGGCGACACGGGACCATTTGAGGAACAGATGATCGAGATCCGCCATCAACGGCGCGATCGCCGTTTTGAAGGCGTGTCCCTTCCGTGCGTTTTCCGCGACGTCGACGATTTGGGATGCGCTCAGGCAGACCCGGAGTGCATTGCGAGGCCCGACTGGAACGGGCTGGCCGACATGGAACACGCGCTTCGACGTCTCGGCCGCGGGATCGCCGGGCAGCGGCAGCCGCAACGCGCGATAAATGGCGTCACACGCCGGCAGTGCCCCGGACCGGGCCGCTGTGACGATTGGAAATATCGTCGGCTTCGGTTGAAGGACATCGGCGAGGCCGGGATCAATCAGCTCGAGATCGTCCTGTTCGCGAACGTGCCGTTCGACCGCATCTCCGAACGCCGTGACCACGCTCTCGCGAAACTGGACCGGCAAGGCAAACAGCGCCTCGAGCTCGGCGAGCGCCGCCTCCCACCTCAGCCCCGCGCCCACATTTTCGGTGGCGGCGAATGGCCGGCTGATCTTGCTGCGCAAGGCGGCCGGCCAGTCCTCCGCTGAGGCGTAAGCGAGCAGGCCGGGCGGCAGATCGAGCGTTGCAAGTTGGCTCATGATCACCGGCGGCAACAACAGGGCCCCCGCAAATGGCGGCCCCGCGGCAAATTTCGAGCCGGTGATCATCACCATGAAGCCGGCGCGAAGATCGGCCCGGATCTGCTCGGGCGAGCAGCGCAATTGACAGCTATCCACGACCACGAGCACCTGTCCGGGGTATCGCTCCAGCAGCGCGGATGCGGTCGATCTCCGAGGTCCGCCACGGCCGGTTTTCGAGCAGTCGAGCAGATGAACCAGGGCACATCGGCCATGCGCGATCCCGGCTTCGACCTTTCGAACGATCTCGGCGTCGACACTCTCGGACGATTTGAGGCCACCGGCTTCGTCGCGGATTTCGATCGTCTCGGTGCTGGATTGGGACGTTTCAAATCCCTCGACCCACGAGCCGTACTCCCCGGGCTCACCGAAGGGGGACGATCCCAGGAAATGCCGGCCGGAGGCCGCAAGCAGCACGCCCCTCCCGGTTTCGCCGGGCGCAACCACCACATTCGTCAAGGGACCATGCAGCGCGTTTCGTGCCAGAAACAGCGCGATCAGCTCCAGCTCCGTGCCGGAGCCTGACAGGATCACCTCCGTGCCGGGAATCCCGAACAGCTCCGACAATCGGGCACGGGTTTGGTCGAGCCAACCCGGAATTCCGGCGCGCCCTGGGCGCACCGCAAAGAGATATGCTTTGCGTGCCGCGTCATAGCCGCGCGCGGATATTGCGGTGGCGGTGGACGACGAAAACCAGATTTCGCCCTGCGCCAATCCCCTCGGCGTCCCATAGCGATTGCGACCGGTGCGTGGATCGATCGCGATGCGCTCATCGCCGCCGCTGGCGAGCAATCTCTCGAAATCGAGCGTGGCTCCCTCTGGCAGGGTTTCATCGCCTAAGAGCGCCACTCACCACCCCCAGGTGCGCCCAAGACTCGCGCCGCAGATTTTTCACGCCTGACTTCCAAGCATTACAATGGCAGAGAACCACATTGGTCGTATGACGCAAATACAACCTTCACTAGAATTGCGTCCTCTCGATGGTGGCGTCAAGAAAAATTCGTTTCAGTGCGGATCGACGCCGTCTCATGCTCTCCAACAGCTGAGCTGGCCGCCCCCGGCGCCGTGATGTCGCGACCGCCGTTCCCGCGAGCAAGCCGCAGACACGCCTCCACATTCTCGCGACCGATTTCGCCCGAGCTTTGCTTGATCGTTCCACCCTCTTCAATCAAGAGGGCGCAGGGAAGGCCGGGTGCCGACCTCGCACCCGCGGTCCGCTGCGCGAAAGCACACGCAGGAAGAACCGCACAGCAGCATACAGGTGGTGCCGATCACTCGGCCTTCCCTGCGCGATGGTCGGACGGCTTATGCCGTGCTCT
>Ga0063456_1000506_pt1 | contig 24000 bp, 24 predicted proteins | sample AraplaMF_Cvi_mMF_FD_56228 | JGI IMG/M metagenome (GOLD analysis project Ga0063456, IMG submission 56228) | Arabidopsis root microbial communities from the University of North Carolina, USA - plate scrape MF_Cvi_mMF version 2 (version 2) | ecosystem: Host-associated > Plants > Roots > Endosphere ... | reverse complement strand
GCCGGTACCGCCGACGGCATCACCTCGCTGCAGATGGACATCAAGATCGCCGGCATCACCGAAGAGATCATGAAGGTTGCCCTCGGCCAGGCCCAGGGCGGTCGCGCCCACATNCTCGGCGAAATGGCCAAGGCCATCACCGAAAGCCGCGGCCAGCTCGGCGAATTCGCTCCGCGCATCGAAGTCATGAACATCCCGGTCGACAAGATCCGTGAAGTCATCGGCTCCGGCGGCAAGGTCATTCGCGAAATCGTCGAAAAGACCGGTGCNAAGATCAACATCGAGGACGACGGCACCGTCAAGATCGCCTCCTCCTCCGGCAAGGAAATCGAAGCGGCCCGCAAGTGGATCCACTCGATCGTTGCCGAACCTGAGATCGGCCAGATCTACGAAGGCACTGTTGTCAAGACCGCCGACTTCGGCGCCTTCGTCAACTTCTTCGGCGCCCGTGACGGCCTCGTCCACATCTCGCAGCTTGCTTCCGAACGCGTCGCCAAGACGCAGGACGTTGTCAAGGAAGGCGATAAGGTCTGGGTCAAGCTGCTCGGTTTCGACGAACGCGGCAAGGTTCGCCTGTCGATGAAGGTCGTCGACCAGGCCACCGGCCAGGAAATTGCCAACGACAAGAAGAAGGAAGAAGCGGCCGAATAAGCCGCATCTCCCAGATTTGATTCCGGGCGCGGGAATCTTCCGCGCCCTTTTTGTATCCGAAGTCGAGACGAGATCCATGAGCCGCGAGACGCTGAAGACCCTGTTCCATCCCTTTGCCAGCGGCACTGTCGAGGCGCCCGGCGAGGGCGAGCGCGTGCTCTTCCTCGGCGCCGAGGCAGGCTTTGCGCTGCCGGACGGCTTTGCCGCCTCGCTCAGCGCCGTCCAGGGCTTCCGGCCGCTCTATCGGCAGCTGTTGGCGCAGCGGATCGAAGCGAAGCCGGAGATCGACGGCGACGACTACGATGCGGCTCTGGTGCTCTGCACGAAACACAAGGGCGAGAACGAAGCCAACCTCGCTGCGGCGATCGCCCGCACGCGGGTCGGCGGCCTGATCGTCGTCGCCGGTGCGAAGGAAGACGGCATCCAGCCGCTGCGCAAGCGGCTGGAAGGTTTCAATCTCGCCGTCGACCATATGCCGAAATATCACGGTGTCGCCTTCTGGTTCGGCCGCCCTGCCGATGCCGGCGAGTTCATCTCGAAGCTGGCAAAGGCGCCGGTGCGCGTCGACGGCCGTTTCCATGCGACCGCCGGCATGTTCTCGCATGACCGGATCGATGCCGGATCGGAACTGCTCGCNTCGCGCCTGCCTGAGGATTTCACCGGCGACGTTGCGGATTTCGGCGCCGGATGGGGCTATCTCTCCGTGGAACTGGCGCGGAGATCGCGTGGACTGACNCGCCTCGACCTCTACGAGGCCGATCACGCGGCTCTGGAGGCGGCCAGGGACAATCTGGCGGAGAACTGCCCGAACGCGCCTGCGCGCTTCTTCTGGCACGATCTGGCGGGCGAACCGGTCAAGGACAAATACGATCTCGTCATCATGAACCCGCCCTTCCACGAAGGTCACGCCGCCGAACCTTCGCTCGGCCAGGCCATGATCAAGACCGCCGCATCCGCCCTGCGCGGCGGCGGCCGCCTGATGCTCGTCGCCAATCGCGGCCTGCCTTACGAGCCGGTTCTGGCAGCGAATTTCAGGGAAAGCGGTGAAACCTGCCGCAACGCCCGCTTCAAGGTGCTGTGGGCGAAGAAATAGGGCTCAAGCGGCTTCGATACCGATCATCCCAACCGATACAACAAAAAGGCCGTGCGCATCATCTGCGCACGGCCTTTGAGTTTCAATCGCGTCGTTGTTTATTCGACGTCCGCCTTGCGCAGCGTTTCCAGTGTCGGCATGGAGGTGACGTTAAACCCTGCGTCGACAAAGTGGATCTCGCCGGTGACGCCGGCGGACAAGTCGGAGAGCAGGTAGAGCGCCGAATTACCGACCTGATCGATGGTCACGGTCTTGCGCAGCGGCGCATTGCGCTGGTTCCAGGAGAGGATCGCGCGCGCATCAGAGATGCCGGCGCCGGCAAGCGTGCGGATCGGGCCGGCGGAAATGGCGTTGACGCGGATGCCGCGCGGACCGTAATCGGCGGCGAGATAGCGCACCGAGGCCTCGAGCGCGGCCTTGGCAACACCCATGACGTTGTAGTTCGGGATGACGCGCGTCGAACCATTATAGGTCAGCGTCAGCATCGCACCGCCATCTTCCATCAACGGAGCGCAGCGCTTGGCGATCTCGGTGAACGAGAAACAGGAAATGACCATGGTGCGGCTGAAATTCTCCCGCGTCGTATCGGCGTAGAAACCCTTCAGCTCGTTCTTGTCGGAGAAACCGATGGCGTGGACGATGAAATCGAGCTTGCCCCAGCGCTCACCGAGCGCGTCGACCACGGCATCGACCGAGGCGATGTCCTCGACGTCGCAGGGCAGCACGAAATCCGAATTGACCTCGGCAGCCAGCGGCTTGACGCGCTTGCCGAGCGCATCGCCCTGATAGGTGAAGGCGAGTTCCGCACCCTGTGCGGCGAGAGCTTTCGAAATCCCCCAGGCGATCGAGTGGTTGTTTGCGACGCCCATGATGAGCCCGCGCTTACCCTGCATGATTCCCGACATGTTGTTATCCGTTATAACGCTGGAAGACCAGCGTGGCGTTGGTGCCGCCGAAGCCGAAGGAGTTGGAGAGGGCAATGTCGATCTTCGCGTCGTCGATCCGTTTGCGCACGATCGGCACGCCTTCGAATTCCGGATCGAGCTCGGCGATATGGGCGCTTTCGCCGATGAAGCCTTGCTNCATCATCAGCAGGGAATAGATCGATTCCTGCACGCCGGCAGCACCCAGCGAATGGCCGGTCAATGACTTGGTCGACTGGATATGCGGAATCCTGGAGCCGAATACCTCGCGGATGGCGCCGATTTCCTTGCTGTCGCCGACCGGCGTCGAGGTGCCGTGGGTATTGATGTAGTCGACGTCGCCTTTGACGGTGGCGAGCGCCTGGCGCATGCAGCGGATAGCCCCCTCGCCCGAGGGGGCAACCATGTCGTAGCCGTCCGAAGTTGCTCCGTAACCGACGATTTCGGCATAGATCTTTGCACCGCGGGCCTTGGCGCGCTCCAGTTCCTCGAGCACCAGCACACCGGCGCCGCCAGCGATGACGAAACCGTCGCGGTTGACGTCATAGGCGCGCGAGGCGCTGTCCGGCGTGTCGTTATATTTGGAGGACATGGCGCCCATGGCGTCGAAGAGGTTGGACATCGTCCAGTCGAGATCTTCGTGGCCGCCGGCGAACATCACGTCCTGCTTGCCCCACTGGATCATTTCGGCGGCATTGCCGATNCAATGCGCCGAGGTCGAGCAGGCCGACGAGATCGAATAATTGACGCCGTGGATCTTGAACCAGGTGGCAAGCGTCGCCGATGCGGTCGAGGACATCGCCTTCGGCACGGCGAAGGGGCCGATGCGCTTCGGGCTGTTGTTCTTCACGGTGATCTCGGCAGCCTCNATCAGGGTGCGGGTAGACGGACCGCCGGAACCCATGATGATGCCGGTGCGCTCGTTGTTGCCGATNTCCTTGTCCTCGAGACCGGAATCGGCGATCGCCTGCTTCATGGCGACATGGTTCCAGGCGCCGCCCTGCGACAGGAAACGCATGGCGCGGCGGTCGACCAGTTCGGCAAGTTCCGCCGAACCGAGCTTTGGACTGCCCCATACCTGGCATTTGAACCCATGTTCGGCGAAATCGCTCGAAAAGGAGATACCCGACTTTGCCTGCCGCAAGGATTCGGTGACTTCGGCCGCGTCGTTTCCGATCGAGGACACGACACCCAGACCCGTGACAACTACCCGTCTCATCTGATCAAACCTTTGTTGTTTTCGTCCGTCGCTCGAAATGCGGTTTCAGGCCGTCTTGTCTTTCGATAGACCGACGCGAAGGTCGGCCGCCTGATAAATGGTTTCGCCGTCCGCCTTCAGCCAGCCGTCGGCCGTGCCGAGGACCAGACGGCCGCGCATGACGCGCTTGAAGTCGATGCCATATTCGATCAGCTTCGTATGCGGCCGGACCATGCCCTTGAATTTCACTTCACCTGTCGAAAGCGCCATGCCGCGGCCTTCCTCGCCGAGCCAGCCCAGGAAGAAACCGGTCAGCTGCCACATGCCGTCGAGACCAAGGCAGCCCGGCATGATCGGATTGCCTTCGAAATGGCAGGGAAAATACCAGTCGTCGGGGCGCACGTCATATTCGGCCCTGAGGTAGCCCTTGTCGAAGGCTCCGCCGGTTTCGGAAATGTCGGTGATACGATGAACCATCAGCATGGGCGGCAGGGGCAGCTGCGCATTGCCGGGGCCGAACAGCTCGCCATGTGCGCAAGCGATGAGTTCGTCGTACGAGAAGCTGGACTGTCTGGTCGTCATAAAGTTTCTTTTTCCCCCCGCGTGAAGCCGATGGATGTGAACGTGTAGTCCAAGTTCTTCAGAAAATGAAGCACGAGCAAGGCAGCTTCATTCATCGCCCCGGACCAGGCTTGCGCCATTATTTGGTGGTCGCATACAGGAAGGCCAGGGCCGCGACCAGACCTATTTGCGTCAAAAGCCGGTTTTTGCCGCGTTTATCAGGCTCTTGCCCTCATTGAACTATTGAAAGGCTCCGGTGCAAAAGTTATACCGCTTGAAGAAACATGATTGCTTTATGCCAGAATAACCGGAGTTGGTCTTGATGACGGGTACGCTCCCGATCGCAATAGAGGTAAGGCTGCGCGGTGCAGGACTGCGCCCTACCCGCCAGCGTGTGGCGCTCGGCGACCTCCTGTTTGCCAAGGGCGACCGGCATTTGACCGTCGAGGAACTGCATGAGGAGGCGGTTGCCGCCGGTGTGCCGGTTTCGCTGGCAACCGTCTACAACACGCTGCACCAGTTCACGGAAGCCGGTCTGATCCGCGTCCTCGCCGTCGAAAGCGCCAAGACCTATTTCGACACCAATGTGTCCGACCATCACCATTTCTTCATCGAAGGCGAGAACGAGGTGCTCGACATTCCCGTCAGCAACCTGACGATCGGCAATCTGCCGGAACCGCCAGAGGGCATGGAGATCGCTCATGTCGACGTGGTGATCCGGCTGCGGGCAAAGCAGGGCTGACGACACCGCCGCTTCACATGACATCGTCGGGATGCCGGCCGGGCTTGTGCTTGTAGGTCGGGAAGGTCCAGCCGAACCACAGGGCTCCGCCGCGCACNGCAAAGGCCGCCNCGACGCCGCAGGCAGACGCCAGATAGAGCTGCATTCCGAGCGNATTGGCCGCCGTGAACACACCGGCGCCGATGAGGGCNGCGGTCACGTAGATTTCCGGCCTCAACAGCACCGAAGGCTCGTTTGCCATCAGATCACGCAGGATGCCGCCGAAGGTCGCCGTCAGCGTGCCGGTGACGATCGCGATGGTCGGGGAGCCGGTGGCGGCAAGGCCCTTGGCGGCGCCGATCACGCAATAGGCGGCAAGGCCGATCGCATCCAGCCAGATCAGCAGACGATAGCGCGATTCCAGCAGGTGGGCGGNGAAAAAGACGATGACGCCCATGATGCAGCAGACGAGGATATAGCCTGGGTTCAGCACCCAGAAGACCGGAACGCGGCCGAGCACGATATCACGTACCGTACCNCCGCCCGTTCCCGTCACCATGGCGAAAAACAAAAAACCGATGAGGTCCAATTGCTTGCGTGACGCGGCGAGCGCGCCTGTCGCGGCAAACAGCGCAATGCCGGCATAATCGAGATAGACGAGCAAGGACATGCGAACCCCGAACCGGCAGACGTTCAGAGCATGATGCCGAAAAGTGTGAGCGGTTTTCTCATGACATCATGCTCTAACTCTTGAATTGACAACAGGATTCAGATTTTAGGCCAATTAGGCCTAAAATCATTCTGTTCTCGAGAACAGAACCACGGCGGCAAGGGCGGCGCAAGGCGGGGGCGCCATAAAGCTCGAGTCTTTACGTGATGCATGTCGTTGTCCTAGAACCGCTGCACAGTTTTGGCGACATGCATTGGGCCACAGAGCCTTTATCCAAAGAGGAAAGCCGTGAAAACGCTGGTGCTCGCCGTTCTGAATATCGTCCTGCTGCTTGTCATGCCGGCTGTCGCCTTCGGCCAGCAATCGCTGATTTCCGATCCTGAGATCTACGAGAAGAAACATTTCCAGGAGCAGTGCAAGACGGCCGAATTTGCCGACGGCTTCGTCACCCGGCAGGACATCAACAATGACGGTNTGATCGACGCGGTGGTCAATGAGGGTCAGCTGACCTGCGACGGGCAGAAGGGGCCGCAATGCAATGACGACGGCTGCACCTATAATTTCTACCTGCAGGTTGCCGAAGGCGGTTATTTCATGATCGCGACGGCGCAGATCTATGGCTACGACTTCGTCCAGCGCTTCGGCAANATGGTGCTGGCGATGAAGATGCATCCGCGTTTCTGCGACCGCACGGAGGGCGATCCCTGCATCGTGACGGCCCGCGTCCGCGGCACGAAATTCGTCACCATCTCGAAGAAATAGCTCAGAATATGACCCGAAATCGGAATCGCCATTCGGGTCATGCGCAAAGTCAAAACGATCGAGCGTCCTTGGCGCGTCCTGTTGGACGCGCGGCGCTCTATTGCGGATAAAGTTCCGACGTGCGGCCGGCGAGATAATAGCCGACCAGGCCGTACCATTCCCGGATGGCGGTTGCCAAGTTCTGGGCATTGAGGTTCGGCTGGGTGAAATCCAATCCAAGTCTCACCTGGCCGTCGGTGCGATAATCGGTCGGCCAGGGCACGATATCGATGCCGAGCTTGCGGAAGATGCCGACGGATCGCGGCATATGAAAACCCGAGGTTATCAGCAGGCAATGGGAAAGCCCCTGGCTTGCCAGGAATTCCTTGGTATTGATCGCGTTTTCGAAGGTCGTGCGCGATTGCCTCTCCTCGATCAGGCGATCCTTGCCAACGCCGAAGAGCGGGAAGAACCGCTCGGATGCCGCCGCATCGCCTTCGTAGATGCCCGAGATCGAACCGTCGCCGCCCGATACCAGAATGCGCGACTGCGGAAATTTCTGCGCGAGCCGCAGAGCTTCGACGAAGCGGTCGGCTCCGCCATTGAATTCTATGCCGTGGCGCGCCGTGTTCACCTCGTTTTCGAAAGCGCCGCCGAGCACGATCATGCATTGCAGGTTGTCGGGATCGGCGGCCGGCTTTGCGAAGCGCTGCTCGAGACCCTGCATCAGGAGGTTGCCAGCCGTGGTGTAGAGCGTAACGAAAAGGATGAGGGCCGAACCAGCTGCGCCGAGGATACTTAAGGTACGCCAGCGCAGAAGGCCGGCAATGAGGGTCAAGAAGACGAGGAAGAATGCCAGCGACAGCGGCTGAGCGAAAATCCAGACAAGCTTCGAAATCAGGAACAAGACCCACTCCTTGAGGATTGGCGGCGGTCCCTTCTATCCGATTCGACGGTAACAGGAATGCGACGGTCTATTTCGCGCGCCGCGCGGCCGATCCGTGCGGCGGGATCTTCTGATTGAAGCGGCGCTGGAGCGGCCGCGGGATGAGCATGGCGACAAGCGCCAGCGCCATGGCAAAGAGGGAGACCAGCCACAGCGCATGCGCTCCGGTCAGCCGCGTCAGGACGGCGCCGACGATCGCACCAAGCACCATGCCGCCCCAGGGTACGATCTGGATCGTCCATTCGACACGACGATCACCGATGATCCAGCGGCCGATCCCGCGGCCGAAGCGCGACAGGGCACCGGTTACATAGGTCAGGCCGATCGGCAGGCCTTCGATGTGCTCGACGGCGGCGTTCACCATGCCCATGGAAAAAACGATCAGGTAGAACCGCGCGAAGAGCATGTTTTGCATCGTCATCATCGAGGCGAGCGCCAGGACGAGGCCGACGCAGCCAAGCACCACGAAGATGCGGCGTTGCGAAAGATGAGAGATGACGATGCCTGCCGCATTGCCGAGCACGAAGACGATGATGGCAGAGANCAGGACTGCCGCGTGATAAAGATTNCCCTCANTCAAGGCGAGTGCGGCCCGCGTCGTATTGCCGGTCATGAAGGAAACGAAATCGCCGGTGAGCAGAAGACCGGTTGCATCNGTCATNCCGGCGAGAAACGAAATCGAGCCGACGAGGGCGAGCCCGGTCAGGGTTCGTCTGGTCCGGATGATGCGGCGGCGTCTTGCTCTGGTCATTGGCTGAGGTCCTGGAGCCGAATCGCTGAGATTGCGGCAACAAGGATAATTCCTTTCGTTGAGGAATTGGCAAAGACGATCGGAAGGAGGTGAGGCGGACTTGAACGGCAAGATATTTTCGGCCATAGAGACGGCGTTGCTTCAGATCGAAGCTCCGTAAGCGTTTACGTCAATCAACGCGCAACCCGCCGGTCGGCGCTGCGCAATTGTCTGATCGGCACCTTACGGAGATCGAAATGCTCAAAGGCAAACTCCCTAAACGTTACAATACGATCATCATGCCGTTCATCCTCTCGCTGCTGATGACGTCAGTCGTCTCGGCGATCAGCATCGTGAGAGCCCAAGGCCTGACCGCGCCTGCCCTTGCTATGTGGCCCTCGGCATGGCTGCTCTCCTGGGCGATCGCCTTTCCTGTCCTGCTACTGGTGCTGCCGGTGGTCAAGCGGCTGACGACCGTGATCGTTGAGGCGTGAGGAGCGCAAGGCGCCGGCGGGCTGCGCAAGCGGCCTGCCGGAAGCGTTCCGCCGCGCACGCGTAGCTCCCACCCTGCAGGACCTTGCCATTCGTCCAGCAAGCCGTCTCCTTTGATGTGTATCAAGGCATGCTTTTCGAGCAGGGATAAGGTCCGGCAACTTGCCCAGGCAGTCCAACAACATTCCTGCGGCAGGTTTTCCAAAGAGATCAATCGGTCCGGAGATAGGGTGATGCCATTAAAACTGATCAGTGGAATGATGAAGTCGTCCGGCGAGGAAGCGTTGCTTGCGATGGATGCGGGCGGCGCAAATCAGATGGTCGTCATTGACAGGGGAGCTCTTCAGGAGGTCGCAGAACCACGACGCTGCGACGAAAGCCGGCTTCAGGAAAATATCGATTTGTTCAGCCGGATTGCGTCCGCGAAATATGACTGCGGCGACGTCGAACCGGATGGGCGCATCCGAATTGGCGCGGACGATCTGCTTGCATGGCGGCAGAGTGCGCATGTCAAAAGCAAGCCGGCAAGCATAGCTTGATCGGTCCATAGCTTGCGCCGGCAAGCCTGTCGATCAACACCGTCGTCACGCAGAAGGGCGCCCTCTTTGACGTACGTCAATTCATAATTCCAGGGCGGTGCGAGAGTGTGGCGAATATCAGCTCTCGCCTCTTTCCGTTTGGAGATCAGCATGAAGCAACACCTCTTTCTTCCGCTCCNCACCTATCCGGATGCGACTTCGGAATTCATGATCGCCAACGCCGTCGCACTTGCGCACCACATGCAGGCGACGCTGACCGTCTGTGCGGTGGAGATTACCGTTCCCGACGTGTCCAATGCCCTGTCGTCGCTGATCATCGATGCGGCGAAGATGGCGCGGGATGCCGGGGCGCTCAGCCGCAAGCGTGCCTCGGCGCTGACCCGGATGGCGGTGGATGCGGCAAAAGGCGCTTCCGTGGATGTGCGCACGCGCGAGATCAAGACTGCGGAGCCTTTCGTCGTCGAGGTCCTTTCGGAAGCATCGCGCGCCTACGATCTCGTGCTTCTGGAATCGGCCGGGATCTCCCGTCCGATCGTCGAGGCGGTGCTGTTTGCGTCAGGTCGGCCGCTCATCCTATATCCGTCCGCACCTTTCGGCGGCCGGATGGATCACGTCGCCATCGCCTGGGATGGCAGCCGCGCTGCCGCACGGGCGGCACATGATGCCTCGTTTTTCCTGGAACGGGCTTCCAAGGTNTGCCTGCTTTCCGTCATCGACGAGAAGCCGGTGGAATTCGAGACCGGCGATTNTCTGGTGGAGAATCTGCTGAAGAGCGGTGTCGTCGCGGAGGCGACGCGCGTGCGTGCGCGCGGCGAACCAGTCGGAGAGGTGCTGCAGACCAAAGCCTTCGAATTGCGGGCAGACCTTCTCGTCATGGGCGGGTTCGGCCATTCGCGTCTGCGCGAATTCGTGCTCGGCGGCGCTACTCAAGCCGTGCTGACCAATATCAGCCTGCCTATCCTGCTGTCGCATTGAGCACTGGCACGCCATCTTCAACGATCGAATTCGGAGCAAACGGCTCCGAACTCGTATCGCCAGAACAGTCGAAGGCATGGAACATATGCACGCCGGTTATTCTCCCTTCCAACCTAACGACCGGAAGGACCANGCATCGCCCTCAGCCGACGAATCGTCTCGCAGCCGCCAGGTTTCGATGAAACCGTCCGCTTCCTGCCGGCCGCTTCGGCNGCCGCCTCCACCAGTTGAAAAGCATATTCCACGGCCGCTTCCGTATCATCGTGGCAGAGCTTTTCCGCCTGGCAGCGGGTTTCGAGCGATCGTCTGATCCGGCGTTTGATGGCAGGCACANCGGCATCGTTCGTGTGAGCGAAAAGGTGCCGCAGGCAGCTGGTAGCGACCACTTCCGAAACCAGAAGTTTTCCTTCGATTTCGCCGAGCGTCGGCACGGCAAATCGCGCTCCTCCGCTCTGGCAGTCACGATCTGTAACCAACATCATTGTTCTCCCATTTCATCATCGAGCGCTCTTTTCACCCGACGCAGGATCACCGCTCGTCCCTTNCGATCAGGTCGACGGCGCAAGCGCTCTTCCAAGTCGATAACGATCGACTGGTACTCATTGTGCCAATCAGGATGGCCAACCTCTTGTGGTGCAAGACGCGGGCGCGGGGAAGCAGGGCCCAAGAGTTCCGCGCCTTGCCNCGTCAGGCGGTAACAAGCATCGAGCGAGGGGATAAGGANCGTGATATCCGGCTGCTCCAATGCCAAACGGGATTTCAACTGGTCGCGCGCTGCATCTTCGCCATGAACCAGGAACAATCCTGTTCGAACCGGTTTGCGCGCTGCCACCCACTGCATCAATTCGGTCGCATCGGCATGACCACTATACGCCTCCAGAGAGTGAATGGTTGCACGCACGACGATTTCATCGCCTTGGATCCTGACCGTGCGCGCTCCGTCTTGGAGTAGACGTCCGAGCGTTCCCTCCGCCTGAAAACCGACGATGAGAACACTGCCCTCATCGCGCCAAAGCCAGTTCTTGAGCCGATGNCGAATCCGGCCCGCCTCGCACATTCCGCTTGCCGCGATGATAATGTGGAAGCCACGGATAAGGTCGAGCGCCTTCGATTGCTCGGCGGTTTCCGTGAAGCGCACGTTCTTCGAATTCAATGCTTTGACCAGCAAATTTCCGTTCGCCATGGCGCGCGCGTAACGCTTGAATATCGCAGTGGCGCGCGACGCGAGCGGCGAGTCGATCACGATCGGACAGCGCGGCAGACTGCCTTCGTCCATCAGGATGTTGAGATCAGCCAGAAGCTCCTGGGTTCGTTCGACCGCAAAGGACGGGATCAGCAAAGCGCCGCTTGGATGATGGGCCTTCAGCACAATTTCAAGGAGCAGCCCGCGCCGTGCTTCATCCGAAACTTCGTCCCGCTCGCGATCGCCATAGGTGCTTTCGCANATGACATAGTCGAACCCCTGGGGCGCTTCGGGTGCAGCCTCCAGCAATTTATGCTGAGGCCCGATATCGCCCGAAAACAGCATTCGGATCGGTTCATCCGTTCCCGAAAGCTCGATTTCGACNGATGCGGAGCCGAGAAGATGGCCGGCGTCCCAGAACCGGAAGCGGAGGTGGCCAGNAAGCTCGTGCCATTCCTTATGAGCGACGGCTTGAAATTGCGTCATCGCGACTCGTGCGTCATCCGCGTTGTAAATTGGTTCTATGGCGTCGCGTGATCTCCAGCGATTGCGGCGATTGAGCTGCTCGACCTCCGATTCCTGGATATGGCCGGAGTCCTGGAGCATGATCCCGCACAGGTCCAAGGTGGCAGCGGTACAGTAAATATGTCCGGCAAACCCGGCCTTCACCAGCTTGGGGACTAGGCCCGAATGATCGATATGTGCGTGGGTCAAAATGACAGCGTCAACGGCGGCCGGCTCGAAAGGGAAAGGACGATAGTTCAGCTCCTTCTCCGTTTTCGATCCTTGGAACATGCCGCAATCGATCACGATCCGAACACCACGATGGTCCAAAAGAAAGCAGGAGCCGGTCACCGATCCGGCTGCACCGTGAAAATATAAAACAGGATCTGACATGGCCTGCCCCCCAATTGTTTACACATCCTAGCCGGCGGGAACACCGACCGCTTTGCGGCAGATCAATGAATGGGGGAGCAAGGGAGATTAGGGTTGGTCAATTCCAACAAGAGAGGCAACTGGTCATGACCATCAAAACTGTTTTGAGCGTCCTCGGCGTCAATCACTTCGACGAAGACTTGAAGGGCGCCATCGACTTTTGCGAAACCCACGGCGCCCATCTCACCGCAATGGCGATTTCGATGGGCGCAGCGCCCCCTATCGGTTCCTACGAGGTTGTCTCGACGGTCTGGGTCGAAGAACGTCAGCGCGAAATCGATCGCCTGGCCGATAAGAGTTCCGAGATCAAAGCAGTCCTCGCAAGGAGCGAGGTCTCTTTCGAGGTGCAGGAGATCTACACCGAATTCGCCNGGGCGGANGAAGATATTGCAGAGCGGGCACTCTATGCCGATCTCGTCCTGGTCGGCCCTCAGGCNGCCCGTGACCANGAACTGCGGCGCAGGGTTATCGATGGTGCCCTGTTCCGGTCGCCGACACCGATGCTGATCAACCCGAGAAAGTCCAATGTCGGGCTTGCTCCAAAAGCGATCCTGCTGGCCTGGGACTCCAGCGACGAGGCTTCGCGCGCGGCACGTCAGTCGATCGAGTTCCTGCAGGCTGCTGAATCGGTGCATATCACGCTCGTCGATCCGCTGGCATCATCATCGGCGAATGGNGAAGAACCAGGCGCTGACGTTGCCACCTTTCTGGCACGCCACGGGGTGAAAGTTGATGTGGATTGCGTCGCAAGCGGCGGCCGCCGCGTCGATGAGGTGCTGCGGCAGCATGCCGCCGATGTCGCTGCCGACATGATCGTCATGGGCGCATATAATCATCCCCGGCTTCAGCAGCGTCTTTTTGGCGGTGTAACGCGATCGATGCTGGAGGAAACAAAAATTCCCCTGTTCCTCGCCCATTGAGCAAGACGCCCGGGTTCATCCCGGGCGTCCTCCCCCGGTTTTCAATCAACGGCCCGCCTTTCAATCAAGGGAAAGCGCCGTTCGACCGGTAACCTCACGGACAAATATGCCGTAAAATATGTGCTCGGACTCCGAGGCCGTTGCCTGCGGCTGCGGCTTCAAGGCACCGATTTCCCACCAATCGAAGTGTTTTTGCAGCAACGACCAGGCTTGCAGCCTTTCATTGCGCCAAAGGTCTGTATCCGGAAACTCTTCGAAGCGCCCATCGACGACGACGCTCGTCCAGCCCTTGCCCGCGCCATGCTGGTCGATTTGCAGACAGACGTTTTCGTTCGCGCGCATCCAGTCGACCTTCCGGCCGGGCATGGAAAAACTGTAGATCACACCCTTTGCATAAGCGAAGTAGATCGGCACCAAGTAGGGCTTGTCATCCTTGCAACAGGCCAGGTGGCCAAACCGGGAATGCTCAAGAAAGGCGAAGCATTCTGCTTGCGTCAAGTCTTTCAGGATGTAGCTCATCGGTAACTCTCCTTGTCGCGACAAGTTCATATATTACCACCTGATCACACCCTGTCGTTGATGGAGCGCAATGACTGAAACTCTCACAGAGGCGAGACTNTCCCCGCCTTGGAGTGCCGGTTAATTCGACAAAAGCCGGTTGATGGCGTTGTTATGGAGCAGCGTGCGGGTGATCCCTCCGAAGACACGTTCNCGAAATCGATTGTGGCTATANGCGCCTGCGACAATCAGATCTGCCGCCAACCTATCTGCAGCTTCGATGATCGTCATCCCTGCATCGCCTGTCTGTCGCGGCTCGATGATGCTCCGGGCCGGAACCGAATGGCGGGAGAGAAACCGAACAACATCATTCAGCGCTTGCTCATCGATCGGGTGGCTCTCCTCGATCGAAAGGACGACCACGTCTTGCGCCAAGATCAACAGAGGCATCGCGTCGACAATTGCCCGCCGCGATTCCTTCGTGTCCTTCCAGGCAATCACAATCGTCTGAGCTTCCAGAGGAGCCCGGGAGGCCGAAGGTAGCAGCACCGGTCTGCCCGCCGACAGCAAAACATCCGGTATGTTAGCCGTGCGTCGGTAATCGCGTGCCTGACCCTTCTCGACATCAAAGAGGACAATAAGGTCGGCCGCTCGTGCATTTTCAACGACAAAGGTTGCCGGGTCGGCAGCCTTTGTCTGCCAGGAGACGTGGTTCCTGAACGGCGCATGTCGCATGATCCGCTCGTGCAGGTCGCGTTGTCGCGTCTCGACCGCCTCCATCTCTTCACGCATGATTTTGGTTCCGGATGTCGGTCCGATGCTTGGCTCGATCACGAATAGCGGCTGGGCCGCGGATATGCAGGCGAGTTCAGCATTGCAACGCTCAGCGAGGTTTATCGCAAAGGTGAAGCGATGATCGGGCTGGGCATCGATATCGAAATGCGTAAGGATGGATTTGAAAGTCATGGCTGGCTCCCTCCTTCGTGAGGACATTCAAATCATGCTCGCGCTTCTGCGATTTATCACCTTGATTTTCGTCAAAGCGCGGGCCGCACGAACAGGCGATGCTAGCTCCAATCATCGGGAGGACATCACCCATGAAAGCGCAATTTCATTTGCCCCTCGTCACCTATCCAGACGCAAGCTCCTTTTCGCTCCTTCAGAATGCTGTCGCTGTTTCCCTTCACCAAAAGGCTGATTTAACGGCAAGTATACCGTTGGTCAGAATTGAACCCGTGCAACCGCGACTTCCGTCATTTCTTGACGTGGAAAAAATGCGTGCGGATGCCGAGCACGTCAGCAGAGACAATGGCGCCGTTCTCGGGCAGACGCTGCGTGACTATGCGAAGCAAGCCGAGATCGAGGTTGAGATCCAGCCATTCGACGCGAGGCAACCGTTTGTCGCCCAAGCTCTTGCCGAGCTGTCGCGCGCATATGATCTTTCGATTCTGGAAGCATCCGAAATAATGAGGCCGCTGATCGAGAGCGTGCTGTTTGAAAGCGGTAGACCGCTCCTGCTTTTTCCCACGGACAATTTCTGCGGGCGGATCGATGCTGTCGCCGTCGCCTGGGATGGGGGAGCCACCGTCGCGCGGGCACTGACAGGTGCCAGATTCCTGCTGGAACAGGCTTCGCGTGTCGTCCTGATTTCCGTGACGGACGACAAGCAGATTGACGAGCGCAGGCGAGACCACCTTGCGGCTGCACTTCGAAAGGCCGGCCTTGCCGTCGATGTCACGGCCGTCCAGGCGAACGGAGAACCGTCAGCCGGCGTCATCCAAGCTGCGGCGCTGGAACGCAAAGCTGATTTGCTGGTCGCCGGCGCGTTCGGTCATTCGCGGCTGCGCGAATTCGTTCTGGGTGGGGTCACACGGTCACTGTTGACGCGCCTTGAAATGCCCGCTCTCTTTTGCCACTAACTAGAGAGCACGAAGTGCGTTGCCGATCACGGCAACATCGATCACCTCCTGGAGAAGGGCGCCCTGGACAGGCGTGAGGTATCCCAGGCTCGCACAAACCATCGCGATCACCGATAGACCGACACCGCAAGCGACACTCTGAAGAGCGATCGCACGGGACCGCCGCGCGGTTTGCAGCAGAGTTCCAATCTGCCCCAGGTCATCCCGCAGCAACACGACATCCGCCGCTTCAGCGGCGGCGGCAAGATTGCGCCGGCCAACGGCAACACCGACGTCGGCAGCAGCAAGTGCAGGTGCATCGTTGACGCCATCACCGATCATCATGACGCGCCCGTAGGATCTTTCCGCCGTCACCCTCTGAACTTTCTCGGCCGGCTCAAGCTCGGCACTGATCTGATCAAGACGAAGAGCAAGGCCGACGGCGTCCGCGACTTCGGCCCTGTCACCGGTCGCAAGGCTAAGCCGCTTGACGCCCAAACGTCGAAGATCCGCGATCGCCGGGACAGCATCCTTGCGAACCGGGTCGGCCATGANGATCGTACCGGCGAGAGCGTCATCGATCGCGACATAGGCTGTGACCGTGCTGTTGTCCTTCGGGCCAGGGCGAGTGGCGGACCTTGTCTTGCCGGCAATGAAATCCCATCCGCCAACGGCTACCTTGTGTCCGCCCACATATCCCTCGATGCCTTCTCCTGGCACTTCTGCGAGTTGGGCAGGTTTGGCAAGCCTCAGGCCACGTCGCTTCGCTTCTTCGACAATCGTTTGACCAATCACGTGGCCAGAGGCTTGATCCACGGATGCCGCGAGACGCAAAATCTCCTCGGCATCCCGATCGGTCTCGATTCTGACAACAGCAGGCTCTCCAGTCGTCAGCGTGCCTGTCTTGTCGAAGACGACGACCGAGATGGTCGCGAGGACCTCGAGGACATGAGCTCCTTTGACCAGGACGCCTGCACGGGCAGCTTTCGACATTCCNGCCACGAGTGCGACGGGAACGGCGAGAATCAGCGGGCAAGGTGTCGCGACGACNAGAACNGCAACAATCCGCGTGGGATCNCCCGACAACCANGCGGCCAGGCCGGCGATCACCAGGGTCATCGCCAGGAAGGCGAGGGAGAAGCGGTCGGCCAATCTCGATATTGGCGCTTTCGAGTTTCGGGCCTGGCTCACCATGCGGATTATTCCGGCATATGTACTTTCGCTTGCTGAGCCGGAGGCGATCATTTCAAAAGCATCGCCGAGATTGGAAGACCCGCTCATGATCAATTCACCGCTTTCCCGCCGCGCCGGCAACGGCTCGCCGGTGAGAGCCGCCTCGTTCAAGAGCGCGTGACCGGCTACAACCTTGCCATCGACAGGGACCACGTCGCCCTTTCGGACGAGCAGCTTGTCTCCCGGGGCAAGTGCCGCGATGGGAACCTCGGACAGGCCGGATGCGGTGACACGAACAGCGCTACGGGGGGCGCGAGACAGAAGTTCGCTCATACCGCTCTCTGCGCGCCNTTGAGCAAAGCTTTCCAGAAACTGCCCNCCTGCATACATGACAGCAACGATGGCGCCGGCAAAATATTCGCCAAACCAGAGCGCAGCANTCATGGACAGGGCNGCGATAAGATCCAGGCCGANATCGCCACGCCTCAAACTGAGTGCGACNTCAACAGAAAGCGCGACGATGACAGTGATCGTCGCGCTGACCAGAGCGGTGGTGGACCAGAAAAGCAGATCGCCATGCCACCACCGCAACAGACCGCCGACGATGAGGCCTGTGATTGCGATAGCCGCGAGCGAAAGAGGCCAAATGCGGTGAATAACCGCGAAGGTTATTGGAAGGCGGTAATTGATACGCGAAGAAGCACTCATGCCAGAACCAAGCCGGCAATCCCGGCAAAAGTCGCGACACAGCCTGCGATCGCGAAACGAATTGCATAGGCGATGCTCCCAACACTTGCCGCAAGAACGGCCTTCGCAAGCATATTGGCGAACGCCGCGACCGCTATCGCGCGAGCGGCTGCATCTGCAGGCACCTGGATGGATGACAGTTTCGCCACGGCAAGTGTTATCGCATCGAGATCGCCCAGTCCGGTGATGAACGCAAGGGCGACCAATGACTGGGTTCCGAAGGCGATAAGGGTCAAGCGTGTCAGGACGGTCACGACGGCGAGAACAAGCGCGAAACGCAGCACGACCATGACCTCAAGCGGGTTTCGCGGCAAAAAATCAGTGCTCTCGTCCGGGCGCCGCAACGATGCGGCAAGGCCGCCTCCGATGGCGAAGATCATGGCAGCGGGAGCGAGCGATGGAGCCAGCTCCTTGAGTACAGCCGGTGCAATGAGGCCGCAAATCAAAAGCACCCGGGCGAGAGAAACGGCTCCCGCCAGCATCGCTCCGGCTGAAAGGAGCGGTGAGAGGGCGGGCATCTGTATCGACTGGCGGGCAAAGGAAAGCGTCAGGGCTGTCGACGAGACGATACCGCCGCTGGCGCCGGTCAACAGGATTCCGGCACGGGCGCCGCCAATCTTGATCAGGACATAGCCGGCAAAGGAAAAGGTTCCCACCAGGATCGTCATCATCCAAAGCTCGAAGGGATTGATTGCCTGCCAACGATCGACCGGCTCATTGGGCAGGATCGGGAGGATGACGACCGTCATCGTCAGCAGGATCAGGGCGGCCCTCAGCTCGAGCCAGGTCAGGCGCCGAAGAAATCCATGCAAGGGTTCCCGCGCGGCGAGAAGGGCCGTTATTGCAACCGCGCTTGCTGCCGTTGCCGTCATATCTGCAACGACCGCGCCGAAACCNAGTGCGAAGACCGTTATTGCGGCAATCGTGCCGGTTGCACTGTAGTCTTCGTCATGTGTTGCCTGCATGCGGCTGAAAACGAGGATTGTGACGCAAAAGGAAACAAAGATAGCCGTCGGCAGAATTGGCCCNGTGACGGGCTGCAGGAAACCGCAGAAGCCGCCCAGGAAACTTGACAGGCCATAGGTGCGGATTCCCGCCACCCTTTTGCCTGGCGCGGCCTCACGATCCTGCCAGCCGCGCTCGATACCGACCAGGATGCCGATCGCAAGCGCGAGGCTGAGGCGCTGGAATGCTTCTGTCGTTACCAATGATGTCATCATCTGATGGTCCAGACGTGCCGGTCCATCCATCGCGGAAGGTACCTGTGCCGTCTATGTCGTTGCCGTTCATTTCGNATCATGCGCCGGCAATGTCAGAGCCGGCCCAGCGCATCGTNTGTGGACGTCTCACCGAACTGGTCGAGCGCCTCCTCGAGATAATCCGGCAGGAGAGGCGTGCCGAGAAGATAGGCCGCTGTGCGTCTATTGTGCGCATCCGCTGCTCGGCTGCGAAGCTCATCCCAATCATTGACATTCCCATCGCCTCGACCGAGCCACGCCAAGGCGACCAGATCGATCTGTTCGTCTTCGTTGAGAGCCCAGATTGCACTCCTGAGTTCGGTCTCGACGGGATCGTCGTCATGATCTTCCAGCACTCCGATCATGTTGTCGTCGCTCGGGTTCGAGCCCGGATCCGGCTCGGTGACGACATCCTTGACGTCGAACTCCTTAGCCTTGAGGATGAGATAGCGGACGGTCTCCGGGGAAATGCTCGGCATCCATGCCTCGTTCACAGGGTCATTCATAAGTGGCCTCCGCGCCCAATATTTCATTTCAATTATATAACATGTGACATCGGGCTGCCGTTGCATTGAGAAGGATCAATCTACCCCACCGTCACATGACGAAAACGGCGAACGAGAATGGGCAGGACGTAGGCTTGACGCTCGTCCATGCCGATCGTCGCGTTTTCAAGACCGTAACGGTTTGCGAAATGAGGAGACGCTGATGCAGGCGATGATTTTGGAGGCGATCGGGACCCCTTTACGTCTGGTGGAGCGCGCCGATCCCGCGCCGGGCAAAGGCCAGTTGATGTTGAAGGNCGAAGCCTGCGCCGTCTGCAGGACGGATCTTCACGTCTGTGACGGCGATCTTCCGAACCCGAAGCTNCCCCTNGTTCCCGGCCATGAGATCGTCGGCGTCGTCGAGGCGGTCGGAGAAGGTGTCGCGGCGTCACGCATAGGGCAAAGGGTCGGCGTACCCTGGCTCGGCCACACATGTGGCCGCTGCTCGTTCTGCCGCAGCGGAGAGGAAAATCTCTGCGACCAGCCGCAATTTACCGGCTATACGCGCGACGGAGGTTTTGCCACCCATGTCGTTGCCGATGCAGCTTACGCATTTGCGCTCGACAGCGAGGCCGATCCGGTCGCTCTTGCGCCGCTGCTATGCGCGGGACTGATCGGCTGGCGCTCGCTGAAGAAGGCTGGAGACGGCGCCCGGATCGGGCTTTACGGCTTTGGCGCAGCCGCCCATATCATCGCGCAAATATGCCGCTGGCAGGGCCGTCAGGTCTACGCTTTCTCACGCAGCGGCGACGCTGCAGCGCAAGGTTTTGCGCTCGGCCTTGGCGCTGCCTGGGCAGGGGGTTCGGATGAGGCTCCGCCTGTCATGCTCGACGCCGCAATCATCTTCGCACCTGTCGGCGAACTCGTACCGGCTGCACTGAAGGCGGTGCGGAAGGGCGGAAGGGTCGTCTGCGGAGGTATCCACATGAGTGAGCTTCCGGCCATGCCTTATGCGCTGATCTGGGGGGAGCGAAGCGTTGTTTCGGTCGCAAATCTGACGCGTGAAGATGCGGAGGAATTCTTCCCCATTGCCCGACAGGCAGGCGTCAGGACCCACACGACCGTCTATCCGCTTGCCGAAGCCAATACGGCGCTCGACGACCTGCGTGCCGGCCGATTGAGCGGAGCGGCTGTCTTGAAGCCCTGAGCCGATGGGTCATCGCTGGCCACTGCATGATGGGATTTCAGACGGGCGCACGCAAATTACCGCCATGGCTGGCCGCCGCGTCTTGTCGTCAGTTGTCGCGGTGCTGCCTGCGCCACCATTTGTCCACCTCGGAGACCGCAAGCAGAGCGCAGGCGAGCGCCAGAAGCGTTGCCCATTCGCTAGGAGATACCGGTTGCAGGGAGAGTATGTCGCTGAGGAAGGGGAGGTGCATAGCGAGCATGTGGACCGCCTGGGCGACGAGCACAGCGGCAAGCAGGAGCAGGTTACCGCCAAAACCTTGCCTGAAGAGAGACTGATATTCCGAGCGGCTGTTGCAGGTCTGGACGTTCTCGAAGAGGACGAAGAGCAGGAGCAGCATGTTGCGAGCCGCCCCTTCCGAATAGCCGTTCTGCAGCAGCCAGTAAAAGATGGCAAAACCACCAAGACCCATGACGAGGGTGGAAAGCAGCACACGGCGCAACATCAGCCGGTCGAGGATCGGTTCCGAGGGCTTGCGTGGCGGACGGCAAAATTCGTCGCCTTCGGCCTTTTCGGCACCGAGCGTGACATCTTGGATGCCGTTGGTGACCAGGTTCAACCACAGCAATTGCACCGGCAGCAGCGGCATCGGCAGGCCGAGCGGAATTGCCAGCATGAAGAGCAGCACTTCAGCCGCCCCGGTCGAGATGAGCATGAAGATCACCTTGCGAATATTGGCATAGGCGACCCGGCCCTCGCCGATACCGGCGACGACGGAGGAGAAATTGTCGTCGGTGATGATGATGTCGGCGCTGTCCTTGGCGACATCCGTGCCTTTGCGACCCATNGCAACGCCGACATGGGCGTGTTTCAGCGCCGGCGCATCGTTGACGCCGTCGCCGGTCATGGCNACGAAATGGCCCTGCCGCGCCAGCGACAGCANGATCGAAAGCTTCTGTGCCGGCTGCGCGCGCGCATAGAGCCGCGTGCGGGCGGTCAAAGCATCGAGGATCGCCGNCCCCTCCTGCTCCGCTTTGGCGATTTCGGCGCCGGTTGCGATCTGGTCGTCNTCGAAATCCAGGCCGGCTTCGGCGGCGATGGCGGTCGCCGTGCGGGGATCGTCGCCGGTTATCATGGCGACCGCGATGCCCGCGGTGCGGCAGCGACGAATGGCATCGGGTACTTCGGGCCGGATCGGATCCTTCATACCGACGAAGCCCAGAAAGACGAGGTTGACGAGATGATGGCGGCCATAGATGTCGTCGGAAGCCGCTGCCATCTCGCCATAGGCGAAGGCGAGCACGCGCAGACCGCGGCCGGCAAGTTCTTCCTTCTGTTTGATCAGCGCTGCCTTGTCGAGAGCGACGAAACCCTTGCCTGTGTCCATTCGATCGGCCATGGCGAGCACCGTCTCGGGCGAGCCCTTGACGAAGACATGGACGCTGTCTTCCGCNTCGTGGAAGGAGGCGGCATAACGCAGGTCCGGCTCATAGGGAATGGCGCTGAGGGCGGGAAAATCNGCGCGCAGATGCCTGTGATCGATGCCGGCNTTTCGGGCCGCCGCCAGCAGTGCGATGTCGACGGTGTCGCCGGTGCCGCTCCAGCCATCAGCCTGCTGCTGAAGGGTCGCCTCATTCGGCAGGGCGGCAGCCTTCAGCAGCGAAAAGGCTCTTTCGGCAGCNACTTCGCGGGTGACGCCGGGTGCGTGCAACTCGCAGCGATCGAGGTCATGGCCGGCGTCGAAGAAGAGGCGGGTTCCTTCCGGCAGGATCATTTCCGTCACCGTCAACTCGTTCATGGTCAGGGTGCCGGTNTTGTCGGTGGCAATCATCGTGCACGAGCCGAGCGCTTCAACGGCCGTCATGTTGCGGACAATGACATTGGCCTTCGACATGCGGCGCATACTGATCGCCAGCGCAACGGTGATGGCGACGGGCAAACCTTCGGGAATCGCGCTGACGGCAAGACCGACGCTCATCAGGAAAAGATCGTGAAGTGAAAGGCCCCGCGCCAGGCCGGCAGCAAGAAGCAAGGCCGTGGCAACGGCGACCGAGTAGGCNATGTTGCGCGAGAAATACTCNAGCCGGATCAGCAACGGTGGCTGCGAACGTGATCTTTCGCCGATACTGGTTGCAATCCTGCCGAGTTCGGTGGCCGACCCTGTCGCCGAAACGCGGCCGCGACCGCGCCCTCTGACGATCATGGTTCCGGCGAAGACCTGGGAGGAGCCGCTGCCGTTTGCGAACTTGCNCACCGGCACGGATTCTCCCGTCAGCAGGGATTCGTCGCATTGAAGGTCGTCGCAGGCNAAGAGCGTGAGATCGGCCGGCGCGCGCCTACCGGATTCCAGCACGAGAAGATCTCCCGGAACAAGGTCGGTTGCGGCAATGGTCTGCTGCATTCCATCGCGGATCACCAGCGNGCTGGGCTGTTCGAGATTANGCAGGGCAGCGGCAGCCTTGCCGGCCGAGTATTCCTGGAAAGCGCCGATCGCGCCGTTGAGAATGAGGACTACCGCNATGAAGGCCGCGTCCTTTAGNTCGCTGACAATGGCGGAAACCGCCGCGGCGCAGATCAGGATGTAGATCAGCGGGCTCAGGAACTGGTGCGCGAAGACGAGCAGGAAGCCGGGAGCAATTGATTTCGGCAACTCGTTGCGGCCGAAGCGACGCAGCAGCGCTTCGGCTTCGGCTTGCGAAAGCCCTGTCTCATCGCAGCGGATTTGAGCGGCGTGGTTCATGCCCTCATAGGACGGGATGTCCGGCAGCCTCGCCTTGATCTTCATCAAGGAACTCGTCCCAAGAGAGGGCGCGCCGTTACGGCGCGCCCTCATCGGAAGAGTCAGCCCGCCTTGATCGGGATCTTGCGTTCGCTCTTCAGGGCGTCGTTGCTTTTCGGCAGCTTTACCGTCAGCACACCGTTGGCAAAAGACGCATCGATCTTGGCGCTGTCGACGCTCGGCGGAAGCTGGAACGCGCGGTGGAAGGCGCCGTAACGGCGTTCGGAAAGATGATACTCCTTGTCCTTCTCCTCTTTGGTCTCCTGCTTTTCTGCCGTGATGGCGAGAATGCCGTTTGTGACTTTCACGTCGACATTGCTGGCGTCGATGCCCGGCAGTTCAGCCGTGATTTCATAACCATTGTCTCTCTCGACGAGATCGACGGCCGGAGAGACGATCGTCGAGAGCGCCTTGTCGAAGGACAGTCTCGAAAAGGGGCGATGCCAGAAGCTCGGCGTGAAATCGTCGAAGAGCCGATCGATCTCCGAGCGCAGGCTCTCGAAGGTGGAAAGGCCCCTCTGCGGGGTCTTGTTCTTCTCATCGGTCTTGATCGGCAGTTTGGTGGCTGTGTTGGCCATGTTCTTGCTCCTCTGTCGTAACGTGTGGGACCGTTTCGCGGCGGGGTCGGCAGACGATCGCCGCAATAACCGAACTTCGCGTTCGGCAACGGACCGATCAAAGCCGATAACGGGCAACGCGGCATTGATCGCCGTCAAT
>Ga0063456_1000494_pt1 | contig 24365 bp, 20 predicted proteins | sample AraplaMF_Cvi_mMF_FD_56228 | JGI IMG/M metagenome (GOLD analysis project Ga0063456, IMG submission 56228) | Arabidopsis root microbial communities from the University of North Carolina, USA - plate scrape MF_Cvi_mMF version 2 (version 2) | ecosystem: Host-associated > Plants > Roots > Endosphere ... | reverse complement strand
GATCGACGCGCCGGACGACCTGCCGACCGAGAAGGAATTCATCGCGTCGATCAACACGCTGAAGCTCTCCGGCAAGGAACCCAAGCTGGAGCTGACGGAAGAGGAACGCAAGGCGCTGCCGCCGCCGGTGCGCACCGCCGCGGCCTCGGCGCCGGAGCCGATCGGCCCGACGCGCGACTACCCGCCGCTGGAGCCCCGCCGATGAGCCGCCTGCGGATCGCGATCACCGGCGCGTCCGGTCGCATGGGACGGATGCTGGTCGAGGCCGTGCTGGCGGCGGACGACCTGGCACTTGCCGCGGCGCTGGATCGCGACGGCAGCCCGTCGCTCGGTCAGGACGCCGGCGCCTTCCTCGGGCAGACGACCGGCGTGGCCATCACCAGCGACGTGAAGGCCGGCCTGTCGAAGGCCGACGTGCTGATCGACTTCACCCGCCCCGAAGGCACGATGGCGCACCTGGCGCTGTGCGCCGAGCTGGGCGTGCGCACCGTCATCGGCACGACCGGCTTCAGCCCGGACGAGAAGGCCAAGATCGGCGAATACGCCCAGCGCGCCGCCGTGATGATGGCGCCCAACATGAGCGTGGGCGTGAACGTCGTGCTCAAGCTGCTGCAGCAGGCGTCGAAGGCGCTCGCGCAGGGTTACGACATCGAGATCGTCGAGGCCCACCACCGCCACAAGGTCGACGCGCCCAGCGGCACCGCGCTGAAGATGGGCGAGGTCGTCGCCGAGGCGCTGGGCCGCGACCTGAAGGCCTGTGCCGTCTACGGCCGCGAGGGCGTCACCGGCGAGCGCGATCCGTCGACGATCGGGTTCGCGACGGTTCGCGGCGGTGACGTGATCGGCGATCACACGGTGATGTACCTGGGCATCGGCGAGCGCATCGAGATCAGCCACAAGGCCTCGAGCCGCGCGACCTTCGCCCAGGGCAGCCTGCGCGCCGCCCGCTTCCTGGGCGAACGCAGGACCGGCCTGTTCGACATGAACGACGTGCTCGGCATCGCCTGAGCACGCGCCCCCCCCATCGGCGCCCGACTCGCGACGCGATGACCGAACTGATCCATCTCTGGCAGACGGGCGACGGTGTCGCCCGTTTCGTTTCGCTGCTGCTGCTGACGATGTCGGTGTGCAGCTGGGTGCTGATCTTCTGGCGCAGCTGGACGCTGGCCAGGGCGCGGACCGATCTGGGTCGCGGGCTGCCGGTGTTCTGGGCGGCGCCGGAACTGGCCCAGGGCCGCGAGCAGCTGAAGGCGCTCGATCGCGGCGCGCTGATGCTGCCGTTGATCGATGCCGCGATGCAGGACAGTGCGCCCGGCACGCTGGCCGCCTCGGCGCAGAAGACCTCCCAGCTGACGCGGCGCCTGCGCGACGCGCTGCATGCCGTGCTGAACGGCCTGAGCCGGGGCCAGGTCGTGCTGGCGACGATCGGCGCGACCGCGCCCTTCGTCGGCCTGTTCGGCACGGTCTGGGGCATCTACCACGCGCTGCTGAGCATCTCGTCCACGGGCAGCTTCAGCCTGGACAAGGTCGCCGGCCCGGTCGGCGAGGCGCTGATCATGACGGCCGCCGGCCTGGCCGTGGCGATCCCGGCGGTGCTGGCCTACAACCTGTTCGGCAAGTGGGTCGCGGCCTGCGAAGCCGAGCTCGAAGGCTTCGCGCACGACCTGCGCGAACTGGTCGGCGGCGCCTGAGCGCCAGGCCGTCCCGTCCACCGGCCCACCGACCGTCCTGACGCCATGAGTTTCGGCCGCCTCGAACGCCGCGAAGCGCCCAAGCCGATGGGCGAGATCAACATGACGCCGCTGATCGACGTCATGCTGGTGCTACTGGTGATCTTCATCATCGCCGCGCCGCTGATGGGCAGCGCGCTCAAGCTGGAGCTGCCCAGGAGCGACGCCGCCTCGCCCGCGCCGGGCGCCAGCTTCATCGCCCTGGCGATCACCCCGCAGGGGGAGTACCTGCTGGGCGAGGAGCAGCTCGATGCCAAGGCCCTGCGCGAGCGGCTCACGCAGTTGGCGCAACGCCAGCCGGATGCCGAGCTCCGGCTGAGCGCCGACCAGGGCGTGCCCTACGGCAAGGTCGCCCAGCTGATCGGCTGGGCGCAGAAGGCGGGCCTGAACCGGATCGCCTTCGTCGCCGAGAACGGCGAGTCCCCCGACAGCGCCGACGGCCCGGACCACAGCGGCCGCGCGGCGCCTCCCCCGAAGCGCTGATCGCTCACCCGCGCAGGGTGGCCCTCCGCGGGAGGATGGGCGGGCGCGTGCGGCCTCCTACAATCGACGGCTACGTTGCCCGAGCCACCATGAACGAGAAATACGCCCCCTCCGAGGTCGAACAGGCCGCCCGCGATCACTGGAACGCCCGCGACGCCTACCGCGTCGTCGAGGACGCGTCCAAGCCGAAGTTCTATGCCTGCTCCATGCTGCCCTACCCGAGCGGCAAGCTGCACATGGGCCATGTCCGCAACTACACGATCAACGACATGTTGACGCGTCAGCTGCGCATGAAGGGCTACAACGTGCTGATGCCGATGGGCTGGGACGCCTTCGGCCTGCCCGCGGAGAACGCGGCGATGAAGAACAAGGTGCCGCCGGCCGCGTGGACCTACGACAACATCGCCTACATGAAGTCGCAGATGCAGGCGATGGGCCTGGCCATCGACTGGTCGCGGGAGATCGCCACCTGCAAGCCCGACTACTACCGCTGGAACCAGTGGCTGTTCCTGAAGATGCTGGAAGCCGGCATCGCCGAGCGCCGCACGCAGGTCGTGAACTGGGATCCGATCGACCAGACCGTGCTGGCCAACGAGCAGGTCATCGACGGCAAGGGCTGGCGCTCGGGCGCGACGGTCGAGAAGCGCGAGATCCCCGGCTACTACCTGAAGATCACCGACTACGCCGAGGAGCTGCTCGCCGCGGTGGCCGATCCGTCGGACAAGCACTACCTGTCGGGCTGGCCCGAGCGCGTGCGCCTGATGCAGGAGAACTGGATCGGCAAGAGCGAGGGCCTGCGTTTCGCCTTCCCGCACGCGATCGCGGGCGAGGACGGGCAGCCCATCCAGGGCGGCCTGCTGTACGTCTTCACGACGCGCGCCGACACGATCATGGGCGTGACCTTCTGCGCGGTCGCGCCGGAGCACCCGCTGGCCGCGCACGCCGCGAGGACGAATCCGGCGCTGGCCGCGTTCATCGAGGAATGCAAGCAGGGCGGCACGACGGAAGCCGAACTCGCCACGCAGGACAAGAAGGGGCTGGCGACTGGCCTGTTCGTGACGCATCCGCTGACGGGCGCGCAGGTCGAGGTCTGGGTCGGCAACTACGTGCTGATGAGCTACGGCGACGGCGCCGTGATGGGCGTGCCGGCGCATGACGAGCGCGACTTCGCGTTCGCCAAGAAGTACGGGATCGCGATCAAGCAGGTCGTGGCCGTCGAAGGCGAGACCTATTCGACCGATGCCTGGGCCGAGTGGTACGGCGACAAGCAGCGCGGCGTGTGCATCAATTCCGGCGCGCTGGACGGCCTGACGCACAAGCAGGCGGTGGACAAGGTGGCCGAACTGGTCGGCACGAAGGGCCTGGGCGAGAAGAAGACGACCTGGCGCCTGCGTGATTGGGGCGTGAGCCGCCAGCGCTACTGGGGCACGCCGATCCCCATCATCCACTGCGAGACCTGCGGCGCGGTACCGGTGCCCGAGAAGGACCTGCCGGTCGTGCTGCCCGAGGACTGCATCCCCGACGGCAGCGGCAATCCGCTGAACAAGCGCGCCGACTTCCTGGACTGCAGCTGCCCGAAGTGCGGCGCCGCGGCCAAGCGCGAGACCGACACGATGGACACCTTCGTGGACAGCTCGTGGTACTTCATGCGTTATTGCGACGCCGGCAACGGCGAGGCGATGGTCGCGGGCGGCACCGACTACTGGATGCCGATGGACCAGTACATCGGCGGCATCGAGCACGCGATCCTGCACCTGCTGTACGCGCGCTTCTGGACCAAGGTCATGCGCGACCTGAAGCTGATCACCTTCAGCGAGCCGTTCACCAACCTGCTGACCCAGGGCATGGTGCTCAAGGGCGCCTTCTTCCGCAAGCCGGAAGACGCCGGCAAGCACTATTACTGGGAGCACGAGGTCGACGTCATCCGCAACGAGCACGGCCAGCCCACCGGCGGCACGCTGAAGGCCGACGGCCTGCCGCTCGAGTACGAGATGACGACGATGTCGAAGTCCAAGAACAACGGCGTCGACCCGCAGGCGCTGATCGACGAATACGGCGCCGACACGGCCCGCCTGTTCGTGATGTTCGCGTCGCCGCCCGAGCAGACGCTGGAGTGGAACGACGCCGGCGTCGAAGGCGCGCACCGCTTCCTGAAGCGTGTGTGGGGCTTCGGCGCGAAACACGCCGAGGCGATCAAGACCGGCGGCGCCGACTTCGCCGCGCTGAACGACGACGGCAAGGCGCTGCGCCGCGAGGTGCACCTGGTGCTCAAGCAGGTCTCGTACGACTACGAGCGCATGCAGTACAACACCGTGGTGTCCGGGGCGATGAAGCTGCTGAACGCGCTGGAGGGCTTCAAGGCCGAAGGCCAGTCCGCGGCGGTGCGCGAGGGCTTCTCGGTGCTGCTGCGCGTGATCTACCCGGCCTGCCCGCACATCGCGCACGCGCTGTGGACGGAACTCGGCTTCGCCGCCGAACTGGGCGAGCTGCTGGATGCCGCCTGGCCGCAGGTCGACGAAGCGGCGCTGGTCCAGGACCAGATCGAGCTGATGCTGCAGGTCAACGGCAAGCTGCGCGGCGCGATCAAGGTGGCGGCCTCGGCCGACAAGGCCGCGATCGAGGCGATCGCGCTGGCCAGCCCGGACTTCGAGAAGTTCGCGGAAGGCAAGGCGCCGAAGAAGGTCGTCATCGTGCCGGGCCGGCTCGTCAACGTGGTGGTGTGAGCATGAAGCGCCGCGATCTGCTGTCGTTCGCGTCCCTGGGCGCACTGGGTGCCGCCGGCCTGCTGTCGGGCTGCGGCTTCGAGTTGCGCAAGGAACCGGTCTATCACTTCAAGACGCTGGCGCTGACCGGCTTCATCCCGCACTCGCCACTGGCGCAGGAACTGCGCCGGCAGGTGCAGCGCAGCACCGTGCGCCTGGTCGAGGATCCGAACCGCGCCGACGTGATCATCGAGGCCGAGCGCGAGATCCGCGACAAGACCTCGGTCGCGACCACGGCGGCCGGGCAGATCACGGAATGGCAGCTGCGACTGTCGTTGGACTACTCGCTGCGCACGGCGGGCGGCGACATCCTGCTGCCGCGCACCGAACTGCGGCTCACGCGCGACATGAACTACAGCGAAAGCGCCGCGCTGGCCAAGGAACAGGAAGAGGCCTCGCTGCAGAAGGCGATGCAGGTGGAGGCGGTCGGCCTGCTGCTGCGCCGCCTGGCGGCCGTGCACCTGCCCAACTGAGACCGGACGGACCACGCCGATGCAGATCAAGGGCGAAGCGCTGGCTGGCCACCTGGCCAAGGGGCTCAAGCCGGTGTACGTGGTGCACGGCGACGAGCCCCTGCTCGCCCAGGAAGCCGCCGACGCCCTGCGCGCGGAGGCGCGCCGGCAGGGCTACAGCGAGCGCCAGGTCTTCACCGTCACCGGCGCGTATTTCGACTGGGCGCCGGTGATCGCGGCGTCGCAGGCGATGAGCCTGTTCGCCGACAAGCAGCTGATCGAGATCCGCATCCCCACCGGCAAGCCGGGCAAGGACGGCTCGGAGGCGCTGCAGCGCTACGTCGACGGCCTGCCGCCCGACGTGCTGACGCTGGTCACCCTGCCCCGGCTGGACAAGACCCAGCTGGGCAGCGCCTGGTTCACGGCACTGGACGCCGCCGGCGTGTCGGTGAAGGTGGACCCGGTCGAACGGCGCGAGCTCCCCGCCTGGATCGCCCGCCGGCTGCAGCAGCAGGGGCAGCCGGTGGCGGCCGGCCCCGAAGGCCAGCAGGCGCTGGAGTTCTTCGCCGACCGCGTCGAGGGCAACCTGCTCGCCGCGCATCAGGAGCTGCAGAAGCTGGCACTGCTGCATCCGCCCGGCGAGCTCAGCCTGCAGCAAATCGAAGCCGCCGTGCTGGACGTGGCGCGCTTCGACGTGTTCAAGCTGAGCGAAGCCCTGCTCGGCGGCAAGGTCGGCCGCGTGCTGCGCATGCTCGACGGCCTGAAGGCCGAGGGCGAGGCCGCGGTGCTGGTGCACTGGACCATGGCCGAGGACATCCGCGGCCTGAAGCGCGTCCATGACGCGGTGGCCGCGGGCAAGCCGCTGCCGATGGCGCTGCGGGAGTCCCGCATCTGGGGACCGAAGGAGCGCCTGTTCGAACGCATCGTGCCGCAACTGCATGGCGCGGCGCTGACACGGCTGGTCGTGGCGGCGCAGATCTGCGACGGCATCGTCAAGGGCCTGCGCCATCCGGAATGGCCCACCGACCCCTGGGAAGCGCTGGGGCGATTGGCCCTGCTGTTGGAGCAAGCCCTGCGCCCGCCGACGCAGAAAACCCGCTATGGTTGACCTCATGTCGTCCACCTGGCGTTGCACCGATGCCCCTCCTCCGCGCCATTTCCCTGCTGACCGCCGCCTCGATGGGCGCCTTCTCGGTGCAAGCCGCGGAATGGACCGTCCAGGTCCGTGACGCCGGCGGCGCGCCGGTGCCGAATGCGGCCGTGGCCGTCGAGCTGAAGGGCCAGCCCGCCCCCCCGGCGACCGGCGCCAAGGCCGAGATGGCCCAGCGCGACCGCCAGTTCCAGCCGCAACTGCTGGTGGTGCAGACCGGTACCGCGGTCAACTTCCCCAACTTCGACACCGTCCGGCACCACGTCTACTCGTTCTCGCCGACGAAGAAGTTCGAACTCAAGCTGTACTCGGGCACGCCGTCCGAGCCGGTGGTCTTCGACCAGTCGGGCGTGGCGCAGCTGGGCTGCAACATCCACGACCGGATGAGCGCCCACATCGTGGTGGTGGACACGCCGGTATTCGGCATCACGGATGCCAAGGGCGAGCTCAAGCTGAACCTGCCGGCCGGCCAGCACCGGCTGCGCCTGTGGGCCACGCGCCTGGGCAATGCCGCGCCGACCGCGCAGCCGCTGACGGTGGCCGCGGGCACCGGCGTCCTGAAGGTCGAGCTGAAGGACTGACCCCGCGATGCGCTGGCCGGACTTCCTCAACCTCCGGCGTCTGGAAGGGCGCATCGTGGCGCTGTTCCTGGCGCTGCTGCTGGTGGTCCAGCTGCTCAACCTGATGCTGATCAACGAGGGCATCGGCCGCAACGCGCGGGCCTCGGTGGCCGAGGAGCTCGAGGCCGGCGAGCGCATCCTGGTACAGCTGATCGACGAGGACAACGAACAGCGCGGCCTGGTGGCCGACCTGCTGCAGTCCGACCACGGCCTGCGCGAGGCGGTCGCCCAGGGACTGCAGGGCGAGGAACTCCGCGCGACGCTGCAGGATGTATTCACCAACCTGAGCGAACGCGGCGACGCCGCCTTCATCGGGTACGCGAACGACGCCTTCGAGCTGGTCACGTCGACCGATCCGATCGCGCGCCGGATCGCACCGCTGCTGCGGGGGGTGACGCGCCAGCAGCAGGGACGGACGCAGAGCCAGCTGCTGCTGCTGGACGGCAAGGCCTACCAGGTCGTCGTCGCGCGCATGCGGGCGGCGGGGCTGGGCGGCTGGATCTTCACCGGCTTCGAGATGAAGGACGAGCAGCTGCAGGAGCTCAAGCGCATCGTCCACATCGAGGGCGTGCTGCTCACCCAGGCAGCACCGGGGCAGTGGCAGGTGCTGTCGAGCGTGCTCGACGCGGCGGCGACGACCCGCGCGGTGCAGAGCCTGCCGGCGCTCGCGACGGCGGAGCGCGCGACGCACATCTTCCCCCTCGAGCTCGAAGGCGAGCAGTTCCAGGCGCGGCTGCAGCCGCTGGCGCACGGCGGCGACACGGAGAAGACGGTGGCGGTGCTGTTGCTGCGCTCGGTCGACGAGGCGGTCGCGCCCTACCGCCGGCTGCAATGGATGCTGCTGGGCGTGAGCCTGGCGGGCGTGGCGTTGTTCGCCGTGGGCGCGGTGCTGACGGCCAGGCGCATCAGCGGCCCGGTGAAGGCGCTGGCGGGCGCGGCGCACCGGCTCGGCCAGGGTGACTACGCGCAGCCGGTCGAACGCCCCTCGCGCGACGAGATCGGCGACCTGGCGGAGGCCTTCGAGGCGATGCGCCAGGGCATCCGGGCCCGCGAGGAAGAAGTGCACCGACTCGCCTTCTGGGACCCGCTGACGGACCTGCCGAACCGGGAGCAGTTCCATCAGGCGCTGGCCAGACGGATGGCGGAAAGCGAGGAGCGCTTCTCGCTGCTGATGCTGAACCTGGATCGCTTCAAGCATGTCAACGACGTGCTGGGCCGCCCGTTCGGCGACCGGCTGCTGCGCGCGGTGGCGGACCGGCTGCGGCACCTGCTGAAGGACGAGGTGAGCCAGATCGCCCGCGTGGGCGGCGACGAATTCCTGCTCCTGATCGACGGCGCCGGCGCGACGCGGGCCGAGACGATCTGCAAGCGCATCCAGCGCGACTTCGAACGCGCGTTGAGCATCGACGACCAGACCGTGGACCTCTCGGCGGGCATGGGCGTGGCGCTGTATCCGCAACATGGCCGCGATCCGATGCTGCTGCTGGCACGGGCGGAACTGGCGATGCACGCGGCCAAGCGCGGCCAGAGCGGCTGCGAGGTCTACGCGCCGAGCATGGACGCGGCGAGCCAGGAATCGCTGTCGCTGCTGAGCGAACTGAGGCACGCGATCGACGCCGGAGAACTGCGGCTGTTCCTGCAGCCCAAGGTGGACCTGCACGGACAGAAGATCTCGGGCGCGGAGGCGCTGGTGCGCTGGCAGCATCCGTCGCGCGGCCTGGTGCCGCCGATGGAGTTCATCCCCTTCGCCGAACAGACGGGATTCATCCGCCAGATCACCGCCTGGATGCTGCACGCGTCGGCGCAGGCCTGGATGGACCTGCAGCGGGACGGCCTGGCCCTGCCGATCAGCGTGAACCTGTCGACGCGCGACCTGATGGACCAGGACCTGCCGATCAAGGTGGCGGACCTGGTGGCGGGCGTGCCGCCGCCGGCCCTGTGCCTGGAGATCACCGAGTCCGCGATCATGGACGATCCGCAGCGCGCGCTGCAGACGCTGGAACAGCTGCATGCGCTGGGCTTCAAGCTGTCGATCGACGACTTCGGGACGGGCTACTCGTCGTTGGCCTACCTGAAGCAGCTGTCGGTGGACGAACTGAAGATCGACCGCAGCTTCGTGATGAACATGGAGCGCGACATCGACGACGCGAAGATCGTGCGCTCGACGATCGAGCTCGCGCACAACCTGGGCCTGACGGTGGTGGCCGAAGGCCTGGAGACGGCCAAGCAATGGACGCTGCTGCAGACGCTGGGCTGCGACCAGGGCCAAGGCTACTACCTGTCGCGGCCGATGCCGGCGGAGAAGTTCGCCGACTGGCTCCGCGCCTGGCAGCCGCCGGACCTCGGCGACGCCAGGGCCAGCACGATCCTGGCAGGCCTGTGAGGGGCAGGTCTTGCCGAGCCCCACTGATTCTTGCGAGTGAGCCCTTCGATCCTGCTCCCGCCGAATGGGGAGACGATCTCCCCCTCAGAAGCGATTCCCTTTCTCAGGACCGACCGAGATGATTCACGCAGATTTGGGACCCGAGCTGGAGGCCATCGTGCTGGATCTGATCGAGAGCGGAAAGTATGCGTCGCGTGCGCAGGTGCTGCGAGACAGCGAGGAATTGAGGAGCTGGCGCGAGGCCAAATTGAAGGCATTTGAAGACTCCTTCGCCGACGGCATTGCCGAAGCGGCTTCAGAGGAGGGCGAGAGCGTGGAGGATGTCTTCTTGCCGCTGATCGCGAAGTACCAAGCATTGGCGGACTCGAAGAAATGATGGTCCGCCTTCTTCGGAAGGCCCGGGCAGACCTCGACGCCATTGGCGAGTACATCGCAAGGGACAACCCTTCGCGGGCCATGGCACAGCGTGTCATGGTGCACCGGATTCTTCGCTCGTCCCAGGACCTCACTAGGGCGTTCAACAGTTGAAAGGTGAAACTGTTTGCCCTGAACGGCTCAAGAATCCCTGTCCTCGAGCGCATCACACAGCGCTTCGAGACCCGCTCGCACCGTCTGAGCACGCACGGCGTGCCGGTCACCGGTGAAGTGTTCCTTCCACACCCGCACACGCTGGCGGCCGTGCATCAGCGCCAGCCACACCGTGCCCACCGGCTTGTTCTCGGTGCCGCCGCCCGGTCCGGCGACGCCGGTCACCGCGATCGCCCAGTCGATCGGCGCGTGCGACACCAGGCCGCGCGCCATCTGCTCGGCCACTTCGCCGCTGACCGCGCCGTGCAGACCGATCAGCGCCGCGGGCACGCCCAGCAGCTCGGTCTTCGCCTCGTTGCTGTAGCTCACCACGCCGCGCTCGAACCACTGGCTCGAGCCGGCCAGGCTCGTGCACGCTGCCGCGATCAGTCCGCCGGTGCAGGACTCCGCGGCCCCCATCCGTTCCTTGCGCTGGATCAGCGCCAGCGCGATGCGTTCGATCAGCTCGGAGTCATCGGGAAGCAGCATGGGGATCTCCTCAGTTCAGCAGCGCCCTCGCGCCCGCCAGCACCACGAGCGTACATCCAGCCGCCACCAGATCGTCGAAGAGGATGCCGAAGCCCTGCCACACCGTCACCGGCTGGCCGGGCTCGATCTTGAACAGCCTGTCGGCCCAGCGGACCGGCCCCGGCTTCGCCGCGTCGAAGTAGCGGAACACGCCGAACGCCGCCAGTTGCCACCAGAAGCCCGCCGGCATCATCAGCCACAGCACGATCCAGATCGCGACGATCTCGTCCCAGACGACCGAGCCCGGGTCGCAGGTCCGCAGGTTGCGCGCGGTGACCGTCGAGGCCCACCAGCCGATCAGGAGGCTCGCGGCGATCACCGCGCCCCACAGCGGCGGCGTGAGCCACAGGTTCAGGACCGCGAACGCGGCCCAGCCCCACAGCGTGCCGACGGTGCCCGGCGCCTTCGGCGCCAGCCCGCTGCCGAAACCCATCGCGATCCAGTGCGCGGGATGCTTCGCCATGAAGCGGAAGGTCGGACGCACGGCGCTCATGACTTGAAGTGATCGAAACCCTGCAGGGCGGCCTGCAGCAGGCGGCCCGCGCCGTCGACGACGCGCAGGCCGGGCGCTTCGTCGATGCGGCCGACGCGGTACACCGGCGTCCCCGACGCCCGTCCCGCGCCGAGCACCCGCTCGCGCGCGTCGGCCGGCGCGGTGAAGACCAGTTCGTAGTCGTCGCCGCCGGTCAGCAGGCAGAGCTGCTGGATGTCCTCCGGCATCGCCGCCAGCACCGCCGAGCGGGGCAGGTCCGCGAGCCGCAAGGTCGCGCCGACGTTCGATCGCTTCAGCACGTGGCCGATGTCGCCGGCCAGGCCATCCGACACGTCGACCGCGCTGGTCGCGATCCCGCGCAGCGCTCGACCGAGCGCCACGCGCGGCTCCGGCATTTCCATCCGCAGGCGCGCCTCTTCGAACTGCGTCGCGCTCAGCGACAGCGTGCCGCGGAACACCTCCAGCGCCAGCCGGGCATCGCCGAGCGTCCCGCTGACCCAGACCTCGTCGCCCGGTTTCGCGCCCGAACGCAGCAGCGCCTGGCCCGCCGGCACCTCGCCCATCGCGGTGATGTTGATGTTCAGCGGTCCCGCCGTCGTGTCGCCGCCGGCGAGCAGGATGTGATGCGCGTCGGCCAGCTCGAAGAGCCCCTGCGCGAATCCGGCGAGGAAGGCTTCGTCGACGCGCGGCAGCGCCAGCGACAGGAAGAAGGCCTTGGGCGTCGCACCGCAGGCCGCGAGGTCGCTCAGGTTCACCGCCAGCGCCTTGTGGCCAAGCCGCCGCGGCGCGACCGTCGAGAGGAAATGCCGGCCCTCGACCAGCATGTCCGCCGTCACCAGCCATTGATGGCCGGCCGACGGCGTCAGCACCGCGCAGTCGTCGCCGATGCCCAGCGTCACCGCGCCGCCCTCGGTCCGGCCGGCGCGGCCCGCGCGGCCGAAGAAGCGGTCGATCAGGTCGAACTCGCCCAGCGGCCGTCCGTCCCGTCGCCCACCGGCACGAGCAGCGCCGGAAGCGTCAGAAGAAGAATCACCCATGGGCGGCATTGTCGCCGCGCAGCAGGTTGGACAGCTCGACCGCGGACTTCACGTCCATCTTCTCGAACACCCGGGCGCGGTGCACTTCCACCGTGCGCACGCTGATGTTGAGCTGGTCCGCGATCAGCTTGTTGGGCAGCCCTTGGACGACCAGCTGCATCACCTCGCGCTCGCGCTCGGTGAGCTCGCCGACGCGATGCCCCAGCGCCGACTTGGCGTCGCGCGCCGCGATCGCCTCGGCGCTCTGCGCCAGCGCGTGCTCGACGCGGTCCACCAGCGCGTTGTCGGAGAACGGCTTCTCGACAAAATCGTAGGCGCCCTGCTTCACCGCCGCGACCGCCGTGGGCACGTCGCCGTGGCCGGTCAGGAAGATCACCGGCAGCGTGTCCAGCAGGCCGCGCTCGATCAGGCGCTCGAACAGCGCCAGCCCGCTCATGCCCGGCATGCGCACGTCCAGCAGCAGACAGCTCGGCGCCGACGGCCAGTCGCGCCCACTGCGCGGCAGCCCGTCCAGCATGGACTCGAAGGCCTCGGCGCTGCCGAAGCCCTCGGACAGCAGCCGCCGCGAGCGCAGCAGCCAGGCGAGCGCGTCGCGCACCACTTCCTCGTCGTCGACGAGGTAGACCATCGGCAGGGACTGCGGCTTCATGCGGACGACTCTCCAGATCCAATGATGGGGAACCGGTCGGCGCCGGGTTTCGTGGCCGATCCAGGCGCATCCTCGCACGGCAGGCTGAAACGGAATTCAGTCCCGGTCGGCGACGCGGGCGCGACGCGGCTTTCGAAATCCATCGCCCCGCCGTGCTGCTCCACGACCGTGCGGCACAGGCTCAGGCCCAGGCCCATGCCCTCGGTGCGGGTCGTGAAGAAGGGCGTGAACAGCTGCCGCGCCACCTCCGGCGGAATGCCCGGCCCGCGATCCACCACGGCGAAGCTCAGCCATTTCGGCTGCAGCCGCTTGACGCGCAGGATCAGCGCACGATCGGCCAGCGGCGTCGGGCCGTCCATGGCCTGGATCGCGTTGCGGGTGAGGTTCAGCAGCACCTGCTCGACCATGGTCCGGTCGCAGCGCACACGCGGCAGGCCGCGGGGCACGTCCATCTCGATGCGCGCGCCGCTCTTGCGCGCCTGCAGCCGGATCAGGGGCAGCACCGCGTCCAGCAGCTGCTCGACGTTCACCCACTCCCGCGCCGCCTCGCGCCGGCGCACGAAGTCATGCACGCTCTTGATGACGCGTCCGGCGCGCTCGGCCTGCTCGGCGATCCGGGTCACCGCCTGGCGCACCATCGCCGGGGTCTGCGGATCGTCGGCCTCGCGCACCATCAGGTTGATCGACGCCGTCGCGTAGCTCGCGATCGCGGCCAGCGGCTGGTTCAACTCGTGGCTCAGCAGTGACGCCATCTCGCCCACCGTCGCCAGGCGCGCGGTCGCCTGCAGCCGGTCCGACTGCTGGCGCGACAGTTCCTCGACCTTGCGCTGCGCGCTCAGGTCCAGCACCGCGCTCATCCAGCCGGTCTGCTGGCCCTCGGCGTTCAGCAGCGGCGCCTCGTAGATCATCACCGGGAAGCGCTCGCCGGTGCTGCGCGCGAACACGGTTTCGAAGCCCTCGCGCGGCGGCAGTCCCGCCTCCCAGCGCGCCTCGCGGTCGTGGTGGCGACGCCAGTACTCGTCGGTGAACTCGGGCGGCCAGTACGGCGGCGCATGCGGCGGACGGCCGGTACCGACCAGTTCCTCCGCCGGATAACCGACCATCGCGCAGAACGCCGGATTCACGTAGCTGATGTTGCCGTCGAGGTCGCGCGCGCGCAGGCCGGTGATCAGCGAGTTCTCCATCGCCTGCCGGAAGGCGAGGGATTCCGCCAGGGCGTGTTCCGCCTGCGCGCGCTTGCGGGTGTCGCGCGCCAAAACGATGACCAGCGCGAACAGCGCCATCGACAGGCCCAGCACCAGTGCCGTCGCCAGATTCGGGATCAGCTGCGGCCGTCCGGTGGCGTTGTCCACGCGCAGCTGCAGGCTCAGGCCGGGCAGGTCGAGCAGGCGTTCCGAGAGATAGAAGCCGCTGCCGCGGGTCAGGCCGGTCCGCGCCAGACGTGTGCCGTCGCCCTCGACGAAGGACATCTCGAACCGCCGGGCCTGTTCCTGCGAGACGGACTCCTCGAGCAGGGGCCGCAAGCCCATCGTGGCGACGACGTACGAGCGCGGCTCGCCCGCGCGCACCCGCGGCAGGCAGAGATCGGCGACCTCCATGCCGTCGCCGCCCGGCCCCGGCACGAAGTACGAGCGGGAAAAGAGCGGCGTGCCCTGTCGCAGGGCGGCGACGCAGGCGAGTTCGGTCTCGATCTGGAGCTGCTCGCGCGACAGCGTGGAGAACAGCGGTGGCGCATACGGCGTGTCGACGGCGCGGCGCACCTGGCGCTCGGCGTCGCGCAACTCGATGCGCAGCAGCACCCGCGTCTGCCGCAGCTGCGCGGCGGCGTTGCCGCGCCAGTCGTCGTCCTCGGCCCACATCAGCCCCTGCAGGCCCTGCAGGTCGCGGCCGATCAGCTGCTTGGCCCGCGCGGTGACCTCGGCGGCCGCGAGGTCCGAGGCCTCCTGCGCGCGCGCCGCCTCGTGGCTCAGGGTCAGCGAGAGCAGCAGCGACTGCGCGATCAGCAGCAGCCCGACCAGCGACCCCCACAGCAGCGCGCGCCGCCAGCGCCGCGGCCGGAGTCCCGGCACCGACGGGGTGGAAGAGGCGGCGGGCAGCATGATGGTCGGAGCGGGCAAGCGGGGTCGGAGCGGTGGGACGTGGCGCGGCGTGCGAATGGGGCGTGTGAATGCGGCGTGTGAATGCGACGTGAAAGGATCGCCCGCGCGTCGCGGCACGCGGGTGTCGCGCGCGTGCGGGGCAGGCAGTATGGCGCGCCGCGAGGCCCTGGCGATGCGCAGTTTCGCGTATGCCCCTGCGGCCCTGCCGACATGCAGCATACGCATAGTCCGCACTGTCGCCGTCGGGTCGGACTCCTACAATCGCCGACCCGGCCCACGACGGCGGACCGGTTTCAACCAGAAGAGTCCTCCATGTCCACGTCCGAAGAAAAACGCGCGCAGCTGCGCCAGGCCGCTCTCGAATATCACGAGTTCCCGACCCCCGGGAAGATCGCCATCGCGGCCACCAAGCAGCTCATCAACCAGCGTGACCTGGCCCTGGCCTATTCGCCGGGCGTGGCCGCCGCGTGCGAGGAGATCGTCGCCGATCCCGCCAACGCGTTCCGCTACACCTCGCGCGGCAACCTGGTCGCGGTGATCTCCAACGGCACCGCCGTGCTGGGCCTGGGCGACATCGGCCCGCTGGCCTCCAAGCCGGTGATGGAGGGCAAGGGCGTCCTGTTCAAGAAGTTCGCCGGCATCGACGTCTTCGACCTCGAGATCGACGAGAAGCACGACCTCGACAAGCTGGTCGACGTGATCGCCGCGCTCGAGCCGACCTTCGGCGGCATCAACCTCGAGGACATCAAGGCGCCGGACTGCTTCTACGTCGAGCGCGAGCTGCGCAAGCGGATGAAGATCCCCGTCTTCCACGACGACCAGCACGGCACCGCCATCGTGGTCGCGGCCGGGCTGCTCAACGGCCTGAAGGTCGCCGGCAAGGACATCCAGTCGGTGAAGCTGGTGACCTCGGGCGCCGGCGCGGCCGCCCTCGCCTGCCTGAACCTGCTGGTCAAGCTGGGCCTGCCCAAGTCCAACATCTGGGTGACCGACCTGGCCGGCGTCGTCTACGAGGGCCGCACCGAGCTGATGGACCCGGACAAGGCCGTCTACGCCCAGCCCACCGAGCAACGCAGCCTGCGCGACGTGATCGCCGGCGCGGACATCTTCCTGGGCCTGTCGGCCGGCGGCGTGCTCAAGCAGGACATGGTCGCGACGATGGCGGCCAGGCCCATCATCTTCGCGCTGGCCAATCCGAATCCGGAGATCCAGCCGGAAGACGTGCATGCCATCCGCGGCGACGCGCTGATGGCCACCGGCCGGACGGACTATCCGAACCAGGTCAACAACGTCCTGTGCTTCCCGTACATCTTCCGCGGGGCACTCGACTGCGGCGCGACGACGATCAACGACGAGATGGAGATCGCCGCCGTCCACGCCATCGCCGAGCTGGCGCAGGCCGAGCAGAGCGAGGTCGTCGCCGCCGCCTATGCCGGCGCCAACCTGAGCTTCGGTCCCGAGTACCTGATCCCCAAGCCCTTCGACCCGCGGCTGATGATGAAGATCGCGCCGGCGGTGGCCAAGGCGGCCGAGGCCTCCGGCGTCGCGCTGCGTCCGATCGCCGACATGCCGGCCTACCTGGAGAAGCTGCAGAGCTTCGTCTACGCCTCCGGCACGACGATGAAGCCGATCTTCCAGATCGCGAAGAAGGCGCAGCACAAGCGCGTCGCCTACGCGGAAGGCGAAGAGGAACGGGTGCTGCGCGCGGTGCAGGTCGTCGTCGACGAGGGCATCGCCCGCCCGACGCTGATCGGCCGTCCGCAGGTCATCGCGCAGCGCTGCGAGCGCTTCGGCCTGCGCCTGCAGGAGGGTCGCGACTACGACGTGGTGAACACCGAGTTCGACCACCGCTACCGCGACTACTGGCAGACCTACCTCGCGATGACGGAGCGCAAGGGCGTCACGCAGCAGCTCGCCAAGATCGAGATGCGCCGCCGCCTGACGCTGATCGGCGCGATGATGCTGCACAAGGGCGAGGTCGACGGGATGCTCTGCGGCACGTGGAGCAACACCGCGATGCACCTGCAGTACATCGACCAGGTCATCGGCAAGCGTCCCGGCGTCAAGACCTTCGCCTGCATGAACGGCCTGATCCTGCCGGGACGCCAGGTGATGCTGGTCGACACCCACGTCAACTACGACCCGACCGCCGAGCAACTGGCCGAGATCACGCAGATGGCGGCCGAGGAAATGATGCGTTTCGGCCTGCGGCCCAAGGCGGCGCTGCTGTCGCACAGCAACTTCGGGTCGAGCAACTGCCCGTCCGCCCTCAAGATGCGGGAGGCGCTGGCCCTGATCAAGGACCAGGCGCCCTGGCTGGAAGTGGACGGCGAAATGCACGGCGACGCCGCGCTGGACCCGCACTATCGCGAGCAGCTGGTCTCCAGCAGCACGCTGACGGGCGAGGCCAACCTGCTGGTCATGCCCAACATCGACGCGGCCAACATCAGCTACAACCTGCTGAAGACGGCCGCCGGCGGCGGCATCGCGATCGGCCCGGTGCTGCTCGGCGCCGCGAAGCCGGTGCACGTGCTGACGCCGTCCGCCACTGTCCGCCGCATCGTCAACATGACGGCGCTGACCGTCGCGGACGCCAACGCGGCCCGCTGACCGCCCCCCTGGATTCCGGGCGGCGATGGCGCCCGGAAGGCCCTAAATCCCGATTTGCGGCCCGGCCTATAGAAAAAGTTTGTAGAAGCTCACCAGCGGATTTCCGCTGGATGACTATCAAGATTGGTGGGGCCGCTAGCGAATGTGTGCGCATGCTCACAATGCTGCTTTTTAGGGCATTCTGGTAGCCCCCGGCTTGAGCATTCGAGGCCGTTTCTGTACCATCTCGGTTTCAGAGTTCAGGGTTAACCCTCTCTGACCAGCCCACGCCACCGATGATCGCAGGCTCCCCAGCGGGTCCTGTCCGGTGCCACGGCCCCGGTCGGACATGAGCTCGGAACCCCATCTAGGAGGAACGCGACAATGCTTTTGCAGACAGTCCGTCCCAACATCGTGCAGGCGATCAGAGCCTACCGGGTCGAGGACTTGATGCAGGCCGCGCAGGACGCCGGCCAACATTTCCTGTACGCCGATCTGTCTCCAGCGGAGACGAAACAGGACGTACTGGAATTGATCGCCAGCAATTTCCTGTTCCCGGCGCACTTCGGCAAGAACATGGAAGCGCTGTACGACTGCATGACCAATCTGGTCCACAAGTCGGGCGCGCAACCAGGGTTCGTCGTCGTGCTGGACCAGTTGCCGGATCACGCCCGGTTCGACCGTGAAGCACGCGAGCAACTGCTCGACGTGTTCCGCGAGGCGGCCGACTTCTGGGCCGAGCGGAAGATCTCATTCCGGTGTTTCTATTCTTTTCAGTAGCCCGCTCCCAAGAACAAGGGTCATGGGAGCGGGCGACTGAAGTGGCCCCCGAAGCGAAGCCGGTGCTCAAGAGCACCAAGACGAATCCGAATCCGAACTTCGGCATGAACATGCCGATGATGTGCAGCGCGTTCGATACCTCGATGTGGCTCAGCGCCGCCTGATCGATTGAAGAACGACTGAGCATCGGATCGATGCAGAAGGCCTCCCCGCAACGGGAGGCCTTTTTCTTGGTCCGCCTCTTTGGTGCGCCCCATGGCGCGTGCGACCCGGGACCTCAGCCCTGGACTGCCAGGGCCAGCTCGACGAACTCGGCCACCGGCACTTCCTCGGCGCGACGTTGCAGGTCGAACTCGCCCTGGAACCCACGCACCTCGAGCCACTTGCCCAGCGAGTGCCGCAGCAGCTTGCGCCGTTGCGAGAACGCCGAGGCCACCAGTTCGCTGAGCAGCGCCTCGTCGATCTTCGCTGGCGCCGACAAGGGCACCATGCGCACGATCGCCGAATCGACCCGCGGCGGCGGATCGAAGGCTTCCGGCGGCACGTCGAACAGCGCCTCCACGTCGTAGCGCCATTGCAGCATGACGCTCAAGCGGCCGTAGTCCTTGCCGCCCGGCCCCGCCGCCATGCGGTCGACGACTTCCTTCTGCAGCATGAAGGTCTGGTCGACCACGTGATCCACGAAGCCCAGCAGGTGGAACAGGATCGGCGAGGAGATGTTGTACGGCAGGTTGCCGACGACCTTCAGCTTGCGGCCGCGCTCGGCGGCCAGCGCGGCGAAGTCGACCTTCAGCACGTCGGACTCGATCACGGTCACGTCGCTGCGCTTGCGCATGCGGGCGGCGAGGTCGCGATCGAGCTCGATGACCGTCAGCGGCTGGCTCGACGCCGGCAGGCGCTGCAGCAGCGGCAGCGTCATCGCGCCCAGGCCCGGGCCGATCTCGACCATGGCCTGGTCCTCGCCCGGTCCGATCGCGTCGACGATGCCGTCGATGATCGCCTTGTCGGTCAGGAAGTGCTGGCCGAAGCGCTTGCGCGCAACATGTCCCATGAACTCAGCCCCGGCCGGTCAGTCCAGCCACTCGCGGGTCTCGATGAAGGCGCGCGCGCGCAGTTCCTTCATCCAGTCGTTGTAGGCGTCGTCGTACTTGCGCTCGCGCAGCGCGTTGCGGGCCTGCTCGCGCAGTTGCTTGGTATCGAGCACCACGTCGCGGCGCTCCATCACCTGGATCAGGTGGATGCCGAAACGCGACGGCACCGGATCCGAGATGCCGTTGATCGGCAGCGCGTCCATGGCCTGCTCGAATTCCGGCACGAAACCGCCAGGCGACACCCAACCCAGGTCGCCGCCTTCCTGCGCGCTGCCGTCTTCCGAGTTGGCACGGGCCAGTTGCTCGAAGGTGGCGCGCCGGGATTCGATCGCGCGCTTGAACTCGACCAGCCGGCGGGTCGCCTGCTCGGGGCTCAGTTGCTCGGACGGGCGCAGCAGGATGTGGCGCGCATGGGTCTGCACGACCACGTTGATCGAGGCCTTGCCGGTCTCGCGCGCCACCAGCTTCAGCACGTGGAAGCCGGCTTCGGAACGCAGCAGCTCCGGCCGCACCTCGCCGGCCTTCAGGTCCTTGACCGCCTCGACGAAGACATCGGGCAGCTTGTCCGCCGCGCGCAGGCCGATCTCGCCGCCGCGGTCCTTGTTGGCGTCTTCCGACACCTCGCGGGCGACCTTGGCGAAGTCCTCGCCGGCCCGGATGCGCGCCAGCGCGGCTTCGGCCCGCGCCTTGCGCTCGGAAACGACCACCGGACCGGCGCCTTCGGGCACCGGCACCAGGATCTGCGCGATGTTCAGTTGCGCGCGCCCCTGCAGCGCGGCCTGGCGCTCGTCCAGGTACTTGTCGATGTCGCCGTCGGTGATGCGGATCCGGCCCTGCACCTCGCGTTCGCGGACCCGTTCGCTCAGCATCTGGTCGCGCAGGTTCTCGCGGAAACGCTTGAAGTCGATGCCCTCGGCCGCCAGGCGCTGGCGAAGCTCGGGCATCGTCAGCTTGTTCTGGGTCGCCACGTTGCCGACGACGCGATCCAGCTCCGGCTCGTCCACGCGCGGTCCGTTCTCGCGCGCGTAGGTCACGATCACGCGCTCGTCGACCAGGCTGTCCAGCGCCTGCTTGTGCAGCAGCTCGTTGGTGACCGTCTGGCCGCGCTGGCGGGTTTCCTCGCGCAGGCGCTCGGTGCGCTGGATCACTTCCGACGCCGCCACGATGTCGGTGTTGACGATCACGGCGATGTAGTCGCCCGGCTTGAGCTGCCGCTGTTCGACGACCGGACGGTTGGCCGCCGGCGCCGAGGCCGCCGCGACGGGCGCGGACGCTGCGGCTGCGGGAGCAGGCGTCGTCTGCGCCGAGGAGGCCGAGCCGGCCAGGGCGGCGGTCAGGGACAGGAGGGTGGCCGCCACCGGCTTGAGATGTCGCATCGAACGCAGTTCAGTCATAGGTGCCAAAGGCCGAGCGCTCGGAGCTGAGCGACCGGTAACCCGGAATATTGTCTCTCAACACTTTCAGCGCATTCGAGCCCAGCGGCGACAGGCCGACCAGCTCCAGCTGGAGGATCAGGCGGGTGTTGGTCTCGGCCCGGCCGGTGGCCTGGCGTTCCGCGCCCACGCGCAGGATCCAGCAACCGGAGTCGTACTCGGCACCGATCACCGAATCGGTGAAGCGCTTGTCGCGCATGCTGTACTGCAGGCGGCCCGCGCCGTACCAGGCGCCGGCGCATCCCGGTCCGCCGGAGACCGACTTGCGGTCCGGCCCGAACAGCGGCCATTGCCAGGCCAGCTCGACCTGCTCGCTCTGGCCGCGGGCCAGCCGGTAGGACGCGCTGACGGTCCGGAACGGACCCGGCGAGTAACGCAGCCGCAGCACGGTCCGTTCGACCTTGCCGTCGGCGGAGTTGAGCTGCAGCGTGCTGTCGGTCCACCAGGCCTGGTTCAGGTGCGCCGAGGCCAGCAGCACCACGTCGGACAGGCGGTGCGTCTGCGGCGAGCCGTCCGGCGTGATCTGCTGGTTGCGGAACAGGTAACGCTGGACCATGCCCAGGCGCAACTGCTCCTCGCCGCGCTCGTCCTCGATCCAGCGCGTGGTCGCGCCGAAGGCCAGCATGTTGGCGTCGTTGACGCGGTCGACGCCGGAGAACTGGTTCTCGGCGAAGACCGAGTCGAAGTTGTAGTCCCGGGGCGCCGCGTCGAAGTTGGGCAGGTTGCTCTGGTTGCGGTACGGCGTGTTGACGTACAGCAGCCGCGGCTCCAGCGTCTGCCGCATCGCGTTGCCGAAGAGCGAGGTGTTGCGCTCCAGGATCCAGCCGTGGTCGACGCTGAAGGTCGGGATCGTGCGGCCGACCGAGCGGCGGCCGGTGATGTCGATCGGCTGGTCGAGCTGGTAGCTCGCCGCGTTGACCGACAGCTTGGGGATCAACCACCAGGCCGCGCCGCTGAAGGGCAGGCTGACGTGGCCGAGCAGGTGCACCCGTTCGCCGGTCTGGGTCTGCGAACTCAGCGCGCCGCCGGGCAGGTCGAAGCGGTTGTACTCGAGCTCCAGCCCGCCCTCCAGCCGCGCGCGGCGGCCGGTCGGCAGGTAGCCGGCCAGCACGGACTCGTCGGCGCCGGTCTGCAGCCGCAGGCCGATCTGGGGCGAGCGCTGGTAGGGCGAGGCGAACTGGTCCTGCAGTTGCGCGACCTGCAGCGGCTGCCACTTCTGGACCCGCGCGTAGGTCTGCATCTCGCCCCAGTTGAAGCTGAAGTCGCGCTGGGTGCGCAGGTCCGTCGACAGCAGGCGCGGCGTCTGCGACAGCATGCGGCTGCGCAGGTCCTTCCAGTAGTCGTCGTCGGAGACGCGCTCAGTGTGGACGTTGTAGGTCCAGTTGGGCAGCACGTCGCCGTCGGCGTTCAGGCGCAGGTCCCAGCGCGAGATCCCGGTGACCCGGTCGTGCGGCAGCAGCGCGTAGTCGATCTGGCCGCGATGGCCCGGCTCCAGGTAGCGGAACTGGGTGTCCACGCCGGGACCGCGGCGGGTCATGATGAAGGGCGTGATCGTCGCGTCGCGGTTGGGCGCGATGCTCCAGTAGAAGGGCTGGCTGTACTCGACGCCGCTGCGGTTGTCGATGTTGACGTTGGGCGGCAGCAGGCCGGACTTGGGCTGGTCGCCCAGCGGGAAGCTCAGCGACGGCGCTGCCAGGATGGGCACGCCGAGGAAGCGCACCACCGCGTCCTTGGCCTCGCCCTCGCCGGCGTCGAAGTCCAGGTTCAGGCTGCTGGTGACCAGCTCCCAGTCGCGCTTGCCCGCCTTGCCGCTGGCGGCGTCGGCAGCGTCCTTCTCACCCTTCTCCGAGACCGGGCAGGTCGAATAGGTCGCCTCGTCGGCCCGCATGCGCTGGTCGCCGAGGAAGTGGATCGCCCGGGCGCTGCCGCTGCCGCCGGTCGCGGCGAAGAAATAGGTCGGGCTGTCGAGCTTGCCCTCGAACTTGTCGACGAAGAGCTCCAGCTTCGGGCCGCGCAGCACGGCGCCGTTCTGGCTGAGCTCGACGCCGCCCTCGGCCGTGGCCAGGTCCTGCGGGTAGTCGTAGCGCAGCGTCGCCGACTTCAGCAGCATGCCGCCGTAGCGGAGCTGGACATCGCCTTCCGCGGTGGACGTCTGGTCCATGTCGCTGGTGATGCGGTCGGCGCTGAGCGCCAGCGCGGGGCGCGCGTCCTTGCGCTTGGTCTGGTGCAGTTGCTTGACCGACTTGAGCGTCAAGGGCTGGCCGGCGGACTCCTGCGCCTGCGCCTGCGCCTGCGCCGTCGACACGGCGACCGCGGGCAGCGCGACCGCCAGCGCGGCGGCCAGGGAGATCGGACGGGGACGGGAAACCGGAGGGCGCATCAGGCGGGCAGCGTCTTGCAGAGGTCAGGCGGCCGCGCGTCGATCGCGCCGCGCTGCCCGGGGTTTGTAGAATCATTATCCACGAGGCTCGCACGCCGGCAGGACCGCGGCGGCGCCTTGTCACCGACCTCGGGGCCGCTGGCGCAGCGGCCCTTTCGCTTCTCCGCCCGGGCGCCGCTCGCGCCTTCCGACCGCGCGGCCCGTCCGCGACTTCTTCCCGAGCCTTCGCCGATGACCGCCCCCGCCTTCCCCGCCACGACCGTGCCCTGGCCCGACACCGACCGCGGCGACCGCTTCCACGCCTGGGTGGCGCCGCTGGTCGAGCCGCTGCGGCTGCGCGTCGACACGCTCGCCCTGGCCAGCAGCGACGCGGGTTTCCGCCGCTACCTGCGCATCGCGACGGCCGACGGCGGCACGCTGATCGTCATGGACGACCCCGCGTCCCCCAACCAGGTCGCGAGCTTCCTCAAGGTGGGTGCGCTGATGGCGGAGCGCGGCCTGCACGTGCCGCGGATGCTGGCGCATGACGCCGGCCTGGGCTTCGCGCTGATGGAGGACCTGGGGACCTCGTCCTACATCGCGGCGCTGCTTGAGGCGCAACGCGCGGGCGACGAGGAACGTCCCCGCGCGCTGATGCGCGACGCGACCGCTGCGTTGTTGCGCTGGCAGTCGAGCGAGGCGGCGCGCGCCGACGGCGCGCTGCCGCTCTTCGACGAGGCCTTCGTGCGCCGCGAGCTGCAGATCTTCGTGGACTGGTGCGTCCAGGCCCATCACGGCAAGCAGTGGAACGAGAAGCAGCAAGGCTGGTGGGACAGGACGGTGACGCTCCTGGCGTCCAACATCGCCGCTCAGCCGCGCGTGCCGATGCACCGCGACTACATGCCGCGCAACCTGATGATCTGCCCGGCCATCGAGGCCACCGCGGCGGCCGTCGCGGGACCGGGCGAGACGCCTGGCGCCGCGTCGTTCCCGACACCCGGAATCCTCGACTTCCAGGACGCGGTGATGGGCCCCATCACCTACGACATCGCCTCGCTGCTGCGCGACGCGTTCATCTCCTGGGAGGAAGCGGAGGAGCTCGACTGGGCGGTCCGCTACTGGGAAGGCGCGAAGCGCGCGGGGCTCTTCGGGACGGACCC
>Ga0063456_1000483_pt1 | contig 24654 bp, 20 predicted proteins | sample AraplaMF_Cvi_mMF_FD_56228 | JGI IMG/M metagenome (GOLD analysis project Ga0063456, IMG submission 56228) | Arabidopsis root microbial communities from the University of North Carolina, USA - plate scrape MF_Cvi_mMF version 2 (version 2) | ecosystem: Host-associated > Plants > Roots > Endosphere ... | reverse complement strand
TCCGGCGCAGCGGCCGCTGATCATGGCGGGCGTCGACAAGCTCGCGATCGACCTCGATCTCGGCGCGGCCTGGACGGAGTCGTCCGGCGTGTTCGCGCTGACGCCCGCCACGCTCGATCTCGGCAATCTCGCCAAAGCGCAGGCCCGCCTCGCACTCGCCAACGTGCCGCGCGGCCTGTTCACGACCGACCCGGCGCAGGCCATGGATCAGGCGGCGCAGGTCGAGACCGGCGCCATCGAGCTCTCCTTGCGCGACAGCGGCGTCGTCGATCTCGTGGTGGCGCAATTCTCGCGCATGCAGAATGTCAGCCGCGACGCCGCGCGCAGCGCCATCGTCGAGATGATCCGGGCGCAGGGCGAGAAGGTCACGGCGTCCAATCTCGATGCCAAGGCAGCGGTGGACGCCATCGCGGGCTTCGTCGCGACGTCAGGGCAGACGCTGACGATCAAGCTGACCCCGCTGGGCAAGGTGCCGGTGGTTCAGCTGATGGACGTGCTGAACCACGAGCCGATCGTCGCGCTGGCGCAGTTCAGGATCGAAGCGTCGACGGGGCTATAAAGACAACAGGTCTCGTGTCCCGGACGCGCCGCGGCACGCAGTGACGCTGCGCAGAGCCGGGACCCAGAGAGGCCGCTGGTTGCCGATGTGTCAGCCCCGGCTCTGCAGCGCACCGCTGAAGTGGCGCTGCGCTGCGTCCGGGGCACGCGCGCTCACTTCTGCGGCAGGTTCACCCGCACATGCAGCTCGCGGAGCTGCTTGGTCGTGGCTTCCGACGGCGCACCCATCAGCAAATCCATGGCTTGCTGGTTCATCGGGAATAGCGAGATCTCGCGCAGATTCGTGGTGCCACAGAGCAGCATCACGATGCGGTCGACGCCCGCGGCCATGCCGCCATGCGGCGGTGCGCCGTACTGGAAGGCGCGGTACATGCCACCAAAACGGTCGACCACTTCCTGCTCGCCGTAGCCGGCGATCTCGAACGCCTTCACCATCGCTTCCGGCACGTGGTTGCGGATACCGCCCGAGGCGATCTCGTAGCCGTTGCAGGTGATGTCGTACTGGAACGCCTTGATGGTCAGCGGGTCCTGGCCCTTCAGCGCATCGAGGCCGCCCTGCGGCATCGAGAACGGATTGTGCGAGAAGTCGACCTTCTTGTCGTCCTCGTTGTACTCGTACATCGGGAAGTCGACGATCCAGGCGAGCTCGAAGCGCTCCTTGTCGGTGAGGTTCAACTCTTCGCCGACCTTGTTGCGGGCGAGACCCGAAAACTTCCAGAACTTGTCGGGATCGCCGGCGACGAAGAAGGCAGCATCGCCTTCCTTGGTGCCGATCTGCGCGCGGATCGCGGCGGTCCGCTCCGGCCCGATGTTGTTCGCGAGCGGACCGGCGCCCTCGCCGCCCTCGCGCCACATGATGTAGCCGAGGCCGGGCTGGCCCTCGCCCTGCGCCCACGAGTTCATGCGGTCGCAGAACGCGCGGCTGCCGCCGCCCGGCGCCGGGATCGCCCAGACCTGGTTCTTGGGGTCCTCGAGCATGCGCGCGAACACCTTGAAGCCGGAGCCGCGGAAATGCTCGGAGACGTCCTGCATCTCGATGGGGTTGCGCAGGTCCGGCTTGTCGCTGCCGTATTTGCGCAGCGCTTCGGCGAACGGGATGCGGCGCCAGTTCTTGCTGACGGGCTTGCCCTTGGCGAACTCCTCGAACACGCCGGTGATGACGGGCTCCATCGCCGCGAACACGTCTTCCTGCGTGACAAAGCTCATCTCGACGTCGAGCTGGTAGAATTCGCCCGGCAGACGGTCGGCGCGCGGGTCCTCGTCACGGAAGCACGGCGCGATCTGGAAGTAGCGGTCGAAGCCCGACATCATCAGCAGCTGCTTGTACTGCTGCGGCGCCTGCGGCAGCGCGTAGAACTTGCCGGGATGAATGCGCGAGGGCACCAGGAAGTCGCGCGCGCCTTCCGGCGAGGACGCGGTCAGGATCGGCGTGTTGAACTCGAAGAAGCCCTGCCCCTCCATCCGCCGGCGCATCGACTTGATGATCTCGACGCGCGTCATGATGTTCTGGTGCAGCTTTTCGCGGCGCAGATCGAGGAAGCGGTACTTCAGGCGAATGTCCTCGGGATATTCCTGGTCGCCGAACACCGGTAGCGGCAGATCGCCGGCCGGGCCCAGCACCTCGATCTCGCTGACATAGATCTCGATCTTGCCGGTGGGCAGATCGTCATTGTCGGTGCCGTCGGGGCGGCGGCGGACCTTGCCGTCCATCTTGACCACGAATTCCGAACGCAGCTTTTCGGCCTGCGCAAACGCCGGCGAGTCCGGATCGACCACGCACTGGGTCAGGCCGTAATGGTCGCGCAAATCGATGAACAGCACGCCGCCATGGTCGCGAACGCGATGGACCCAGCCCGAGAGGCGAATGGTCTCGCCGATGTTGCTCTCGCGGAGCGCGCCGCATGTATGTGACCGGTAGCGATGCATGGTCGTCCCAAAATCAATGTCGGAGGGGTCGAATCGGACGGCCTGTCATGGCCGGTCCGAGATTGCGGCAGGGTTTACCTCGGGAGGACCAAGGCGGCAACCAAGGGAACGGCCTGTTTTGAGCCGGAAGTGCCCATTTCTGGCCGATTGAGCCCCTGGCCTTTGCCATCCGGCGTTCCAGCCCTATCTTGAGGTCATGACGGTGCATTTCCCCTTCCAGAACTCCTATTCGGCGCTGCCGGACAGCTTCTTCGCCCGCGTCGCGCCCACCCCGGTCGCCGCACCCCGGCTGATCAAGCTGAACCGGCCGCTGGCGGTCCAGCTCGGGCTCGATCCGGACCTTTTGGAGACCCCGGAAGGTGCCGCGATCCTGGCCGGCAAGACGGTTCCAGATGGAGCCGATCCGATCGCCATGGCCTACGCCGGCCACCAGTTCGGGCAATTCGTGCCCCAGCTCGGCGACGGCCGCGCCATCCTGCTCGGCGAGGTCATCGACAGGGACGGCGTCCGCCGCGACATCCAGCTCAAGGGCTCGGGTCCCACCCCGTTCTCACGCCGCGGCGACGGCCGCGCCGCGCTCGGCCCCGTGCTGCGCGAATACATCGTCAGCGAGGCCATGTTCGCGCTCGGCATCCCGACCACGCGCTCGCTCGCCGCCGTCGTCACCGGCGAGCACGTCATGCGCGAGACCGCGCTGCCGGGCGCTGTGCTGACGCGCGTCGCCTCGAGCCATATCCGCGTCGGCACCTTCCAGTTCTTCGCGGTGCGCCGCGACACCGAAGCGATCCGCCGGCTCGCCGACCACGTCATCGCCCGTCATTACCCGGACCTGCTTCATGCGGAGCGCCCCTATCACGCCCTGCTCGCCGCCATCGTGGCGCGGCAGGCCGAGCTGATCGCGCGCTGGCTGCTGGTCGGATTCATCCATGGCGTGATGAACACCGACAACTCTTCCATCTCCGGCGAGACCATCGATTACGGCCCCTGCGCCTTCATGGACGCTTACAACCCGTCGCAGGTGTTCTCCTCGATCGACGAGATGGGCCGCTACGCCTATGCCAACCAGCCGCGCATCGGCCTGTGGAATCTGACGCGGCTGGCCGAATGCCTGCTGCCGCTGTTCTCGGACGACCAGGAAAAGGCGGTCGCGGAAGCGCAGGACATTCTCGGCGCCTTCGGCGAGACGTTCAGCAACGCCTATCAGGCTGGCCTGCGCAAGAAGGTCGGCCTGTTCACGGAGCGCGACGGCGACGATGCGCTGATCCAGGACCTGCTGGACGCCATGGCCAAGAACCAGGCCGATTTCACCCTCACCTTCCGCAAGCTGGGCGATGCCGCAGGCGATGACGGCACTGACGTTCGCGCGCAGTTCATGGAGCCCGCAGCCTTCGATGAATGGGCCGGACGCTGGCGCACGCGCATCGCGCTGGAGCCGCAGAGCGCAGCCGAGCGGCAAGCTGCGATGCACGCCGTCAACCCGATCTTCATCCCGCGCAACCACCGCGTCGAGGCCGTGATCCAGGCCGCGGTGAACGACGACAATTACGCGCCATTCGAGGAATTGGTGAAGGTGCTGGCGAAGCCGTACGAAGACCAGCCGGAGTATGCGGCCTACGCCGATCCGCCGCTGCCGGATCAGCGGGTGCTGCAGACGTTCTGCGGGACGTGACGCATAATCCTCGCCACCACCTTTGGTTAGCTTGCAGATGGATTAGCCTTCGGCTGATCCACTCTGCGCATCTGGCCATACGGCCGTCCCTGTGGACGCCTTTCGCCCGCGGGAACCGCTGTCATCAAACTGAAACACTCGCGCTCTAACGGCCTGTCAGGATCGTCTTGCCGGAGGCGTCCATCCTCCAACAGTCCCGACAAAGCGCGCCATGCCCTTCAAATTCATCCACATCACCGACACGCATCTCGCGAATCCCGGGCTGAAGCTTTATGGCCTCGATCCGCGCGCCCGGCTGGATGCGGCGATTGCCGACATCAACAAGTACCAGTCCGATGCCGCCTTCGCCGTCGTGACCGGCGACCTCACCCATTGGGGCGAGCCTGAATCCTACGCCAATTTCGCCGAGGCGATGTCGGCACTCAAAATCCCCTACATCGCCATGGTCGGCAATCACGACAAGCGCGTGGCCTGCCTCGACGGCCTGAAGGCCGCGCCGCGCGATCCCAGCGGGTTCGTGCAGGGCACCCGCACCACCGAGCACGGCCTGTTCGTCTTCCTCGACACGCTGGACGAGACCAGCCATGCCGGCGAGATGTGCGCAAAGCGCCTCGGCTGGCTGGCGAGCACGCTCGCGGCCGCGCCTGCCGATCAGCAGTTCGTCGTGTTCATGCACCATCCGCCCTTCCCGGTCGGCGTGCATGCGATGGACGAGATCGCGCTGGCCCAGAGCGCCGAATTCGCCGAGGTGATCGCGCCGTATCGTTCGCGCATCCGCCATCTCTTCTTCGGCCACGTGCACCGGCCGATCTTCGGCAGCTACGGCAAGATCCCGTTCTCGACGCTGCGCGGCACCAATCACCAGGTCTGGTTTGAGCTCGATGCTTCCGCCACCGACCATCTCGCCAGCCACGAGCCGCCGGCCTATGGCGTCGTCCTTATCGACGATCAAAACCTCGTCGTGCACAGCCACGATTTCCTCGACACCAGTCTGCGCTTCCCCTTCGCGCCCCCGGCGGGAGTCGACGGGCGCGACTATGCGCTCAATTTCACGGCGCGATGAGATGAGCCTGGCTGAACCCGCGGCTCTCCCGGTCGCGACTTCGGCGGCACCGCGCCTGCACGTCCTGAAGCGGTTCTCCACCCGCTTCAAAGCCTCGCTGCCCGCCTATCTCCTGCTGCTGCCCTCGCTGATCTTCCTCGCGCTGTTCACCTATGGCGCGATGGGGCGCGTCTTCATTGACGCGCTCTATCAGCGCGCCACGCCCAAGGCGCCGGTGCGCTTCGTCGGTCTCGACAATATCAACGCGGTGCTGGCCGACCCCGCCTTCACCGGCGCCGTCGTCAACAATTTGATCTACGCCGTCGGCACCGCGATCCCCAGCATCGGCCTCGCGCTGCTGTTCGCGCTGGCGCTGGCGCGCACCAGCGCCGTCAACAGCGCGCTGCGCGCCGCATTGTTCCTGCCGGTGCTGATCCCGATGGTCGCGGCGTCCGCGCTGTTCCTCTTCATCTTCCTGCCCAATGTCGGCCTGCTCGACTATTACATTGGCCGCCTGCTTCCGGTGCTGCCGAACTGGCTCGGCGACCCCGACATCGCGCTCACCGCGATCATGGTCATCACGATCTGGAAGAACGCCGGCTATTACATGCTGTTCTTCCTGGCCGGCCTCCAGGCGGTGCCCGAGGACGTGATGGAGGCCGCCCATCTCGACGGCGCCGGGCCGTATCGGCGGTTTCGCCACATCATCCTGCCCGAGCTGAAACCCACCTTCCTGTTTGTCATCGTGATCGCCACGCTCAACGCAGTGACGCAGGTCGACCACGTCTTCGTCATGACCAAGGGCGGGCCGTCCAATTCGACCAATCTCGTGCTGTTCTACATCTACCAGCAGGCGGTCGAGCATTACGACATCGGCAAGGCATCGGCAGCGACGCTGCTGACGCTCGCCGCGTTGATGGGCCTCACCGCACTCTCCTTCCGCACCATGGCGAACCGGGAGGGCGGGCGATGACGCTGATCGACTGGCTGCTTAGGGATGCGCCGCTCGCCACCCGCCGCGAGATCACGCCCAAGCTCGGCTTTTTGCTGACGGTCCTGCTGGCAATCGTCTGGATGATCCCGTTCCTGTGGATGGGCGTTGCAACGCTGCGCCCTGCGTCCGACGGCATCAACCTCATGGCCGAGCTGATGCCGAGCCTGAAGCCGACGCTGGACAATGTCAGGGACGCCTGGGAGATCGGCGATTTCCCGCGCTACACCCTCAACACCACCATCATCTGCGCCGGCATCCTGCTGGTGCAGTTCTTCACGATCACGCTGGCAGGCTTTGCCTTCGCGCGGCTCGACTTCGCCGGGAAGTCACTGATCTTCTATCTCTTCCTGATGCAGCTCATGCTGGTGCCGGTGCTGCTGATCGTGCCGAACCTGCGCATCATCGCGCAGTTCGGCCTTTACGATACGCTGGCCGGCGTGATGATGCCGTTCTTCGCCTCGGCCTTCGGCACCTTCCTGATGCGCCAGGCGTTCGAGGCGATTCCGACCGAGCTGGAAGACGCGGCGCTGATCGACGGCGCAGGCCTGTTCCAGCGCATCCGTCACATCTACGTGCCGCTGTCGATGCCGAGCTTCTCGGCGTTCGCGATCATCTCCGTCACCAGCCACTGGAACGACTTCCTGTGGCCGCTGATGGTGATCAACTCGCCGGACAAGCGTCCGCTCACCGTTGGTCTTTCTGTCTTCACCACGACGGCCGAAGGCACGCAGGCCTGGGGCACCATCGCCGCCGGCACGCTGATGGTGATCGCGCCGCTGCTCATCACCTTCCTGATCTTCCAGAAACGCTTCATCAGCTCTTTCGTCACCTCAGGCATCAAATAGGAGATTTTTCGATGCTGTTTTCCCGCAGGCTCATGCTTAGCCTCGCCATGGCAGGCTCACTGGCCGGCGCCCTCGCCTTCCCCGCGATGGCCGAAGGTCCGACCGAGATCGATTTGTTTTTCCCCGTCCCCGTCGACGGCAAGCTCGCCCGCGACATGGGCACCCTGATCAAGGAGTTCAACGAGGGCCATCCCGCCATCAAGGCGACCGCCGTCTACACCGGCTCCTATGACGACACGTTGATCAAGACGCGGGCGTCGATCAAGGCCGGCAAGCCGCCGGCTGCCGTAATCATGTCGGCCAACTTCCTGCTCGACATGCAGATCGAGAACGAACTCACCAACCTCGATCCCCTGATCGCCGCCGACGGCACCACCAAGGACCAGTTCCTGGGCCAGTTCTTCCCGGCGCTGCAAGGCAATGCGGTGATCAACCGCTCGGTCTACGGCGTGCCCTTCCACAATTCGACGCCGCTGCTCTACATCAACGCCGACAAGGCCAAGGAAGCCGGCCTCGACCCGAGCAAGCCGCCGCAGACCTGGGCCGAGCTCACCGACTGGGCCAAGAAGCTCACCAAGCGCGAGGGCGACAAGGTGACCCAATGGGGCATCGCGATCCCCTGCGCCTACGACTATTGCGGCTGGATGATGGAAACGCTCACCATGACCAATGGCGGGCGCTACTACAACGAAGAGTTCGGCGGCGAGGTCTATTACGACACACCCTCGATGCTGGGCGCGCTGACCTGGTGGAACGACCTCGTCTACAAGCACAAGGTCCACGCCCCCGGCGCCACGCCCGGCCCTGCCGTCAGCACCTCCTTCATCTCCGGCAACGCCGCGATGATGATGCTCTCGACGGGCTCGCTGACTTACGTGCGCGACAACGCCAAGTTCAACTACAAGGTCGCCTTCATCCCGCGCAACGTCCGCAACGCTGTGCCGATCGGCGGCGCCTCGCTGATCATTCCGGCCGGTCTCGAAGCCGACAAGCAGAAGGCCGCCTGGACGCTGATCAAGTGGATGACCTCGCCCGAGAAGAGCGCCTGGTGGAGCCGCGCCACCGGCTATTTCGCGCCCAACATGGCGGCGTACAAGACGCCCGACATGGTGGACTTCCTCAACAAGAACCCGGACGCCAAGACCGCCGTCGAACAGCTCGACGTCGCCAAGCCGTGGTTTGCGACCTACAAGACCGTGCCGGTCCGCAAGACCCTCGAGGACGAGGTGATGCTGGTCCTCAACGGCAAGAAGCAGCCGAAGGAGGCGTTGGTTGCCGCCCAGAAGGCCGCCGACGAGACGCTGAAGCCGTACAATGAGGAGACCTCGTTGAAGCTGCCGTAAGGCCGCAAAGCCCATAGGGTACGCGAATGCGCACAGCGTCGTGCCCGCCATCTCGCTCTCGACCCTGTTGAGCGATGGTGGGCACGGCTGCTTCCTACGGCCGCGCCGTTCGACGATTGCTGCATGTGCTGGCCACCCAGCCGCAGTGCGTCGCCTATGCCGACCTCATGCTGCCGGCCCCGCGTGTGTCGCGAGCGTTCTGCGGGACCTGATGTCGCACGCTTCGCAGCCCCGCGCCACACACATTAAGGTTGTACCACCTCCATCCCTCACCTAACGTCGAGGGGCGATGAATTCGCGCACCACGACGATGCGCGGGTCCCGCGCGATATTGGCTGACTATTTTTTCAAGCTCTGTTGCATATCTATTTGTACCGGGGGAGGAGCCCATGATGCGCTCCAGGCTGCCGCTGCTGCTTTCGTTTGTGCTCTGCCTCGTGGCCACACCTTTGCGAGCGGCGGACCCCTGCACGCCCGCGCCCAAGGCCAAGGGCCCCGTCGTGGAAGTCTCGCCGGCCGACGCGGCCGGCAAGCAGTTGCCCGGCAAGGGTGTGAGGCTGGGCAGCTGGGTCGCGGTCAAAGTCCAGGGTCTCGGCGACCTCCAGCTTGAAGCGAAGTGCACGAACAAGAAGATCATCGTCTATCTGAACGGCCACGCGGCGACTGGACTGGTGGCAGAGGGCCTTCACCCAAGCCACCCCGACACGTTGTACTTCAAGCTGTGGCGCACCGACGACGCACGCACCATCTGGAACGAGATCCTCAGCGCTCCGGACTTCAGCCACAGGGATCTGGACGTCACGGTCGGGATCGACGGCCAGTTGCCGTTGCCCGGACCGCTAGAGGGCCTGGATCTGAAACCGCTCGACGAATGGTGGGCCTTCGCCGCCCTGCTCGGATTTGTCGTCCTGCTCGGCACGTTCTTCTCGCTGGCCATAAAGACGAACGTGCTGCGCGACGGCATTCCTTCCGAGGATGCAGTCCCGGTGATCAACAACCGGCTCGACCCGACCCGATCGGCCGGCAATCGCGGCACCTACAGCCTGGCGAAGCTCCAGGGCGCCTGGTGGCTGTTCATCATCCTCGGCACCTATCTCTTGATCGGCCTTGTGACGTGGGACTTCTACACATCTCTGACCTCGACTGCGCTGATCCTGCTCGGCATCAGTTCCGGAACCGTAATCGGCGGAGCGGTGATCGACGCATCGCAAGCAACGCCGGAGCAAAAGAAAGCACAGGAGAGCAAGGCGACCGAACTGAGACACAAAATCGATCAGCTCGCCGATGCACACGACTATGTCGCCCTCGAAGCCGAACGCCTCGACAGCCTGGTCGCGGCGCGTCCATTCGATGCCGGCAAGGCGGCGAGGCTCAACTCCCTGACTGCCAAGTACGGGCCCGGCATGCCTCAATGGCTGAAACTGGTCGGCGACCCCTTTTCCGATTGTGCGGCGGTGTTCGAGCTGGTCGCGCTCAGAACGCCCGCTAATGGTAGCGCGGACGCGGTGCGGCAGGCTGAACTTCGGGCCAGGAACACCGGCGAACTCAACGATCTCTGCGAATTGGCGGTGCTGATCTCTCCGCCTCCCGCGGCCGGCACGCCGGATGCGGCCCGGTTGAACCAGCTCGTCGGCGCGCGGCAACCGACCTCGATCAAGTTCGCCGGCTTCGTTCCGAAACAGTCCGAGATCGACGCACAGCGGGTCGTCGCGATCTCGCGCTACAAGAAGCTGACCGGCCAGTCCGAGGCTTGGTTCATCGACATCCTCAGCGACGCCAACGGCGTGAGCCTGCACCGCTTTCAGCTGTTCGCCTGGACCGCGATCCTCGGAATCGTCTTCATCGTCGCGTCATACCGCAACCTCGCGATGCCGATCTTCGACACCACGCTCATGGGTCTGCTGGGGCTCAGCGCCGGCACCTATCTTGGGCTCAAGATTCCGGAAGCGACCGTGCCGAAATGACAGGCCCCGCGGCGACCCTGCCGCGGCGCCGGCCTCCGCCCCCCGTTAACCCCCCGTCCACCATCCGGCCTACCCCGCCACCGGTAACCACGAGAATTAACAGACCCTCAACGCACCCCAGACAAGTCTAGCAATGTTTCCTGAGGGGTTTTGCCGTGGATCTGTTGGTTTTCGAGTTCCTGGGACTGGCTCTGGTCGCCATGTGCGTGCTGGTGGTGGCGCTGCCCTGTGCCCGCAAATCCTCGCAGCGGGTCCGCTACGAATAGGAATTTCGTCGGAAAGGAGCGATTCCGCCCCGATGCAAGCCTCGAATTCGCTTAGAGCCCCTTGACATCACAGCGCTTTCGGCAGAACGGCTGATGTACTTGTCATGGGCCGTTCATGGATTTGATTACCACCACCGCTGACCTCGCGGCTGCCTGCAGCCGGCTGGCCAAGCACCCCGTCATCACCGTCGATACCGAGTTCCTGCGCGAGACCACCTATTACCCGCTGCTGTGCGTGGTGCAGATGGCCAGCCCCGAGGAAGCGATCGTCATCGACACCCTGGCCGCGGGTATCGACCTCAAGCCGTTCTTCGAGCTGATGGGCAACGAGAGCGTGCTGAAGGTGTTTCACGCCGCCCGCCAGGACATCGAGATCATCTGGCATCAGGCCAATATCATCCCGCACCCGGTGTTCGATACCCAGGTCGCGGCCATGGTGCTCGGCTACGGCGACAGCATCGCCTATGACGCCCTGGTCGAGAAGGTCACCGGCCACCGCCCGGACAAGACCCACCGCTTCACCGACTGGTCGCGCCGGCCGCTGACCAAGGAGCAGATGCATTACGCGGTGTCCGACGTCACGCATCTGCGCGACGTGTTCGCCGCGCTCGACGCCGACCTCAAGAAGCGCCGCCGCAGCGAATGGGTCTCCATCGAGATGGAGGTCCTGACCTCGCCCAAGACCTACGATTTCCACCCCGAGCGCGCCTGGGAGCGACTCAAGACGCGCGTGCGCAAGCCGAAGGATCTCGCCGTCCTGATGGAGGTCGCGGCCTGGCGCGAGCAGGAGGCGCAGAGCCGCGACGTTCCGCGCGGCCGCGTGCTGCGCGACGAAGCCGTCAGCGACATCGCCACCCATGCGCCGAACACGCTGGAGAAGCTCGCGAACCTGCGCTCGGTGCCGAAGGGGTTCGAGAAATCCAAATGGGGCGCGGACATCGTCGCCGCGGTCGAGCGCGGGCTGGCGCGGGATCTTGCGACGCTGCCGAAGCTGGAGAAGCCGCGCAACAACAACAATGGCGCGGCGATCGTCGAGCTGTTGAAGGTGCTGCTGCGCATGACCGCGGAGCGCCATGCCGTCGCCAGCAAGGTCATCGCCACCGTCGACGATCTCGAGGAGATCGCAGCCAGCGACGACGCCGACGTGCCGGCGCTGCGCGGCTGGCGCCGCGAGCTGTTCGGCGATGCCGCGCTGAAGCTCAAGCGCGGCGAGCTGGCACTCGCGGTCGAGAAAGGCCGCGTGATCGGGGTTCAGCGGGCGGAGGCGGTTTCGCCGTCCTCCAAAGCGTGAGTCGATAGAGCGGGCACGTAATTCTCAACCTCGTCGTTGCGAGCGCAGCGAAGCAATCCAGATCATCTCCCAGGAAACAGTCTGGATTGCTTCGTCGCCAGCGCAAAATTGCTTCGCAATTTTGTCGCGGGCTCCTCGCAATGACGGGGAGAGAGCCTACGCCGGCGTCAGCTTCGCCACTTCACCCTTCATGTCATTCAGCACGCCCGTGATCGCCGCCACCAGCTCGTCAACTTGCGCCTTGGTGACGATCAGCGGCGGACAGATGGCGATGGCGTCCAGCATGTTGCGGGAGATCACGCCGCGCTCCTGGAGCATGCGGCTGGCCATGCCGCCGACCGCACCGGGCGTCGCCGCCGCGGTCTTGCGGCCCTTGTCGAGCACGAGCTCGATCGCCGCGATCATGCCGACGCCGCGGACCTCGCCGACCAGCGGGTGGCTGGCGAGCTCGCGCAGCTTGCCCTGCATGTAGGCGCCGAGCTCGGCGGCATGCGCGACCAGGCCGCGCTCCTCGATGATCTTGAGGTTTTCGAGCGCAATGGCCGAGCCGACCGGATGGCCGCCGGCGGTGAAGCCGTGGCCGAGCACGCCGATCCTGTTGCTCTCGTCGGCGATCGGCTCGAACATCTTGTCGTTCATCAGGATCGCCGAGAACGGGAAATAGCTCGAGGTGATCTGCTTGGAGACCACGAGCACATCAGGCTTGATGCCATAGGTCTCGCAGCCGAACATCTTGCCGGTGCGGCCAAAGCCGCAGATCACCTCGTCGGCGACCAGCAGGATGTCGTACTTCTTCAGGACCGCCTGGATCTTGTCCCAATAGGTCGCCGGCGGCACGATGACGCCGCCCGCCCCCATCACCGGCTCGCCGAAGAAGGCCGCAATCGTCTCCGGCCCCTCCTTCTGGATCAGCGCATCAAGCTCTTCCGCCCGGCGCGTCGCAAAAGCTTCCTCGGTCTCGCCGGGCGCACCGTCCTTGTAGAAATGCGGCGAGCCCGTGTGCAGGATGTTCGGCAGCGGCAGGTCGAACGAGCGATGATTGTTCGGAAGGCCCGTGAGGCTGGCCGACGCAATGGTGACGCCGTGATAGGCGCGCATCCGGCTGATGATCTTCTTGCGCTGGGGCTGGCCGAGCGCGTTGGAGCGGTAGGCGATCAGCTTCAAGACGGTGTCGTTGGCCTCCGAGCCGGAATTGGTGAAGAACACCTTGCTCATCGGCACGGGCGCGAGCGACACCAGCTTCTCGGCGAGATCGATCGAGGGCCCGTGCGATTTTGCGGAGAACGTGTGATAAAACGGCAGCGCCAGCATCTGCTTGTGCGCGGCCTCGACCAGCCGCTTCTCGTTGAAGCCGAGCCCGACGCTCCACAGGCCCGCCATGGCCTCGAAATAGCGCTTGCCCGCCGCGTCGAACACGTAAGGGCCCTCGCCGCGCTCGATCACGAGGGGACCAGCCTGCTGATGCGCGCGCGCATTGGTGTAAGCGTGGAGCTGGTAGGCCACGTCGCGGGCCTCTTGCGAATTGGGCAGCATGGACATTTGCGGGGATCCCTTAAGTCGTCGCGTCGCCGGCGCGGCTCACGTCATCACTTGATTGCCGCGTTACTGGCTATTGCCATGAGACAGAACTTGCAACGCCAATTCGTCGGCAGCGAGCGCTCAGCAGCGTTGCACAAAGCCGCACACGGCACTGCCGTCACGCCGCGCTGTCATCATCGCCATCGCCGGCAGCGCGCGCGGCTTCCCGCACCTCCACCAGCGCCATCGAGAGCAGATAGACGGTCGTGGGCAAGCCGACGCGGCGCGCCGTCTCGGCGGCACGCGACAGCTCGCTCGCCAGCTCCTTGAGCTCGTCTCCCCGTGACACTATCCGACCCCATCCGCCGATCGCGGCCGCCTACACCGCAACGGCGCCGCTGGTTCTGATCAGTTCGGCGCTGGGCTGGATTGTAGCAAAATTGCCGAGGACATTCACCACCGCGTTTTTGTAGACGGCCGCCTCACCCGTTCCCAGCTGCCGGCAGGCCACGGCATCGGTGACGACCTGATAGCGATGGCTGCGGTGAAACCCGTCCACGGCGGTCGCCAGGATGGTCTCGTCCAGGGAAAAGCCGATCAGCACGCAGCGCACATGGCGGATATTGGACATGTAGTCCACAAACCGCGCGGAGCTGTAGGCCGATGGCAGCGGGTGGTCGAACGTCATCTCGCCCGGCCTCGGTTTCGCCTCGGGAATCCAATCGGTCAGCCTCGATGCCGGATTGAACCAGGCCGCCTGGGCGATGCGCTTCAGATGCATCACCGGCCAGAGATTGCTGCGCCACAGTGCTAGGAGTTCCAGGCAGCACGCGGTGGCGGCCTCGCCATCGCGGATGACGTGGCGACGCCCGGGGGTCAGATATTCGACCTGAAGATCCGCACAGACCAGGATCGGCGGGTCGTCGGTGATGAAAGCCGGCATTGTCTTGCGCAGAGCTGCACCAGTTTCAGCGATCGGCGAGTGCGAGGTCCCGCAGCGGCGAGGTCACCGCCCGCCCCGCCGAGGCGTCGAGCACGCCGGGCCGGTCCCAATCGCCTTCGGGACGGATGATGACGTAGGGATCGCTGTCCAGCGTGATGGCGTCCGGCCCCGGCTCGATCTCCAGCAGCATCTCCGTGTAGGAGAAATCCGAGAAGGTGACCTTGCGGTTATGGCCGAGCGGCTTGGCGCCGAAATGCGCCCAGAAATCGACCAGCCGGTCCTGCGCCTGGCCGTAGATCTTGCGAAAGCCCTTGCGCTTGACGTAGTCGACGCTGGCCTGCACCAGCTTGAACGAGACGCGCGAGCGCCGGTACTGATGCCGCACCGCGAGCCGCTCGACCTTGGCGAAGTCGCCGAAGAAGCGCACCCGCAGGCAGCCCGCGGGCTCATTGCCGACATAGCCGATGAAATGCGCGGCAACCATGTCATTGCCGTCGAACTCCTCGTCGAACGGGCAATCCTGCTCGGCCAGATAGACCGCCGAGCGAATGGCCGTGACCAGCATGAGATCGCTGGGGTCGCGCGCGAGGCGGATGGTGATGGCGCGGGAGTCGGGCTTGGCGAGGGGAATCCTAGTGCCGTGCATCTGCATAACTCCTTGATTGGATGATCGCGCCCGGCATGCGCGCCGGCTGGCGGTGCCAGGGGCGCTCGTAACACCAGAGGTCGGGTTGGAAGCTCGGGACCGGGGCAAAGCCGGTCGCTCTCATGATCTCGCGTCCGGCCACCGTTGACGGCTGCGCATAGCAATCGGCGCCGCGAAATCTTAGCTGTCGCAGATGAGCCGCGGCCTTGCCGAGACCGGCGATGCCGCGCCCTGTCGCCGCGATCGCCCAGATATAGATCGCAGCGACGTCTTCCTGCGGCGTGGCGAGATAATGCATGTCGGGCGCGGTGAGGCAGATCTCGTCGAGCAGCAGCGCATCATGGCCGCGGTCATTGAGAAACAGGAACGCCATGCCGCCGACGAGATGGCCCTTCCGGCTGAAGGTGAGGATGCTCTGGGGATCGAATGTGAAGTACCTGGCGAGCCCGGCTGCGCCGATCTGCACGCCCGGCACCAGCCGCTGCGCCATTTCGGACAGCGCCTCGATCTCGGAAAATTGCGCGCAGTGGACGTCGACGTCCGGACTGAGCGGCAGCGCGTCGAAATCATGCCTTGCGGCAAACGAGCCCCTTTCCATACTACCCTCACCCCTCTATCGTTCGCGGCTTTCGTACCCCGCTATGAGGATGAGCTTAGCGGCTGGGGATCAGGAGTATGCAGCAGTTATTGCACCGGGGTGCTGCGATGATGCAGCACCGTGAAGAAGCCCTGGACGCGTCCTGGGACGATTTGAAACTGTTTTTAGCTTGCGCAAAATATAAAAGTTTCCGCAACGCCGCCGAAGAGCTCGCGCTCACCTCCACCACCTTGATGCGCCGGATCGACCGGCTTGAGGAGAGCATCGGCTGCAAGCTGTTCCTGCGCGACCAGAGCGGACTCACGCTGAGCGATGAAGGCAGCGCGATGATCGCCGACGTCGCGCATATGGAGCGTCATGCCTTCAACGTGTTCCGCCGCGCCTCGCGCGCGTCGAACGACACCTCGGGCACGGTGCGCGTCGCGGTGACCGAGGGCCCCGGCAATTTCTGGATCCTGCCGCGGCTGATCGACTTCCAGAAGACGTATCGCAAGATCACGGTCGATCTGCGCTGCGCGATGGAGCAGGCCGATGTCGCACGGCTGGAGTCGGACATCGCGATCCAGCTCGAGCCGCCGACCAATCCCGATCTGATCGTCGCCAAGCTCGGCCGCCTGCACATCTACCCCTTCGTCTCCAAGGAGTACGAGGACCTCTACGGCCTGCCGTCAACGCTCGCCGAGTTGAAGAACCACCGCATCATCAAGCAGAGCGCGCCGCAGGTCGACGATGGCGCCTATGCCAGCGTGCTCGGGCTCAAATCGCTCGAAGGCATCGTCGGGATCAAGACCAACTCCTCGGTCGGCGTGCTCTATGCGGTGGAGCGCGGCGCCGGCATCGGCTTCCTGCCGACCGTCTCGATCGCGCTCGGCGCGCCGCTGGTTGCCGTCGATCTCGGCGTCAGCCACCATGCCGATCTCTGGCTCACCTATCACAAGGAATTCCGCAGCTCCGAACGCCACAAGATCGTGGTCGAGTGGCTGAAGAAGATCTTCGATCCCAAGGCCTATCCCTGCTTCCGCGACGAATTCATCCATCCGAACGCGCTGGTGCCGATGATGACGGCGGCACGCGAAGGATTTGGATTGACGGGATATGTCGCGGCGATGCCGACGTAAGCTTCAACGACCGGCGTCCTACCAGCGATATTCGAAGCCGGCCGTGCCCTGGTGCGACGTCAGCTCGTTGCGGAACTTGCCGTCATAGTTGAGGTAGAGCCGCGCGGTGCTGGTCAGGCTGAGCGAGGCCGAGGCGCCGGCATCCATGCCGTAGCGGCTCTCGCCGATGCCGGGGACGACGATGCTCTGGGTCCCGAGACTGACCTGCACCGATCCCAAATTCTGGTAAAAATTGTCCACGAACTTGCCGTAGGCCGACAGGTCCAGAATCTTCTGGTCGAAGATGAAATAACGCCCGATCTCCGCGCCGATCATCACGCGCGCGCGTGAGAGTGCAGTGGAGCCGACGTTCAATGGATCGAGGCCGCCTGCCTCCTGGAACGCCACGCTGGTGGCGCGCACATATTCGAGCGCACCCTTGGGTACGACGCGCATCTGGTCCCTGGTCCAGTAATAGCTGATCTCGGTCAGCGCGCCGTCGACGGCGGCGCGATAGCCCGCGGTGGCGAGGCCAAAGCCGGTGTCCCGGCTGGAATGGACCTTGCCGAAACCATGCACCACCGCGAACGCCCAGGTCCACGGGCCCTTGTCGACCGAACCGTTGAAGCCGATCTGGGTCAGGTCGAGCGTCGCCGACTGGAGCGCCAGCGGCACGTCGATGTCGGTGTGGCTCTGGTCGACCGAGAAGCCGAGATTGACGCCGGGCGCGACCCGCGCGCCGAAGCCGGCGACGCCGCCAAACGTCTTGCGCTTGTCGCCGACGAAGTCGCCTTGCGCATCGGTCCGCACCGAAATCCCATAGCCCTCGAACCAGGTGCGGTAGCGCGGATCTTCCGTGCTCACCGATGCGCCGCCGCCGCCGGGATTGGTGCGGAATGCGCGGTCGACGCCGCCGGAGGCGCGGTTGCCGAGCCGCTCCAGGAAATTGGAGCCGAGATTGAGCGCGCTGTTGCCGGCCGACTGGTCGTAATTGGTCGAGGTCGGCATCGGGATCGGCGTCGGTGAAGGCGTGGGTGTCGGGGTCGGCGTCGGTGTGGGTGTCGGACTTTGCGCCAGCACGGGCGTCGCGGCCGACATCGTCACGACCAGCGCGAACGCGACCACGACCGCGGCCACGGCCCGACGGACGCGGTTCAGCCAGATCGTCTGCCGTGTCCCTGCGGGCTGCGATGTGCAGCACATGACGACAAATCCCGAAAAGCAAAAGGCGGGCGCAAAAATGCAACACGAATGGCGCACGCGTGGGGCGATTTGTCCCGAACTGTTACTGAGGGTCAACCGCTGGCGCGCTATCACCGAGGCTATTGCCTCGATTGTGGTACCGCGGCCACAGGTCGGAAATTGCAGACGCGCACGCCCGGTCCGGTCTTGAAATTCGTCCTCTGCTTGCTAACGGGCCGTTTTCATGTTGCAATATCGGACACAATCGGAATTGGCCGCTCGGCTGTGCGTTTCGCGACGATGAGACTCGAACAGACTTCCGGAAGCCCGTTTGTGGCGTGGCACGCGAAAAGCGGCCGCGTCGTTTTTGTATCCAGCGGAGGAGACTGAGGATGCCGCAAAAGGGCACCGTCAAATGGTTCAACCCGACCAAGGGCTATGGGTTCATCAAGCCGAACGGCAGCGATAAGGACGTGTTCGTCCACATCTCCGCCGTCGAGCGCGCCGGACTCTCGACCCTCAACGAAAATCAGGTGGTTGAATACGACCTCGTGGAGAACCGCGGCAAAGCGTCCGCGGAGAACCTCAAGGTCTCCTGACGTCTCTCGAAGCTACGCGCGAGAGATCATGACGTTGCCCCCGGCTCTGCCGGGGGATTTTATTTGCCCGTGCTCCTTCCGATTGGACCGCGCGAGAATTTCCGGTTATATTGCCGGAAATTTATCCTGAGGTGAGCCGTGGCAACGAAATCCCAGCGAAAGGCGACGCGGACCCATCGGCGCCGAGCAGCAGCGCGCGGATTGGTCCGGGTTGAAGTCCAAGCCGCCAAGAATGACGCGAGTCTCATCCGTGCCTTGGCGGAAACCCTGCGCGACAAACCGGAAAGAGCCGCTGCACTTCGATCGACGCTCGCGAGTGCTCTCCTCCATCCTGACGTCAGGACGGCCTTCGACGTCTTTGGCTCGGAACTTCCCGATGAAGCGTTCGAGGGAGTGTTCGATCAGCCACGGCGTGACGGCTGGCGAGAGGTCGACCTGTGAGGTTTCTGGTCGATACAAACGTCATTTCCGAAATTCGCAAGCGGGAGCGCGCCGACCCAAACGTTATTCGTTGGGTTAACCAGATTCCAGCGGAGGAAATCGGAACCAGCGTCCTGGTTCTGGCCGAAATTCGCCGAGGCATCGAACTAAAAAGGCGAAGCGATCCACTCCAGGCAAAGTCTCTCGACCAATGGTTTTCGCAGATGAGGACACGACTCGCCGACCGGGTTCTGCCGATCGATGAGAGCGTCGCCGAGACATGGGCCCGTCTTGGAATTCCTAATCCTCTGCCGCTCATCGACAGCCTTCTCGCCGCCACTGCCAAGGTCCACAGCCTGATCCTAGTGACGCGCAACATTGCCGATATTGAATCGACCGGCATAGCGCTGCTCGATCCGTTTGCAGCGCCGTGAGCGATAGATCAATGATTCAACGGTCGGAGTACGCAACGGCGAGCCGGCAAACCATATCGAGTAGCTGCGCAGTTGCCCCTAGTTCGCCACGACGGGCGCAACGAGAAAATTCTCCGACGCCGAGCTTCCGTCCGTCTTGCAGACATCGCCCTCGATCCGGACCTTGCCGGCCGCGAGCAGCCGCAGCGCTTCGGGATAGATGCGATGCTCGACTTCGAGGATGCGCTCCGAAAGCGTATCGCCGGTGTCTTGGTCGCTGACCGGGACTGCGCCCTGCATCACGATCGGGCCGGCGTCGGTCTCGGGGATGACGAAGTGCACCGTCGCGCCAGACAGCTTCACGCCGGCGCGCAAGGCCTGACCGTGCGGGTCGAGGCCGGGGAACGACGGCAACAGCGAGGGGTGGATGTTGAGCATCCGCCCGTACCAGGCCCTGGTGAACTCGGCCGTAAACAGGCGCATGAAGCCGCCGAGACAGATTAGCTCGATGCCGTGCTGGTCGAGGGCGGCCTGAAGCACCTTCTCAAAGCCGGCGCGGTCCTTGCCGAACGGCTTGCTCTCGATCACCAGCGTGTTCACGCCGCTCGCCCTGGCCCGTTCGAGGCCCAGTGCGTCCGCCTTGTTGGAGATGACGAGCGAGATTTCGGCCGGGAAATCGGCCGCGCTTGCGGCCTTGATCAGCGCGGACATGTTGGAGCCGCGGCCGGAGATCAGGATGGCGACGCGGCGCTTCATCACAGCGCCAGATCGAGGTGACCGTTATAGACGACGCGATGCTCGCCCTCGGCCGGGATCACCGTGCCGAGCTGCGCCACGGTCTCGCCGGCATCGCTGAAGACCTGCACGACCTGATCGACCTTGTCGGGCTCGACGATCGCGATCATGCCGATGCCGCAGTTGAAGGTGCGCAACATTTCGAGCTCGGCGATGCCGGCTTGCGCAGCCAGCCATTTGAACACCGGCAGCACCGGCAGGCGCGCCAGGTCAATGCCGACGCCGAGATGACCCGGCAGCACCCGCGGAATGTTGTCGGTGAAACCGCCGCCGGTGATGTGGGCGAGCCCTTTTACGGCGCCAGTCTCGCGGATCGCGCGCAGGCAGGATTTGACGTAGAGCCGGGTCGGCGTCAGCAGCGCGCCGCCAAGGGTCATCACGGGGGCAAAAGGCGCGGGCGCCTCGAAGCCGAGGCCGGATTGCTCGACGATCTTGCGCACCAGCGAGAAGCCGTTGGAATGCACACCCGACGAGGCAAGCCCGATCACGGCATCGCCCGCGGCGATGTCCTTGCGCGGCAACAGCGTGCCCCGCTCGGCCGCGCCCACGGCAAAACCGCCGAGGTCGTAATCGCCGTCCTTGTAGAGGCCGGGCATCTCGGCGGTCTCGCCGCCGATCAGGGCGCAGCCGGACTCGCGGCAGCCCTCGGCGACGCCGGCGACGATCGAGGCGGTCGCCTCCGGATCGAGCTTGCCGCAGGCAAAATAGTCCAGGAAGAACAGCGGCTCGGCGCCCTGCACCACGAGATCGTTGACGCTCATGGCGACGAGGTCGATGCCGATCCCGCCATGCAGGCCGGTCTCGATCGCGATCTTGACCTTGGTTCCGACGCCGTCGGTGGCGGCCACCAGGACGGGGTCCTTGAAGCCAGCCGCCTTGAGGTCGAACAGGCCGCCGAAGCCGCCGATCTCGGCGTCGGCGCCGGGGCGCGCAGTGGCGCGCACCATCGGCTTGATCAGGTCGACGAGGCGGTTGCCCGCGTCGATATCGACGCCTGAATCGGCGTAAGTGAGGCCGTTTTTGCGGTCGGTCATGCCCGATTTCCAGTGGGTTTGCGGCTGGTTACGTCGAATTCCGGGGACGCGCAATGGCTCGCATGGCGCCCCTCCGTATACTATGTAGAGATATCAACCGGTTCAGCCTCGAAAGGGGGCCGGATTCGAGGTCAGGCCGGGTGCCGGGAAGCGCCGCGTGAGTATTCCGAATATCATCACCCTGGGCCGCATCATGCTGGTCCCCATCATCGTCTGGGCCATCGTGTCGAGCCAAATGGAGGTGGCGTTTGCCGTCTTCCTGATTGCCGGCATCAGCGACGCCGTCGACGGCTTCCTGGCCAAGCGCTTCAACATGACGAGCGAGCTCGGCGCCCTGCTCGATCCGCTCGCCGACAAGGCGCTGCTGGTGTCGATCTACCTCGCGCTCGGCATCTGGGGCGATATCCCGCGCTGGATCGTGATCCTGGTGGTGTCGCGCGACATCATGATCGTGACAGCCGTGATCGTGTCCTGGCTGTTCGACAAGCCGGTCGAGATGAAGCCGTCGAAAGTATCCAAGCTAAACACAGCCGCCCAGGTCGCCTATGCCTCCCTGGTGCTGGCCTCCCTTGCCTTCGGCTTCAAGCCGGCGCCCTATGACGTCATCCTGATGGGCTTCGTCACGGTCTTCACGCTCTCCTCCGTGTCGCTCTACCTCGTGGGGTGGCTGCGGCACATGAGCACGATCGAGGCCAAGTAGAGGTCACGTAGAGGCCAAGCAAATGCCAACGAGGCCACAGGCAAGCGTGGAACGGCCCCGCAAAAGGCCAACTCGCGCTCGATGAAGTCGAATCTTTCAATCAAGGCCGGCCGTCCGGCACGGAGCAGAGCTAGCGTGGCAGGCCGCGTTCACCCCCGACAATTGGCATTCGCGCTTCCGCATGCGGAGAGCCTCAGCCGGGACAATTTCCTCGAAGGCCCCGCCAACGCCGCCGGCCTTGCCCTGATCGACGGCTGGCCGGAATGGCCGAACCGGATCATGTGGCTGGCCGGCCCCGAAGGCAGCGGCAAGAGCCATCTCGCCGCGATCTGGGCCGAGGAAGCCGGCGCCCGCTCGACCACGGCCAGTGCGCTGACCGCCGCCGCCGTTCCGGGGGCGCTCGCCACCGGCGCGCTGGTCGTCGAGGATCTCAAGGCAAGGGAATTCGACGAGCGCGCCCTGTTCCATCTCATGAACCTCGCCCGCGAGGACGGCGCCTACGTCCTGTTCACGGGGCGCGAGCTGCCGGCTTCGCTGGAGATCGAGCTGCGCGACCTGCGCTCAAGGCTACGTACCGTGCCGACCGTCGCGCTGCTGCCGCCCGACGACCAGCTGTTCCGGGGCCTGATCGTCAAATTCTGCGCCGACCGCCAGCTCAGCGTGGACGAGAGCGTGGTCAGCTACCTCGCCACCCGCCTGGAGCGGTCGTCGGCCGCCGCCCGGCAGGCTGTGGAACTGCTCGACAGCGAGGCCCTGCGGCTAGGCCGGCCCGTCACAAGGGCGCTGGCCGCCGAGTTGCTGCGCGACGGCTGAGTCCCGCGGGGCGCTTGACGCGGCGCGGTGACGGAACATCAATGTCATCGAAACGTCATCGGACTAACACATGCTCCCGCCGGTTTTGCGCATAAGTCGCAAATTGGGGCGAACTGGATGGACCGACTTCTCATGGACTCCGCGCAAACTGTTGAAACTAAAGAAAAACCTGCGGAGGCCGAAGGCCTGCCGGCGATCGCGTCGAGCCCCGAGCGATTCATCAACCGCGAGCTCTCCTGGCTGCATTTCAACCGCCGCGTCCTGGAGGAATCGGTCAATCCCAGCCATCCCGTGCTGGAGCGCGTGCGATTCCTGTCGATCTCGGCGAATAACCTCGACGAGTTCTTCATGGTCCGCGTCGCCGGCATCAAGGCCCAGGTGCGCGAGGGCATTGCCGAACGCGCGCCCGACGGCCTGACTCCGTCCGAGCAGCTCGCGCTGATCAACCGCACCGTCTCGCAGCTTGCCAGCGATCAGCAGGCGATCTGGGCCGACCTGCGCGGGACGCTGGCCGATGTCGGCATTGCGCTGGTCGAGGGCAAGGAGGTCACCAAGGCCGAGCGAACCTGGATCGAGGACTATTTCCTCCACAACGTGTTCCCGCTCCTGACGCCGCTCGCGATCGACCCGGCCCACCCCTTCCCGTTCATTCCGAGCCTCGGCTTCACCATCGCGCTCCAGCTCACGCGCGAGGCCGATGGCAAGCAGATGAACGCGCTGATCCGCATGCCCGGCAAGATCGACCGCTTCATCCGGTTGCCGACCGAGGGCAAGGTCGTCCGGTTGATCTCGCTGGAGCAGGCAACCGGCCTGTTCATCAACCGCCTGTTCCCCGGCTACAATCTCCAGGGCCAGGGCGCCTTTCGCATCATCCGCGACTCCGAGCTCGAAATCGAGGAAGAGGCCGAGGATCTCGTCCGCCTGTTCGAGACCGCGCTGAAGCGCCGCCGCCGCGGCTCGGTGATCCGGCTGGAGATCGACGCCAAGATGCCGGAGGAGCTGCGCAACTTCGTGCAGCACGCGCTCTCGGCCGCCGACGACGAGGTGTTCCTGGTCGACGGCGTGCTCGCCATGAACGAGCTGTCGCAACTGACCCGCCTCGACCGGCCCGACCTCGAATTCACCCCTTACGTGCCGCGCCATCCCGAGCGCGTCCGCGAGCATGGCGGCGACATCTTTGCCGCGATCCGGCAGAAGGATCTCGTCGTCCATCATCCCTACGAATCCTTCGACGTGGTGGTGCAGTTCCTCCAGCAGGCCACGCGGGATCCCGACGTCGTCGCGATCAAGCAGACGCTCTACCGCACCTCCAACAATTCGCCGATCGTGCGCGCGCTCGCGGAAGCCGCCGAGGCCGGCAAGTCCGTCACCGCGCTGATCGAGCTGAAGGCGCGCTTCGACGAAGAGGCCAACATCCGCTGGGCGCGCGACCTCGAACGTGCCGGCGTGCAGGTCGTCTACGGCTTCCTCGAATTGAAGACGCACGCCAAGCTGTCGATGGTGGTGCGCCGCGAGGGCGGCAGCCTCACGACCTACGTCCACACCGGCACCGGCAATTATCACCCGGTCACCGCGCGCATCTACACCGACCTCTCCTACTTCACCTCGGATCCCACCATCGGCCGCGACGCCGCGCGCGTGTTCAACTTCATCACCGGCTATGCGGCACCCAGCGATCTGGAAAGGATGGCGGTGTCGCCGCTGACCTTGCGCAAGCGCATCATCGAGCACATCCAGGGCGAGACCGCGCATGCGCGGCACGGCCGTCCCGGCGCCGTCTGGATGAAGATGAATGCGCTGGTCGACCCCGACATCATCGACGCGCTCTACGAGGCCTCGCAGGCCGGCGTGCAGGTCGAGCTCGTGGTGCGCGGTATCTGCTGCCTCCGGCCCGGCATCCCCGGCCTGTCGGAGAACATCCGCGTCAAGTCGATCATCGGACGCTTCCTGGAACACGGCCGAATCTACTGCTTCGGCATGGGCCAGGGCCTGCCGAGC
>Ga0063456_1000479_pt1 | contig 24787 bp, 24 predicted proteins | sample AraplaMF_Cvi_mMF_FD_56228 | JGI IMG/M metagenome (GOLD analysis project Ga0063456, IMG submission 56228) | Arabidopsis root microbial communities from the University of North Carolina, USA - plate scrape MF_Cvi_mMF version 2 (version 2) | ecosystem: Host-associated > Plants > Roots > Endosphere ... | reverse complement strand
TGCAGCCCTATGCCGAAACCGGCCCGGTCTTCCTGCACAAGCAACCTTGTGCACGTTATGCCGCCGAAGAGATCATGCCGCCGGTGCTGACGACGAGTCGCGACTTCATCGTCCGCGGCTACAGCGAGAACGACCGCATCGTCTACGGTACCGGCGCGGTGACTGAGATCGGCGATATTCCGGCCTATGGCGAAGAGCTGCTGGGACGATCTGATATCGCCTATGTGCATGTGCGCTCCGCGCGCAACAACTGCTTCCAGTGCCGGATCGACAAGGTAAAGGCGCCGGCCCTGGCGGAGGCTGGCGCCTGATCGGCGGCCGTCGAGGCGCAACAAGAAGTCGTCAATTCGCCGGCGCGCTCCTTCTGCTGTAATCGGCGGGCCGTTTCGGTTTCCCCTGACGAATGCTGCCAGGATCGCGCCATCGAACGTTATTAAACGCCGCGTAAAGCAATGATCCGCGAACCTGCGGCAGCCTGCCGTTGGTGTGCGAGCGGCGCATATTCGGGCGATGCAAAGAGACGACGGATGGCATCCATATCGAGAAACTCGATGATCAGCATATTCGTCGCCTGCCAGCCTTCGAGTTCGAGGGGGGCGTCATCGAGAGCGATGAGACGGCCGCCGGCCTTTGCCACCAGAGGCAGGGCCTTCGAACGGTAATCGGCAATGGCTTCGGGGTCGTGGATATCAAGATCGACAACGAGGTAGGCGGACATGATTATATCCTTTCAATCAATGTGAAGTTTGGGATGTGTGTTTTGCGTGCGGCGGCGCGCCTTATGGCAAGTGCCGCCACTTAACCATGCGCTTCCGGAGATCGAGTGTGCCGCCATCCACGGTGAAGCTGCCGTCGCCACGATGATGCATGGTCCGCCGTTCCTTGCGGGTCTCGTCGATCCAGATCCTCTTCGCTTCGAGGATGAAGAGATTGTATCGATCGACGAGGCTCGGATCGGCAANACGGCATTCGATATTGGCAAGGCAGTCCACCAGCAACGGCGCCGCGACATCCTTTGCTGGACGAGTCCCCAAGCTGNACCGCTCGAACTTGTCCACCGTGTCACCGGAGCAATTGCCGATGTCCACCACGGTTTCGGCAAGATCGGTGGCTGGAATCGCAATCACGCATTCGCCGGTCTTTTTCAAAGTCTGGTGGCTGAAGTCCCAGGGGCCGATGACGCAACCGATCAGCGGCGGTGCGTGCTGGACCATCATGTGAAAACCCATTGTCATCACATTGGGCGTTCCCTCAAGGCTCGTCGTCACAAGAACGATCGGGCCCGGTTCGAGCAGGCGATAGGCCTGGGAAGCGGAAATCTCTTTCATCGTGCGGTTCCTTCGCGAGTTTCTTCCCCGCACGTATGCAGGGAAGCTGAAAGACCTTCTGGCGTGGTTACCAGCCCTGTTCGACCGGCAGAACGAAGAGTTCCGCGACATTCACATGTGCGGGCGCCTGCGCCGCAAAGACGATGGTGTCGCCGATGTCCTCGCCCTGCAGGAACGTCATTTGCTTGGCAAGATCGTCCATCTGCTTGATATAGCCGGGTTCGGTGATGTGATCGTACAGCTCGGTCGCCACGGCACCCGGCTGGATGCAGGTCACCCGAATATTGTGCTTCTGGCCCACTTCCATGCGCAGGCCGTCGGAGAACGCGGCCACCGCGTGCTTGGTGGCGCAATAGATCGACAGGCCTTTGAAGACCTTGCGGCCAGCGATCGACGACATGTTGAAGATGTGGCCGGAATGTTGATTGATCATCTGCGGCAGAACGGCAGCCGTGGTATTCAGCAGGCCCTTCACATTGACGTCGACCATCCGGTGCCATTCGTCGACTTTGAACTGATCGACATCCGAAAGCGGCATCAGACCGGCATTGTTGACGAGAATGTCGATCGAACCATAGGCACCCAACAGCTTTTTGACGCCGGCTTCGACGGAGGCTGGATCGACCACGTCCATTTCGATCACAAGGGCTTCACCGCCCCTGGAGGCGATCTCCTTTTGGAGGCCTTCAAGTTTGTCGGTGCGACGGGCGGCGATCCCAACCTTTGCGCCGGCCTCGGCGAGCTTCAACGCGGTAGCGGCGCCGATGCCGCTCGAGGCGCCGGTGACCAGCGCGATTTTTCCATTGATATTCGTCATGGTTTATCTCCTTGCCTGGCGCCCTTCCAACCGAAAGGACGGTCGTGTTCGACAAGGAGGAACATAAGGAAGCGGGCATGATCCCTCTCTCGGGACCTTGCGGGACCTGTCGGGATCTTGCTCAAAACCGCAAGGACCAAGCTGAATTCCTAAAGCATGCCACGCAAAACTGTGCAGCGATTTTGCGAGACATGCGCAAAAACAAAGACCTAAAAGCGCAAGGAGCGAATCTGAAAGATCGCGACGCGTTTTAACTGCGACGGTAGTCGCTGGGGGAGACGCCGGCCTCCCGGCGGAAAATCTGAGCAAAATGGCTGGGGCTCGAATACCCCACGGACATGCCGATCTCGATGATGCTGGTGCTGGTTTCCTGCAGAAGTTGCTGGGCTTTGGCTATGCGTTGGCGAATGAAATAATGGGATGGGGAAAGGCCGGTGGCTTTCTTGAAGAGGCGGCTGAAGTGAAAACGCTCATGCCGGCCGTTTGCGCCAGACGTGCCAGATCAAACGGCTCTTGAAGGTTGGCTTCCATGAATGCGATGGCCCGCCGTAGCTTGGCGCCCGGGAGGGCATTTGACGGCCGTGTCTCTGCATCAAATGTTGCATATTGTCGAATAAGATGAACAGCGAGCGTCTGCGCCAATCCCTGCACGAAGAGCCGACTTCCCTGCCCTTCTGCCGTCAATTCAGCATGGATCAGTTCCAGCATGGTGGAAAGATGCTGGTCGCGGCCGCCAGATANGTCGCGCAGGCGCATGGCGCTGGCAGCCTTGCCGAGAACCCCTTCCGCCACCCGGTCGAACAACGGAACGGAGAGATAGAGATGCATTACCTGGAAAGGTTCGTCTCCCTCGGCATGCCAGCGCATTTCGTATGGCGTGGGCGACCGCGTCAGAAAAAAGTCCCCAACTCTGACTGTATTGGCCTCCCACTCCCCACCCAGATCGCGTTCCTCGACACATGCTTGACCTGAGATCACCCAAACAACGAGAGGCTCGGCGACTGCCGGAACAAGAAAGGGGTGTTGCACCTTCAGGCGGGAAAACACCTGCACGAATATGTCGGTCCAGGCTGGGCCATCCCCGCTGACGAGTGTTCTGCCGGCAATATATGTTTCGAGCCCGGTAGGTGACGTTCGAAGCGGAACCGGCGATGTTTGCTCTCGACTCTCAACCGTCATTGCTGCTCCGTTTGGATGGCGACTGCACATCGGCATGATACGATGGCAACTGTTCGGGAGGGACACAACTCATCGCGCTGCCTGACGAGGAAAAACATAGCTCCAACGCCGCCGACGGTCGCGGTTCGATTACAGGTGCGCCGTCATACAAAGAAGGCGGCATCCCTTCGGATACCGCCCTGCCGATCGAAGAATAATGCTGTAAGCCATCACCTTGAGTGAGATAGCTTACGCTACGTTCAGTACGCTCTCCGGCGCGAAGGCTTCGTAACCCAGTGCGTCGGCGACCGGCTTGCTGGTGATGCGGCCCTTGTGGACGTTGAGACCATTCCTCAGATGCTTGTCTTCGGCGATGGCGCGCAGGCCGCGATCGGCAAGCGCCAGACCATGAACCAGCGTGGCATTGTTCAGCGCATGCGCCGAGGTGACCGGCACGGCGCCCGGCATGTTGGCGAACGCAATAATGCACGACGCCGTCAACCTCATAGGTCGGATCGGAATGGGTCGTCGCATGCGAGGTCTCGAAGCAGCCGCCCTGGTCGATGGCGACATCGACAATGACGGAGCCCTTCTTCATGCCGGAAAGCATTTCCCGGGTGACGAGCTTCGGAGCGGCAGCGCCGGGGATCAGCACCGCGCCGATAATCAGGTCGGCCGAAAAGACTTCCTCCTCCAGCGCCTGGATGCTGGAATAACGGGTGTGGATGCGGCCGGAAAAGATATCGTCGAGCTGGCGTAGGCGCGGCAGCGACTTGTCGAGGATGCTGACATCGGCGCCGAGACCGGCGGCCATCCGGGCCGCATGCAGGCCGACGACGCCGCCGCCGATCACCGCGACCTTGGCCGGCAGCACGCCGGGTACGCCGCCGAGCAGGACGCCGAGGCCGCCGTTGGCTTTCTGCAGCGCGGTCGCTCCTGCCTGGATCGACAGGCGTCCTGCCACTTCCGACATCGGCGCCAGCAGCGGCAGGCCGCCGCGCTCATCGGTCACCGTCTCATAGGCAATCGCGGTCACCCCGGAGGCGATCAGACCCTTGGTCTGTTCGGGATCCGGCGCCAGATGCAGATAGGTGTAGAGAAGCTGACCGTCGCGGAGTTGCGCCCATTCGGAGGGCTGCGGCTCCTTCACCTTGACGATCATGTCGCACTTTTCGAAGATATCCTTGGCGGAGGCGGCGATCTTGGCGCCAGCCGCGGCATAGGCTGCATCATCGGCGCCGATGCCGGTGCCCGCCTTGGTCTCGACCCAGACTTCGTGCCCGTGGGCGACATATTCGCGCACCGAAGCCGGCGTCAGGCCGACGCGATATTCATGATTCTTGATTTCCTTCGGGCAACCGACACGCATTGGCGTTCCTCTCATGTCACTCCGCAGTCGCGGATCTCCTCAGACGATGAATCCAATCATCAAGGCCCGAAATGTCCTTGCAAAGACGATTTGCACAGATGCGTTTTTTCGGTGATTATTGTGCAATGCCCCTCCTTTTTCGAAGGTTCTTCGAATGGCCGATCTCGACACCATCGATCTTGCGATTCTGAAGGTGCTGCAGGCCGATGCCCGCATCACCAATGCCGAGCTTGCCGAAAGGATCGGACTGTCGCCTTCGGCCTGTTCACGCCGGCTCGACATCTTGGAAAGAAGCGGCGTCATCGACGGCTACCATGCCCGCCTTTCGCACAAGGCGCTCGACTACAAGATGATCGCCATCGTGCATATCTCGCTCTCCGGCCAGTTCGCCAAGACGCTGGCCGAATTCGAGGCGGCGGTGAAGCTCTGCCCCAACGTGCTCGTTTGCTACCTTATGTCGGGCGAATACGATTATATCCTGCGCGTCGCCGCACGCGATCTCGAGGATTATGAGCGCATCCACCGCGACTGGCTGTCTGCCCTGCCCCACGTCGTCAAGATCAATTCCAGTTTCGCGCTCAGAGAAATCATCGACAGGCCGAATGTCGGCCTTTGAGGCCTTGCATATTCATTGAAAGCCTGCCCAGACTTTCGGTGCGCGCGGGCGTTTCCCGCTCAACGGCATGTCATGACATCGAAGACCCACGGCTATATTTTCGCCCTGCTGGCAATCACCATCTTCTCCTTGCAGGACGCGATCTCGAAACATCTGGCATCGACCTATCCGCCGATCTTCGTGACGATGATCCGCTACTGGGCTTTCGCGCTCTTCACGATCATTCTCGCCTCGAAGATGCGCGGCGGTCTCAAGGCGACGGCCCGCACCAAACGGCCTTTCCTGCAGGTGACGCGCGGCGTTCTGCTTGCGATTCAGGTGGTTCTCGCCATCACCTGTTTTGCCATGATCGGCCTTGCCCGTTCACAGGCGATCTTTTCCGCGACGCCGATCCTGATCGCGCTGCTGGCAATGCCGATCCTCGGCGAGCGGGTCGGGTGGCGGCGGTGGGCGGCGATCGGCGCCGGACTATTCGGGGTGTTGCTGATCCTGAAGCCGGAAGGCGAATTTTTCGACCTCAAGCTGCTTCTGGCCGTCATTTCCTGCTTCAACTTCGCCTTCTATGTCATCGCCACCCGCCTGGTCAGCCGCGACGATTCGTCGATGACCAGCTTCTTCTATACCGGCGTCGTCGGCGGCGTCACGATGACGCTGGTCGGACCATTCTACTGGAGCTGGATGTCGCCGGGCGACTGGGGCTGGATGGCGCTCGTCTGCATGACCAGCATCTCCAGCCATTATTTCCTCATTCGCGCCTACGATATTCTCGATGCTGCCGCCGTCCAGCCGCTGACCTATCTGTCACTTGTCTACGCCTCGATCATCGGCATGGTGATCTATGACGAAACGCTCAGCATCAACATGATCGTCGGCTCGGCGATCGTGGTCGCCGCCGGCATCTTCACGGTCTGGCGCGAACATGTGGTGGGACGCAGAGCCGCCGCGGCAAACTGACGGTTTCACTGCAATTTTAGCCAAGCCCCTAAAACCATTTCAATTTTCGGGCGCTATGNTCCCTCGCTGTAGAAGGGAGACAGTATGACTCGTAATTTGAAAATCACGGCCCGAAAGGCCGACCGGAAAAGCTGCCGCGTTTTCGGCCATGTCAAATATCTGAACAGCCAGGTGGATGCCCGCATTCTCAACCTATCGGTAACCGGCGCCGCCCTGGAGATGAAAGGGCCGTTCCATGCCGCCTCCGGCAGCAAGGTGCGGATCGAGGCCGAAAACCTCGGGCTGCTCGAAGGCGTCATCCGCTGGAAGCACAACGGCCGCGTCGGCATCCAGTTCGACGTGAANTCNAATGCGCGGGCACAGGTNTCCTCNTATTTCCGCTTCTTCCATAAGGAACTGCGGCCGGTATTGGCGACCCGCCCGTTGACCATATCAGGCGCCAATGGCGATCGGACGCCTCACTTGGCGGCATCGACACTGAAATCGTAAGGCTGCACCGCCTTTGCCCTGAAGGAGCGGCTAAGATCGTTCCAGTAGCTGCGGTNNACGTTGACGTCGAGGGTGACCGCCCCTTGCGTCTACGACAGCCTGACGCCCCCGAAGTCGATGGNGGCGCTCTTGGCGTTGACGGCGGAGCAGGATCGATCCTGCCGATNATCCGTCCCCGATGAAATTTCAGCCGGNCCACTGCACCATAAATTGTATTTCGGAGCCACGCTGCTTTCCCGGCGGATTGTTTTGACGTCCTGTCATTTTCGCAGTGTACTCCACGGCAAATCGTCCTAATTCTGACGGGCCGGACGATGCATGATCCTTGAAGGAGAGTTTCCATGTCTTCTATTTTCGATGTTGGCGTAATGAGCCGCCGTTCCCTGCTCGGCGGCCTCGCCGCCACTTCCGCCCTGGTGCTGCTGCACCCCTTCAGCGCGCGGGCCAGCGCCAACCAGGCGCATCTGAGGCTGATGGAAACGACGGATATTCACGTCAACGTCTTCCCCTATGACTATTATGCCGACAAGCCGAACGACACGATGGGTCTTGCGCGCACCGGGACGATCATCGACGGCATCCGCGCCGAGGCCGTCAACTCGCTGCTGATCGACAATGGCGACGTGCTGCAGGGCAATCCGATGGGCGACTACATGGCCTATCAGCACGGCATGAAGGAGGGCGACGTCCATCCGGTGATCAAGGCGATGAACACGCTCGGCTATACCGTGGGAACGCTCGGGAATCACGAGTTCAACTACGGCCTCGACTTCATGTTCAAGGTACTCTCGGGCGCGAACTTCCCCTTCGTCTGCGCCAACCTGACCAAGGGCCAGCTTGCCTCGGACCCGAAGCAGGACGANCTCTTCTTCAAGCCCTACGTCNTCTTGGAAAAACAGATCAAGGACGGCGCCGGCAATGAGAGCCCGGTCAAGATCGGCTTCATCGGCTTCGTCCCGCCGCAGATCATGCTCTGGGACATCAAGAACCTCGAAGGCAAGGCGCAGACGCGCGATATCGTCGAGGCCGCCAAGGCCTGGGTTCCCGCCATGAAGGAGGCCGGCGCCGATATCATCATCGCACTCTCCCATTCCGGCATCGACGGCAGCGCACCGTCCGAAAAGATGGAAAACGCCTCACTGCATCTGGCCGCCGTCGACGGGATCGACGCGATCTTCACTGGTCACCAGCATCTCGTCTTCCCCGGCCCGAAGAGCTGGGACGGCATCGCCAATACCGATCCGGTCAAGGGCACCCTCCATGGCAAGCCCACCGTGATGGCCGGCTTCTGGGGCTCGCATCTCGGCCTGATCGACCTGCTGCTCGAAAAGGACGGCAATAGCTGGAAGATCGTCGATTTCACCGCGGAAGCGCGGCCGATCTATCATCGCGACGACAAGAAGAAGGTGGTGGCCGATTACGCCGACAAGAAGGAAGTGGTCGAGGCCGCCAAGGCCGANCACGAAGCGACCCTTGCCTATGTCCGCACCCCGGTCGGCAAGACGTCCGCACCGCTCTACTCCTACTTCGCGCTGGTCGCCGACGACCCTTCGGTGCAGGTCGTCTCACAGGCGCAGACTTGGTACATCAGGCAGATGCTCGCCGATACCGCTTTCAAGGACCTGCCGGTGCTTTCGGCGGCGGCTCCCTTCAAGGCCGGCGGGCGTGGCGGCGCCGACTACTATACCGACGTTCCAGCCGGCAATATCGCCATCAAGAACGTCGCCGATCTCTATCTNTACCCGAACACGGTGCAGGCTGTCGCCATCACCGGNGCACAGGTGAAGAACTGGCTCGAAATGTCGGCCGGCATGTTCAATCACATCGAAGCGGGCTCGAAGGACGCGCCGCTGCTCAACAGCGACTTCCCGTCCTATAATTTCGACGTGATCGACGGGGTCACCTACCAGATCGACCTGTCGCAGCCGCCGAAATATGATTCATCCGGCAAGGCGATCAATCCGGACGCCAACCGCATCCAGAACCTCGCCTTCGATGGCAAGCCGATCGATCCGGCCCAAAAGTTCGTCGTCGTCTCGAACAATTACCGCGCCGGCGGNGGCGGCAATTTCCCGGAGATCACCGCAGACAAGGTGATCTTCCAGGCGCCGGATACCAACCGCGACGTCATCGTCCGCTATATCCATGACCAGGGCACGATCAATCCGTCGGCCGACGCAAACTGGACCTTCAAACCGCTTCCCGGTACGACCGCGACCTTCGAAAGTGGCCCGAAGGCGAAGCAGTTCCTCGGCGAGGTAAAGAGCGTCAAGATCGAGGATGCCGGCGAAGGCGCCGACGGTTTCTCGAAATTCAGGCTGGTTCTCTAGAGCTCCGTGCGTCCTTTCGGACGCACAAAGGACGCTCTAACACCTTGAATCTACGCATCGAAGGATATGTAGACGAAGGCGCGGCACCCGCGCCTTCGTCATTCTGCCGCGAGCGGTGTCGCGGGTTCCTGGAGTTCGGCCATCTGCGCATGGAAATCGGCCTGGCTCGGGCAATGGGAAAGCCGCGTGCGGAAGGCGTCAATCATCCAGGTGGCGGCAGGTCCGGGCGGNTTGGCGAGCTGGCGCACCGAATATATCGGATANTCCCCCTGTTCATAGGCATCCAGATCGAGATGGACGAGCGTGCCGCTCACNAGATCGTCATGGATCAGGGAAGCCGGGAGGCCGCCCCAGCCAAGACCGGCTTTGATGAGCTGGTGCTTCGTTGCAATATCGCTGACACGCCAGGTCTTGTAGGACAGAACGTTGAAATCGCGGCCCTTCGTCCGGCCCGACGCATCGGTAACGACGAGCTGCACTTCTTCACGCACATCGCCCAGCGTCAGCGGCCGGCCAATCGCGGCCAGCGGGTGGTTGCGCGCGGCAACCGGCAACATGAAGGAATGACCGATCCGCTCCGTAACGATCGAATCGTCCTGCTTGACGACTGCGCCGCCAATGCCGATCGTCGCCTTGCCGCTGAGGACGAGATCCATGACCATTCCGAGCTCGCCGACGTTAAGGCTCAACGAAACGGAGGGAAACATCTCGCGGAATTCGCGCAGGACNTCCACCATGGCCCGTGACGGCACCATGACGCTGATGGCGACGGACACCTCCGCTTCGAGCCCTTCCCTCAGGCTCTTGACCCGCGCCCGCATGACCTGCAGGTCGCCGAGAATGCGCCGCGCATCCTCCAGCATCGCCTTGCCCGCCTCCGTCAGCTTCGGCTGGCGCGCGCCGGAGCGCTCGAAAAGCGGCACTTCAAGCTGCGCCTCCAGATTGGCGATCGTATAGCTCACGACCGATTGCGCCCGGTTCAGCGCCCGCGAAGCGGCCGAGAAGCTGCCGGTCTCGGCAACGGTCAAAAACACCTGCAATTGGTCCAAAGTNGGGTTCGGAAGCATCTTCCATCCATTCCATCGATAGTTTCGATCGACATTATCACCGTTTTTTCGATAGCAGGCCAGACCTATTTTCCTCGTCGAGACTGCGGCTCACCTCCCAGCAACGGGCCGTCAAATTCAATTCGAAAGGAAATGCACCATGTCGTCCATCCTTCTTCTGACGTCCAGCCCGCGTGCCGAATCCCTCTCGACGCCGATCGCCGTCGATCTCGCCGAAAAGCTGAAGAGCCAGAACCCGGGCAGCGCCNTCGTCCGCCGCGATCTGGCCACCAACCCGCTGCCGCATATCGATGACCTCTTTACCGGCGCGATCCGCAAGCCGGCTGAAGCCCGTACCGCCGAAGAAATCGCGGCCATCAAAACCTCCGACGAACTGGTCAACGAGTTGTTTGCCGCCGACACGATCGTCATCAGCACCGGCCTGATCAACTTCAACATCTATTCATCGCTGAAGACCTGGATCGACAACGTCGCTCGCGCCGGCGTGACCTTCAAGTATACGGAAAGCGGCCCGGTCGGCCTCCTGACCGGTAAGAAGGTTTACGTGGTACTTGCTTCCGGTGGGGTCTACTCGCAGGGACCGGCTGCTCCCCTGAACCATGCCGTGCCGTACCTGAAGTCGGTTCTCGGCTTCCTCGGCATCACCGACATCGAGACCATCTATGTCGAAGGCCTGGCCTTCGGACCGGAAGCTGCCGAAAAGGCCATCGACGCCGCCAAGTCGCGCGTCCAGGAAATCGCGCTGGCCGCCTGATCGGCGCCTAAAACGCNCCATGGAACGGCCGGCNTTGCCGGCCGTTTTTCATTTGTCGATACCGGCGACAAAATCCCGGACCGTCGCGAGGATTTCGGCCGAGAGTTCCTCATCGGACGAAATTCTGGCAAGGCCGACGCCGCCGGCCATCATCGCGAAGGCCATGATCGCCTTGCGCCGCCTTTCCCCATCGTCCGCTCCCGCAGCCTTGCCCGCCAATGACGCGAAGTTTCGCCGGAGCCCGTCCGTCGCGATCCCCCGCGCCTTCTCGCCGCTGCGGGATATGTCGGAGGTCAGCGCGGCAAAAGGGCAGCCCTCACCNGGATTGTCACGGTGATAGGCGCTGACATAACGATCGGCGACATCGGCGGCCGTCATCTCCGCNGGGTTGATGCCTTCGGCCTCCAGCTTGCGTCCCCATGAATCGAAAGCGGACTGGATCGCCTCGGCGACCANATCGTCGCGGGAGGCGAAATGCTTGTAGAAGCCGCCGACGGTCAGTCCGGCTTCCTTCATCAGGTCGGCGACNCCGATACCGTCAAGCCCNTCCTCGCGCAGCCGCTTCGACGCGGTCTCGACAATCTTCTCGTGCGTCTTCTGTTTCTCCAGCTGCGAACGGCCCATCCGAAATCTCTCCAGTACTGCTTCTTGACTCATNTGGATTACTATCGTAATCCTGATAGATAACGATCATAATCTAGATCGTTGCCAATTCCAAGAGGAGCATGAATCATGCGTCTAAGAAACAAGATCGCCCTGATCACCGGCGGAAACAGCGGCATCGGTCTTGCGACCGCCCGAGTCTTCATCGATGAGGGCGCCAGGGTCGTCATCACCGGCCGCAACCCGGAAACGCTCGCCGCTGCCGAAAAAGCGCTCGGGGCAGGCGTGCTGGCGCTGAAGGTCGATGTCACCGATGCCGCCGCCACCGAAAAGGCCTTTGCGGAAGCTGCCGGAAAGGTCGGCAAATTCGACATCGTCTTTGCCAATGCCGGCATCGGCGGCGCGACGCCACTCGGCGAAACTTCGCCGGAGCAGTTCAACCAGATCATCAGCACCAATCTGACGGCGGTTTTCTTCACGGTGCAATCGGCCCTGCCGCATCTCAATGACGGCGCTTCNGTGATCCTCAACGGTTCGGTGCATGCCGTGCTCGGCGCTCCCGGCTGGTCGGCCTANGCAGCGACCAAGGCGGCGGTCCGCGCCATGACGCGCAATATGGCGTCCGAACTTGCGCCGCGCGGCATCCGCGTCAATCAGGTAACGCCAGGCGGCACGAAGACGCCGATCTGGTCGCCGATGGCCCAGACGGAAGATGCAATGTCNGCGCTCGAGGCCCGCATCGGCGGCATGAGCCCGCTCGGCCGCATGAGCGAAGCCGACGAAATCGCCAAGGCGGCGCTCTANCTGGCTTCGGATGATTCGGCCAACGTCACCGGCATCGAGATCACCGTCGATGGCGGCATGACGAGCGCNCCCTCCGGCGCCAAGATTTTTCGCGCCGCCTGAACCTGCCGGGCCGGGCAAGTGACCTTGCCCGGCCCCGCCGTCAATCTCCTCGCCGACCCGGTCCGCCGTCCTCGAGCGCTGCTATTTTCTCCTGAGGACGCTTGCTTCGTTTGCGCCTGTCGCGCGCAGGGCAATACGAAACAGGACAAGTGCGAAATTCAGGACGGCAAGCAGGAGCACGACGTACAGCATGGTCTGTACGCCGGAGGAAACGATCAGATTGCCGGCGATCAGCGGAAAGCCGAAGACGCCGATGATATAGGCCAGCGAGAATAACAGAAGTGATTGCGGCATAAGGCCGGCGGGAGCCTCATTGGCAGCCAGGCCGTTGATGACGGAATAGGTCAGCCCATAGCCCAGACCCAGCATCGCTGCGCCTCCGAGATAGCCAAGCTGACTTGATGTCAGCATCAGGAACAGCAGGATCGATGCCAGCGTCAGGCTGGTCAGGATCAAGAGCGAATAGAGCGGGTCCTTCTTGACCACATAGCCCGCCACGAACAGCCGGCTCAGAATCGCGGCGGACATGAAGCCGATGAAGAACAGGGAGTAGTCGAACCCGTGCGCCTTGGCGTAGCTGGTCTGAAAGCTGGACAGCCCGCCGAACATCGCACCGCCGATGCCGACCATGACGATGGAATAGATGGCCGGCGAAGCAATCACCTCCCGCGTCGCGCCAAACGAGATCTTGTTGACATGCGGCAAGATCTTGCCGGCCTTGGTCAGCCTGATGTGGAGCAAAAAGTAAAGCGCACCGCCGGCGAGACTGGAGAGGAAGGCAAATACGAAGGCTGTCTCGATCGGCATCGACCAGCCGGCGGCAATGCGGCCAATGATCGGTCCAGCGCCGATGCCCGACATCATCGATCCCGAAAGCAGGGCAAAAAACCTGATGCGGTGCACGGGCTCGACGATCGCGGCGACCAGAATGGGTCCGAGCGTATAAAACGCGCCCCAACCGATACCGAGGATGAAACCGACAATCATCAGGCTCAATCCCGCCGATGGGATGATGGCGAATCCCAGCGCCGATGCCGCAAGAAACAGTCCCGAAACAGCCACCGCCCGCGCCGAGCCGATGGCATCCGCGATGTGGCCGGAGAGGATCACCAGAATGACGGTGCTGACAGTGGCGGCCGAAATGATCAGACCGGCCAGTGCCTCGTCGCCGCCACGCTGACCCACCAGCACCGGGATCAGAAAGGTCACGCCATAAGCGATCGAAAGAAGAAACCCTCCGATACACAAAACGGCGAACTCGCCGCCATCGACTTTCTTCCGTGCCATTGAATCACTCATGTCTCCACGCCCTTCGCAGGAAAACTCATCCGGGATATTGCGGCAATGGAGATCACGTTTGGATTTTACGAACAAGCCGTTTTTATGTTTCCGGTAACACATTGAAAATACTACAATCTAATGACAAATGTTGCGATTTGAGCAACATCCTCAACATCGAGTTCAGTCAAGTGGGAAGAGTTTCAAAATTAAGGCCAGCCGGGCTAACCGAGTTTCACCACGCCTGAGCGGCCGACGACGCAGTTGCGGCCGCTCTTCTTGGCCGCGTAGAGCCTGCCGTCGGCAGCCGTCAGCACGGCGGTGAAATCGACGCCGTCCTCATCGGCGGTCGCAACGCCGATACTGACGGTGACCGGCCTGTCATCCGGCGTCTTGACGCTGGTCGCGATCGTCCAACGCAGGCGCTCGGCGAGCCGCAGCCCCTCCTCGTGGTCAGTGCCCGGGCAGACGGCAACGAATTCCTCGCCGCCGAAGCGGAAGACGCGATCGCTGGACCGCAGCGTCGTGCCCAATCGGGCGGCGATCGCCTTCAGCACTTCGTCGCCCTGGAGATGGCCGTAGCCGTCATTGACATCCTTGAAGTGATCGGCATCGAGAATGAGGACGGTGGCGAACAGGCCCTGCTTCAGCGCCTCGCGCAGCATCAGCGGCGCTTCCATCTCCATGCGCGTCCGATCGTAGACGCCGGTGAGCATATCGCGGCCGGTGCGCTCCAGAAGATCGTTGTAGCGCTCGCGGAATGTCAGGTCGCCGAACACGTCGCTGATCGAGCGTGCAGACACGGCCGCCCGACCGCGGCGAATGTAATACTCATAGATGGCGAACATCGCCGCATAGAGGCAGACGGCAAACATCTTTGCCTTCCAGCCGCCCCAGAAGGCGGCGATCGGCACTCCCAAGAAATAATGCAGCGCGGAAAAGAAGCCGATCTGGTCGAAAGTCAGCAGCACGAAGCCTGAAATCAGGAAGCGCAGGACGACGCGGCGGCGGAAGAAGTCGCCGAGTTTTTCGTACAGCAGGATGATGCCGAGCGAATCGACATAGAGCAGCGCCGTGCCCCAGACCATCAGCCAGCCCATCTCCTTGAGGAAATCGACGTCGGGGGTGTGGTCCGGCGACATCTGCAGGGGCTGGTGCAGCTGCAGCACCCCGGCGATGCCGACGGTGAGCAGGTTACCGAGGAACAGGCCATAGATCGGCTGGCGCACCGTCGCGGCATCCTCCTGCAGATAAAGCATCAGGATCATCATCAGCTTGCCGGAGAAGAAGACGGATGAACCCGGCGANACGTCCCCGAACGGCAGCGAGACGTAGAAGACCGCCGCCAGATAGGTCTCCATGAAATGCATGACGCCGAGCGCCGTCAGGAAAACCCCGAGACCGAGCCGATGACGGAAATGCAGAAGCGTCACCATCAGCGCGAAATAGGCGATGGCTTCGACGACGAAGAGAAGGAGGTTGAGTGTCTCCATCACGATAGCTCGGCTCCGGACATCCGCCCTCGGTCTCCTGCCGGCGCGACGATCGCGACAGCGAATCCTTTGGTCGATCGTCGGAAAAAGTCAAACACGAGGGCGTCCTGCAAATCCTGCAGGATACCTTTCACCCCAATCCTTTAAGATTGCGTGAGTGAGATCGCGTTCGCTGGCCGGGGGGCCGGGGTCACCCGATTGATAAACAAGAATAATTGCGGGCCGGCATCGCGTGCTGATCCGGCGGATCCCGATTTCAGACCTGGCGAATCTTTTCGCCGTCACCAAAGAGTGACGAACCATGCTGATCGATGATCTGATGCGCCTTGCGCACCGTGCATTCGATCGCGTCGTCGGAGGANGAAAACAGATCGGCGCGAATGAAATTGCGCACCAGNACCTCGTCGCCGACCTTCTTTTCAATGCGGCCGGCAAGGCGATACTGGCTGCCTTCCCTGCGCGGCTCGGCATAGATCGTGCAATCGCCGTAAAGCTGGGGCTCGCCGGAAGGGCCTGCCGCTTCCGTGGCCGGTTTGCCGCCGCCGGAGAACATCGAAAAGATATTTGAAATGAACGAAGCCATGCTCCGCCTTTAGCACGACGGCATCGCTGTCGCCAAGTCAAATGATCAGGTTGGCGAGGATCTCGTTTTCGGTGATATCCTCGTAACCCATGCCGGCAGCTTCGAAATTTCCGATCAGCCGGGCGAAATTCTCAGGCGCCTTGGTTTCGATGCCGATCAGGATCGAGCCGAANTTGCGNGCCGATTTCTTCAGATATTCGAAGCGGGCGATATCGTCGTCGGGACCGAGCAGATTGAGGAAATCCCTGAGCGCGCCGGGGCGCTGGGCGAGCCGCANGATGAAGTATTTCTTCAGCCCCGCGTAACGCATGGCTCTTTCCTTTACGTCAGGCAGACGCTCGAAATCGAAATTGCCGCCGGAGACGACGGCAACGATGGTCTTGCCGCGGATCGTTTGGCCGTCCATCGCGGCGATCGCCGTCAGCGACAGGGCGCCGGCCGGTTCCAGCACGACGCCTTCGACATTCAGCATCTCCTGAATCGTCACGCAGATGGCGTTCTCCGGCATCAGATGCACNTGGCTCGCCGGGAAATCGCNAAGGGCGGCGAAATTCAGGTCGCCGATACGGGCGACGGCGGCGCCATCGACGAAATTGTCGACCTTGGCCAGCGTCGTCACCTTGCCCGCCTCGATGCTGCGCCTGAGGCTCGGTGCGCCGGCGGGTTCAGTGAAGACGAAGGCCGATTTCGGCACGGTGCCGTCGAGATAACCGGTGATGCCGGCGGCAAGCCCGCCGCCGCCGACCGGCAGGACGACCATGTCGGGCACCGTTCCTTCCGGCAGCTGCTGCATGATTTCCGCGGCGACCGTCGCCTGGCCCTCGATGATGTCCTCATGGTCGAAGGGCGGCACCATGACGCCGCCGACCGCCTCGACATGTTCGCGGGCGGCCTGGTAGCACTGGTCGAAGAAGTCGCCGAACAGCCGGATGGTGATGAATTCGGCGCCGAACATGCGGGTCTTGTCGATCTTCTGCTGCGGTGTCGTCACCGGCATGAAGACGACGCCCGGCACGCCGAAATGGCGGCAGACGAAGGCAAAGCCCTGGGCATGATTGCCGGCCGAGGCGCAGACGAAAGTCTTGCCGGCCGCACCCTGCCCGATCGCCTTGCGGAAGAAATTGAAGGCGCCGCGGATCTTGTAGGAGCGCACCGGCGACAGGTCCTCGCGCTTCAGCCAGATGTCGGCCCCGTAGCGGGCCGACAGATGGTCGTTCAGCTGCAGTGGCGTTGCCGGAAACAGGCTGCGCATTGCCTCTTCGGCGCTTTCGACATCAAGTCTCGTCACGGGCGTGATCCATTCTCATGATTGCAGCGCCGCTATGGCACAGGCCGGCCGGCAAAAGAAAGCCCGCTTCGACCATTTGCAGTTCGCTCCTGGGAAGCTTTTCTTAAGCCAATCGCAAAATCAGCGGCACATGAACTGATTTTAACTGTCAATGAAAAGGCCAGCCACTAATATGAAGCCATGATCACATTCAAACTCGCAAAACCGCTCGCCTGGCTGCTGCTNGCCTTCATCCTCGTCGTCACGGTTTCACCGATCGGGCTGAGGCCGGATACAGTGACGACGGTCAATACCGATCGCGCAAGCGCCTATGTTCTCCTCGGCCTTGCCTTTGCGCTCGCCTATCCGAAACAGTGGAAATTGGTGGCGGTGCTGCTGATCGCCGGTGCGGTTGGCATCGAATATTTGCAGTACTTCTCGCCGACGCGGCATCCGCGCCTGCATGACGCGGGTATCAAGGCCATGGGTGCCGCCGTCGGGCTGCTCGCCGGCTGGGTGATCAACAGGCGGCGCGACACGAAAGCGCCCAACGCGCTTCCCCTAGCGGAACGCTGATTGTCCCAGCTTAGAAAGCGCGCAACTGCACTGCCCAAAAGAACAGTGGTATTGCAGCCATCGCAGTTCCCAGAACAAGTGCGACACTGGTCTTGAAGATTCGGATGCGCCGAACCCTCGCCCCACTCCAATCGTAAACCATCGTCTTACTCCCACAAGACAACACTTACTCAACCGCCGCGGCGCAATCCTTGCACCGAAAATGTCATTGTCAAGCAACAACGCGCTTTTACGCACAAAATACAGGCATATTCAAACAGGATTGTGAAGATGGTGCGGGCGACGGGGGTCGAACCCGTACAGCCAAGGCCGAGGGATTTTAAGTCCCTTGCGTCTACCAGTTTCGCCACGCCCGCTTGCTGCGTTTTCAATATCTTGCGTCATTGGCGATGGGAAGAGCCGCGANGCGTAAATTCTGCTCGTTTTGTCGGCTGCGCCAACGAAAACGNATAAGGCGCGGCGAGCCTCACGCCCGCCGCANCCTTCATCATGTCAATATCAACGATCAGGCGAGCTTGGCGGCCAGCTTGGCAACATGGGCGCCCTGGTATTTCGCGCCTTCCAGCTCGATCTCGGAGGGCTGGCGCGAGCCGTCGCCGTTGGTGATGGTGGACGCGCCGTAGGGCGAGCCGCCCTTGACTTCCTCGGTGCCCATCTGGCCCTGGAAGGCATAAGGAAGGCCGGCAACGACCATGCCCTGGTGCAGGAAGGTCGGGATGAAGCCGAGGATGGTCGATTCCTGGCCGCCATGCTGGGTGGCCGAAGAGGTGAAGACCGAACCGATCTTGCCGACGAGCTTGCCGGCGAACCAGAGGCCGCCCGTCTGATCCCAGAAATTGCGCATCTGCGAGGCGACCGTGCCGAAGCGNGTGCCGGCGCCGACGATGATCGCGTCATAATCCGCCAGTTCGTCGACGGTGGCGATCGGAGCTGCCTGATCGACCTTGTAATAGGAAGCCTTGGCGACGTCTTCCGGAACCAGTTCCGGAACGCGCTTGACGGTGACCTCGGCACCGGCCGACTTCGCGCCTTCGGCGACGGCATAGGCCATGGTTTCGATATGGCCGTAAGCCGAATAATAAAGGACGAGAACCTTCGCCATCTTCTATCTTTCTTGAAACATCGGGTTGAATTTCGTGACCGGAGGATGTCTATCAGCCCGCCTGCTTGAACAAAGCCCCGGCCTGAAGAACTCAGTGTTCAACTGATGTAGACGAAAATTCACTTGCCTTTTCATTTCAGCAAAATGGACGCAGATGCTGCCGTCCGATAACCGCTTGCACTTGCGGCATAATGCTCCGGCTGTTTGCAAAGAGATCGAACGGCGCTACCTATTCACCAGCTTCACATTACGGAACATCCCATGAGCCAAGACATCGTCGTCACCGCCGCCATGCTCGCCATCGGCGACGAACTTCTTTCCGGCCGCACCAAGGACAAAAATATTGGCCATCTCGCCGATCTGCTCACGCTTTCCGGCATCGACCTCAAGGAGGTGCGCATCGTCGCCGACGACGAGGAGGCGATCGTCGAGGCGCTAAATGCGCTTCGCGGCAAATATGATTACGTCTTCACTTCGGGCGGCATCGGGCCGACGCATGACGACATCACCGCCGACGCCATCTCCAAGGCTTTCGGCCTGCCCTGCGAATACGACGAAACGGCAATGACGCTGCTGGCCGAAATGTATCGGCGCCGCGAGATGGAATTCACCGAAGCCCGCCAGCGCATGGCGCGCATGCCGCGCGGGGCCGTGCATATCGCCAATCCCGTCTCGACGGCGCCTGGCTTCATCATCGGCAATGTCCATGTCATGGCCGGCGTCCCGCAGGTCTTCCAGGCAATGGTCGACAATGTGCTGCCGGCGCTTCGGACCGGCACGCCGGTGCTGTCGCTCGCCATCGCTTGCCCTTACGGCGAAGGTGAAATCGGCACGCCCTTGACCGCGATCCAGAAAGCGCATCCGGAAACCAGCATCGGCTCCTACCCGCGCTATATCGGCCAGAAATTCTCGACCGAGATCGTCGTGCGCGGCCGCTCGCAGGCAGTGATCGATGCGGCCGGCGCCGAGGTGCAGGCGATGATCGAGGCCATCCGCCGGAGGAAGGACATCACAGAAAACCATTCTGCCGAGGCTTGAAGGAAACGCCGGAACGGGGGTCATCCTTGATCCCTGTCAAGGAACAGCAGAAGGGGCCGGTGCATTCCTTCCCTCGCGCACGCCATTTCAGCGCAAGGAGAATTGATATGTCTTACAAAACCATTCTCGCCATACTCGATACATCCGATAATAGTGCTGCGGTTGCCGATTTCGCCTTTGCCATCGCCGCTGAAAGCGGTGCCCATGTGATCGGCCTGCATGCCGAAATCATCTCCGCCGTGCCGCTGGTGGCGCCGATGGAAATCCCCGATCCCGTCGCCGTGCAGGCGCTGCAGGACATGGCGCATAGCGAAACGCTCGCGGTTGAGCGCATCTTCCGGGCAAAAGCGGCTGCGACAGGCGCCTCCTACGAGTGGCGCAGCTTTGCGACCTCAACCGGCTACGGCTCCGCGCCGCTGATCGAAAGTGCACGCAGCGCCGACCTTCTGATCGCCTCGCAGGCCGATCCGGCCAAACCTTCCGACAGCCAAGTCGACGTCGACAGCTTCCTTTTCGAAACCGGCCGGCCGGTGCTGATGATCCCCTATATCATCCGCCAGCCGAAGCCGATCAAACGCGTGCTGATCGCCTGGAACGGCTCGAAGGAGGTGGCGCGCGCGACCTTCGACGCGTTGCCGATCCTCAAAGCCGCCGAGGAGGTCGAGATCTTTTCGGTCGATCCGGCCGACACGGCGCTGCAATCGCCGCTCACCGCCGGCGCCGAGATTGCCGCCACACTCGCCCGTCATGGCGTGAAGACGACGCTTTCGACGGCCCAAAGTGTGGACAAGAACGCGTCGCATGTCATCGAGAACCGGCTTTCGGACAGCAGCATCGATCTTCTCGTCATGGGCGCCTATACGCATTCCTGGCTCTGGCAGATGATCTTCGGCGGCACGACGAAGAGCTTGCTGCAATCGATGACGGCGCTGACNCTGTTGTCGCGATGATCCTCTTGCCGCAATCATTGCTGCTCTTGCGTTTTGCCGGCAAATCCCGCTAATTGCAGCGACCGATGAGAGCTTCGAGCCTCGGCCACAACTCGCGCAGTGCNGCTCGCGATCTCGCGCAGCTGCAGCTCGCGATTTCGCGCAGTTTCGGCTACGCGATTTCTCGTTTTGCCGATCGCCGTTCTAAGCCCATCCGGTCGCCGGCAAACGGCGTATCGTTTTTCATGCCGCGGAGCAGCCCGAATGTCCCTTCCCGATAAAGCCTTTCCCGTTTCCTGGGATCAGTTCCACCGCGATGCACGCGCCCTTGCCTGGCGGCTAGCCGGCCTCAATCAGGCGTTCAAGGCGATCGTCTGCATCACCCGCGGCGGCCTCGTTCCGGCGGCGATCATCTCACGCGAGCTGAACATCCGGCTGATCGAGACCGTCTGCGTCGCCTCCTATCATGATTATGTCAACCAGGGCGACATGGTGCTGCTCAAGGGGATCGCGCCCGAACTTCAGGAAAATGGCGGCGAAGGCGTGCTCGTTGTCGACGACCTGACGGATACCGGCAAGACCGCCGCCCAGGTGCGCGCCATGCTGCCGAGGGCGCATTTTGCTTGCGTCTATGCCAAGCCGAAGGGCGTGCCGACGGTCGACACCTTCGTCACCGAGGTGAGCCAGGACACCTGGATCTACTTCCCCTGGGACATGGGCTTCACCTATCAGGAGCCGATCGCCAAAGGCGCAGGCTGATCGCCACCGATCACAGCGCGCGGCCTTCGTATTTACCACTTGAAATTGTTCCAGTTTTTGTCTGCGGGGTTTCCTGAATCCGCTATCGGGAGCAGCACATCTATTTTATCGTGTTCGCATAAACTCGACAGCTGCGAATCGCATCAAATTGCGCTTAAAGCGTGCAGCAAACGATGTGATAAAGGGAAACAAGATGGCGCGGTGGGGGCGTAGAGCAGCGGTTGTGACCGTCGGGCTGGCGGCATGTCTGTTTTCCCTCACGCCTGTCCGCGCCGAGCCTGCCTATATCCCCCTTGTGCGCGACTATGTCGAGAAGCAGATCCGGCCAATGGTGGAAACGCCATTGGTGCTGAAGGCCATTGCCGAGCAGAACGCGGAGTTCGGCAACGTCAGCGAAATGGATATGCGGGTGCTCGATGACACTTACCGATCTGAGGTCGATCAGCATCACCTGCATATGGTCAAGCTGCTGCTCGACAGATCCGTGTCGCATTACCTGAAAGCCAGGCAGGACGCCTCGCAGGGAGCGATCGTCGAATTTTTCGTCACCGATAGTCATGGACTGAATGTCGGGCAGAGCATCATTACCGCCGACTACTGGCAGGGCGACGAAGAGAAATATCTCAGAACCTTCGCCAACGGCTCGCGAGAGGTCTTCATCGACCGGGCCGAGCGCAACGAATCCACTCAGATACTCGAGACGCAGGCGAGCTTCGTGGTCATGGACGAAGAGAACAGGCCGATCGGCGTGGCCACCGTTACCATCGCCATCGACGCGCTTTAAGACCGCTCGTTTTCTCGCCGAATCGCCATGCGCATTTGCGCCGGAAATGCCATCACAAGATTTGCCGCAGGGCGCTTTTTTATCGTTCCGGCCTTTTCCTTAGCCGGCAACGCCTGCAAGCCATTGTAATTTCAGCGCTCCCCGGCTTTCCCCAATCTCCACAGGCGCATCCACAACATGTTGTGGTTAGCAATCAATTAAAAGCCAGCCCTTGACGGAATCAGCTGTTTCAAACTTTACTGTTTTCGATGTTGCGGCGGCGACAGGACCGGAGGTAACGAGCCCGGTTCCCTTTTGAAAATCAGGACGCAGAATCAGGGTGATGCGCCGGGAGCGGTTCAGGCCCGACAGGTTCTCTGCGCGGTTTTCAGCCTCCAAAAAAAGTGACGTCGGGACTGGCGATAATAAGCTGTTAATACTATATTTAGCGTTTGCAGCCACCATCACCACAAGATACAGGAAGGACATCTCCGGANGACACCCCTGTCACGATACGGAAACGAGGCTGGCTGCACNACGACAAAGTGCCGCCGGATAGGAATTTTGCGCCCCGGTCGCTGGGGANCGGGCGCCAACACGAGGTCAAGACCATGCGCATCGAACGTCGTTTCACGAAGGCCGGCCAAGGCGCCTATGCGGATATNGAATTCCGCAAGGCGACGAGCGAGATCAAGAACCCCGACGGTTCGATCGTGTTCCGCCTCGAGAATATCGACGTTCCCGCGCAGTTCTCCCAGGTCGCGACCGACGTTCTGGCGCAGAAGTATTTCCGCAAGGCTGGCGTCCCCACCCGCCTGAAGAAGGTCGAGGAAAACGACGTTCCCTCCTTCCTGTGGCGCTCCGTTCCCGACGATGCTGCGCTGAAGACCCTGCCGAAGGATGAGCAGACCGGCTCCGAAATCGATGCGCGCCAGGTCTTCGACCGTCTTGCCGGCACCTGGACCTATTGGGGCTGGAAGGGCGGCTATTTCTCCTCCGAGGAAGACGCCGCGGCCTTCAAGGACGAGCTTGCCTATATGCTCGCCACCCAGCGCGTCGCCCCGAACTCNCCGCANTGGTTCAACACCGGCCTGCACTGGGCCTANGGCATCGACGGCCCNGGCCAGGGCCATTTCTATGTCGATCCCTTCACCGGCAAGCTGACCAAGTCCAAGTCGGCCTACGAACATCCGCAGCCGCATGCCTGCTTCATCCAGTCGGTCGAGGACGATCTCGTCAACGAAGGCGGCATCATGGACCTCTGGGTGCGTGAAGCGCGCCTGTTCAAATACGGCTCCGGCACCGGCTCCAACTTCTCCATGCTGCGCGGCGAAGGCGAAAAGCTTTCCGGCGGCGGCCGCTCCTCCGGTCTGATGAGCTTCCTGAAGATCGGCGACCGCGCCGCCGGCGCCATCAAATCGGGCGGCACGACGCGCCGCGCCGCCAAGATGGTGGTCGTCGATATCGACCATCCCGACATCGAGGAATACATCAACTGGAAGGTCAAGGAAGAGCAGAAGGTNGCGGCCCTGGTCACCGGCTCGAAGGTCGTCGCCAAGCATCTGAAGGCGATCATGAAGGCCTGCTTCAATTGTGAAGGCGGCGANAACGGCGATTGCTTCGACCCGGCCAAGAACCCTGCCCTGAAGCGCGAAATCCGCGCCGCCAAGAAGGATCAGGTTCCGGAGAACTACGTCCAGCGCGTCATCCAGTTCGCCCGCCAGGGCTATAAGGATCTCCAGTTCAAGACCTACGACACGGACTGGGATTCGGAAGCCTACCTCACGGTATCGGGCCAGAACTCCAACAACTCCGTCTCGATCAAGGACGACTTCCTGCGCGCCGTCGAAAATGATGGCGAATGGAACCTGACCGCCCGCAAGGACGGCAGGGTGATGAAGACGCTGAAGGCGCGCGACCTCTGGGAAACGATTTCCTACGCTGCCTGGGCCTCGGCAGATCCGGGCATCCACTTCAACACGACGATGAACGACTGGCACACCTCGCCGGCCGGCGGCCCGATCCGCGGCTCGAACCCGTGCTCGGAATATATGTTCCTCGACGACACGGCCTGCAACCTTGCCTCGCTGAACCTNCTGCAGTTCAAGGACAAGGCCACCAAGCGCATCAACATTGCCGATTACGAACATGCCGTTCGCCTGTGGACCGTNGTGCTCGAAGTCTCGGTGATGATGGCGCAGTTCCCGTCGAAGCGCATTGCCGAACTCTCCTACGAATACCGCACGCTCGGCCTCGGCTACGCCAATATCGGCGGCCTGCTGATGTCGTCTGGCATTCCCTACGACTCCACCGAGGCCCGCGCCATTGCCGGTTCGCTGACCGCGATCATGACCGGCGTCTGCTATGCGACGTCGGCCGAAATGGCTGCCGAACTCGGGCCCTTCCCGAACTTCGCGCCGAACCGCGACAGCATGCTGCGGGTCATCCGCAACCATCGCCGCGCCGCTCACGGCGAAACCTCGGGCTATGAGGCCCTGTCGATCAATCCGGTCGCGCTGATCCATTCGGAAAACCCGGACCAGGATCTCGTCGCCCACGCCAAATCGGCCTGGGACAAGGCGCTCGAGCTCGGCGAACAGCATGGCTA
>Ga0063456_1000458_pt1 | contig 25278 bp, 17 predicted proteins | sample AraplaMF_Cvi_mMF_FD_56228 | JGI IMG/M metagenome (GOLD analysis project Ga0063456, IMG submission 56228) | Arabidopsis root microbial communities from the University of North Carolina, USA - plate scrape MF_Cvi_mMF version 2 (version 2) | ecosystem: Host-associated > Plants > Roots > Endosphere ... | reverse complement strand
ACGATGGTTCGGACGCGCTTCGCCAGGAACTGGTGAAACATGTGCGGGCGGAAATCGGCCCGATCGCCGCGCCCGACAAGATCCAGTTCGCGCCCGGTCTGCCGAAGACCCGGTCCGGAAAGATCATGCGCCGCATCCTGCGCAAGATCGCCGAGGACGATTTCGGTGCACTTGGCGACACCTCGACGCTCGCCGATCCCGCCGTGGTCGACGATCTGATCGCCAACCGACAGAACAAGGCGACGGCCTGAGATATGGAGCCGCTCCGTCCCTCGCGGCTTCCGGAGCGGCTCCCATTTCGTCGACGCATTGGCGTGCGTTGACCGCAATCACGGGCGAAGCCCTCGGTGAGGCAACGTCCGTCCGTCAAGACGACATCAGGATACGGCAAAAATACTGGAGCCTAAGGCTCGTTAGCCGGATTCTACTTACATAGGCCATCTGCGTGGAGTGCAGCTCCGCCATAGTGATTTCGTAAATCCGCATATTCCGATCGAAAGACGCCAATAGGAATATTACTCAGAAATCGATCGCCCGGCCGTTGATCTCATAGTCGCCGAAGCGCGCCGGTTCGGCTCCGCCGCGACCGCCGGTCTCCGGCGGCAGTTCCAGCGGTTTATGGTTCTTCCGCCGCTCTTCGGCTTCGGCAAGCGCGCGCCTGGCAGCCGGGGACAGCATCTTGCGCCGCGGCTCCGACCCCTCGGCTACCGGCGTTTCGCTATTGTCATTATCAGCGTCCTGCATGCCTTCTCCTGCCGGAAAATATTGAAAATGGCTGGTGAATAACCAAATCATAATGCGCCGGCGCCGGGATTGAAAGCTTGGGACGCCGAAATCGGAGATGGAGATCCGCAATGAACCTCGTCCGCACTGCCATGTTGCTTGCCTTCATGACGGCGCTTTTCATGTTCGTCGGCTTCCTGATCGGCGGTCGGGCCGGCATGATGATCGCCTTCGTCATTGCCGCCGGCATGAATTTCTTCTCCTACTGGAATTCCGATCGGATGGTGCTTTCGGCCTATCGCGCGCAGGAGGTCGACGAGCGCAACGCGCCTGAGTTTTTCCGGATCGTGCGCGATCTCGCCGCCAATGCCGGCTTGCCGATGCCGAAGGTCTATCTCTACGACAGCCCGCAGCCGAATGCCTTCGCCACCGGCCGCAATCCCGACAATGCTGCCGTGGCCGCCTCGACCGGCCTGCTCAGCGCATTGTCTCCCGANGAGGTNGCGGGCGTAATGGCGCATGAACTGGCGCATATTCAGAACCGCGACACGCTGACGATGACGATCACGGCAACACTNGCCGGTGCGATCTCNATGCTTGGCAACTTCGCTTTCTTCTTCGGNGGCAATCGTGACAACAACAGCAATCCTCTCGGCTTCATCGGCGTCATCGTCGCGATGATCGTGGCGCCGCTCGCCGCCATGCTGGTGCAGATGGCGATCAGCCGCACGCGCGAATATTCGGCCGACCGCCGCGGCGCCGAGATCTGCGGCAATCCGCTCTGGCTCGCTTCGGCGCTCGGCAAGATCGCGCGCGGTGCCGCCCATGTTCCGAACGANGATGCCGAGCGCAATCCGGCGACGGCACATATGTTCATCATCAATCCGCTCTCCGGAGAGCGGATGGACAATCTGTTTTCNACCCATCCGAACACGGAAAACCGCATCGCTGCCCTGTATGACATGGCGCAAGGCGGCATGAATGTCTCGACGTCGCCGGCGCGTGCTGCTAATCCGTCGCGCAAATCGCGCTCTGTTCCGGATACGGGCCTTGGTCGCGGTGGTTCGCAACCGCCAAAAGGTCCGTGGTCTTGAATTCAGACGGCACGAAGAAGCCATTCCGCAAGCAAAAGCCCTCCGCCGAGCGTTCCGCACCGGCTAAACCCGGCATGCAGGCGCGNGCCGCNGCGGCAAAAATTCTTGCTGCCGTCGTCGACCGCAAGCTGCCGCTCGACGGCGCTCTCGATCATGAACACGGCAATCCGGCCTATCGGGCGCTCGGCGAAAGCGACCGGGCGCTCGTCCGCGCCATCCTGAACACGACGCTGCGTCATCTGCCGCGCATCGATGCCGCNATTGCCGGGCTGCTGGATTCGCCGCTGCCGGAGGGGGCAAGGGCGCTGCATCATGTGCTTGCGATCGGCGCGGCGCAGATCCTCTATCTCGACGTGCCCGATCATTCGGCTGTCGATCTTGCCGTCGAGCAGGCCAATCAGGACCCGCGCAATCGCCGTTTCGCCAAGCTGGTCAATGCCATCCTCCGTCGGCTCGGCCGCGAAAAGGCTGAGGTGCTGGGTGAGATCGGCAAGGTCGCGCCGATGCCGGCCTGGTTCATCGCCAGGCTGGAGAAGGCTTATGGCCGGGATGCGGCGCTGGCGATTTCGGAATCCCAGCTCGAGCCGGCCGCGATCGATCTGACCGTCAAATCCGACCCTGAAGGCTGGGCCAAGCGGCTGAACGGTGTTGCCCTGCCGACGGGCGGTGTGCGGCTTGCTGCCTTCGACGGCGGCATTCCTGCGCTCGAAGGCTTCGATGAGGGCGAATGGTGGGTGCAGGATGCGGCAGCAAGCATCCCCGCCAAGCTTTTCGGCGATCTCTCGGGCAGACGTACCGCCGATCTCTGCGCCGCGCCCGGCGGCAAGACGGCGCAGCTCATTCTTGCCGGTGGCGAAGTCACCGCCCTCGACCAGTCGGAAAGCCGGCTAAGACGGCTGCGGTCGAATCTCGACCGGCTTGGCCTCAAAGCCGAGACGATTGCGGCAGACCTGACGACGTTCGAGCCGGCGGAGCGTTTCGATGCGATCCTGCTCGATGCCCCCTGCTCTTCCACCGGCACGACACGCCGGCACCCTGACGTGCTGTGGACCAAAGGAGCTGAGGATATTGCCAGGCTGGCGGCGCTACAGGAACGGCTGCTGCGCCATGCGCTGACATTGCTGAAGCCGGGCGGCACGCTGGTTTTTTCGAATTGCTCGCTCGACCCTGCCGAGGGTGAGGACGTCGTCGCCCGTGTTCTTTCCGATACGGATGCGGTCGAGCGCGTTTCGATCGGTGCCGGCGACTGGCCCGGCCTCGAGGCGGCGATCACACCACTCGGCGAATTCCGCACGCTTCCCACCATGCTGAAAATGCCCGATGGCATCGCCTCCGGCCTCGACGGCTTCTATGCGGCCGTGCTGCGTCGCGTGGCCTGATTGCAGGCTTGAGCGCGCCCAGGCGAATCTCCGCCAAGCCAGACATTTCACAGCCCGGCATCACGCATGCCGTTCTCACAAAACCGCCCGCATGATGCCGTTGAAACGCGTTAATTGCGTATATTCGAACCTTNTCACGAATTAATTCATTGCGGACGATGAAATCGGCCGCTTTTCACCTATTCTTAACCACGAGGGTCAATAGACAATAGAATATGCAGTTTGGTCGGCGTTTTGCGAGCATGTATGTTCGGGAGGCTTGGCGGCGCGCCTTGCGCCGCGTCGCGTTGCTGCGCCTGAAGCTCTTTCGCCATTCGATCAAGGTGCCCGAGCGTCTGATCGTCGCGCCGACCGATCTGCGCAGCATCGATCCGCATGTGGCCGACGAGATCCTCAACGGACGTTTTCTCCTGGCCGGGCGGATGCTGGAAACCAACGGAAAGTCGCCCTTCACCTTCACCCTGCCCTCGCGCCCCTTCGCGATCCGTCTTCATAGCTTCGGCTGGTTGCGTCATATGCGGGCGAACAAGACGGAGCGCAGCTCGGCTGCCGCCCGCGCGATCGTCGACAGCTGGCTTTCCATCCATGCCGGCCGGATGGAGGGGGTCGCCTGGGAGACCGACGTCACCGCCCAGCGCGTCATTGCCTGGCTGTCGCATTCACCGGTGGTGCTGCAGAACGCCGATCGCGGCTTCTATCGCCGCTTCATGAAGTCGCTGGCGTTCCAGGTGAGGTTCCTGCACCGCATGGCGCCGTTCACCCTCGGCGGCCTGGAGCTGTTTCGGCTGCGTATTGCGCTCGCCATGGCCTCCGTTGCCATGCCGGCGCGCGCCTCCACGCTCAGAAGGGCGGCGCAGGCGCTCGACCGCGAGTTCGATAGCCAGATTCTGTCGGATGGCGGCCATATCTCGCGCAATCCACGTGTCGGGCTGGAATTGCTGCTTGATCTGCTGCCGCTCAGGCAGACCTATGTCAATCTCGGTCATGACCTGCCGCAGAAGCTGATCTCCGGCATCGACCGCATGTATCCGGCATTGCGGTTCTTTCGTCATCAGGACGGCGACCTGGCGCTCTTCAACGGAGCGACCTCGACGCTCGCAAACGAGCTGATGTCGGTGCTGCGATATGACGAGACCGCCGGTCAGCCGTTCAAAGCTTTGCCGCATTCGCGCTATCAGCGGCTTTCCGGCGGGAAGACCGTGATCATTGCCGATACCGGCACGCCGCCTTCGGCAGGCGGGCTGCGGACCGCGCATGCCGGCAGCCTCTCCTTCGAGATGTCGTCCGGCCGCCATCGCTTCATCGTCAATTCCGGTTCGCCGAAATTTGCCGGGCACCGCTATGTCCAGATGGCGCGAACGACGGCGGCGCATTCGACCGTCATCCTCAACGACACCTCGTCCAGCCGTTTTTCGCCCTCGCCCTTCCTCAATCACGCGATCATCGAACCGGTCAAGACAGTCACCGTCGAGCGCGCCGAAACGGAGGATGGACGCGACGGCATCAAGCTCAGCCATGACGGTTATCTCAGGGTGTTCGGGGTGCTGCACGAGCGTGAACTGACCCTCAATGCCGCGGGCTCGATCGTGACAGGCCGCGACCGGCTCGTCGTCCGCGAAGGATATGAGAGTGACGAGCCCCTGAATGCTGTCGCCCGTTTTCATATCCATCCCGCGATCGTCCTGCATCAGAGTGACGGCGAGTCNGTGCTGTTGACGGCGCCGGACGGTGANAGCTGGCTGTTTTCGGCACCCGGCAATGAAGTGCTGATCACCGAGGACATTTTNTTCGCCGACAGCTCCGGCATCTGCGGTTCGGACCAGATCGAGATCGATTTCGATCTTGCCGAGAAGACGGAAATCCGCTGGTTCCTGTCCCGCAAGGGCTAGATCATGTGCCGACGCCTGTTTGCGCGGCGGCAAAGCTGTGCTAACGCGACGCCAGCATGCGAGCATCCCTCGCGGATATCTCCCGAAGCCCGAACGGAGAAGGTTTCATGGCCGTCATTTCCAAGAAGATCCCCGCCCCCGACAAGGTCGAAATCAAGACCGCACTCATTTCCGTCTTCGACAAGACCGGGATCGTCGAGCTCGCCCACGCCCTGTCTGCCAGGGGCGTCCGCCTGCTTTCGACCGGTGGCACCTATAAAGCGATCACTGCTGCCGGTCTCGCCGTCACCGATGTCTCCGAAATCACCGGGTTTCCGGAGATCATGGACGGGCGCGTCAAGACGCTGCATCCGACGGTGCATGGCGGTCTGCTGGCGATCCGCGACGACAGCGAACACCAGGAGGCGATGAAAACGCACGGTATCGAGAGCATCGACCTCGCCGTCATCAATCTCTACCCCTTCGAGGAGGTGCGCGCCGCCGGCGGCGACTATCCGACGACTGTCGAGAATATCGATATCGGCGGTCCGGCGATGATCCGCGCATCGGCCAAGAACCATGCCTATGTGACGATTCTGACCGATCCGGCCGATTATGCCGAACTCACGGAGCAGCTTTCCGCAGATGACGGCAAGACTGGCTATGCCTTCCGCCAGCGCATGGCCGCCAAGGCCTATGCCCGCACCGCCGCCTATGATGCGATGATTTCCAACTGGTTCGCCGAGGCGCTGTCGATCGACACGCCGCACCACCGGGTCATCGGCGGTGCGCTGAAGGAAGAGATGCGCTACGGCGAAAACCCGCATCAGAAGGCGGCCTTCTATGTCACCGGCGAGAAGCGCCCGGGTGTTTCTACGGCCACCCTTCTCCAGGGCAAGCAGCTCTCCTACAACAACATCAACGATACGGATGCCGCCTACGAGCTCGTCGCCGAGTTCCTGCCTGAGACAGCGCCGGCCTGCGCCATCATCAAGCATGCCAATCCCTGCGGTGTTGCCACCGGATCGAGCCTGGTCGAAGCCTATCAGCGGGCGCTCGCCTGCGATTCCGTTTCCGCCTTCGGCGGCATCATTGCCCTCAACCGGACGCTGGACGCCGAAACGGCCGAAGAGATCGTCAAGCTCTTCACCGAAGTGATCATCGCGCCGGATGTGACGGAGGAGGCGAAGGCGATCGTCGCCCGCAAACCGAATCTGCGGCTGCTGTCGGCCGGAGGCCTGCCCGATCCGCGTGCCGCAGGCCTGACGGCAAAGACCGTTTCCGGCGGCCTGCTGGTCCAGAGCCGGGACAACGGCATGGTCGAAGATCTGGAACTCAAGGTCGTCACCAGGCGCGCGCCGACGGCACGGGAACTTGATGACATGAAGTTTGCCTTCAAGGTCGGCAAACATGTGAAATCGAATGCCGTGGTCTATGCCAAGGACGGCCAGACAGCCGGTATCGGCGCCGGCCAGATGAGCCGCGTCGATTCGGCCCGCATCGCCGCTTTGAAGGCCGAGGAGGCCGCCAAGGCGCTCGGCCTTGCCGTGCCGATGACCCATGGTTCGGCAGTCGCCTCCGAAGCCTTCCTGCCTTTTGCTGACGGTCTTCTGTCGATGATCGCCGCAGGGGCGACCGCGGTTATCCAGCCGGGCGGCTCGATGCGCGACCAGGAAGTCATCGATGCCGCCAACGAACACGGCATCGCGATGGTGTTCACCGGCATGCGCCATTTCCGCCATTGAATAAGGATCGGGCGCGGCCACGCGCTCATCTCCGGCTTGATCGGGCCCGTTCCTATGCCCGATCGGCCGGATAGGGCGTGCGGATCAAGAGCACCAGTCCGCCGGCGAGAAACAGGATCAGCGTTGCCATTCCGAGCCGCGGTGATCCGCTGATATAGGTCACCAGCGAGAAGAGCAGCGTCGCCATGAAACTCGTGGCGCGCCCCGAAAGCGCATAAATGCCGAAATAGCGGCCGGCCTCCTCGGGGCTGACGCTGCGGGCGAGATAGGAGCGCGACGAGGCCTGCACCGGCCCGAAGGCGAGCCCGATCAGCAGACCATAGAGGATATAAGCCTTTTCCGCCGCGGTCCCGAAGAGGCCACCGGAATCGGCCATCGGCAGCGGCATCAGTCCGAACAGCGTGTAACCCGGTCCTGTCGAGATGATGCCGATGGTGGCGAGAAGCAGCATGGTCAGGCTGATGACGACGGTCACCTTCGAACCGACGCCCTTGTCGATGCGGCCGGCGATCAGGCAGCCGAAGATCGCGACGACATTCAGGATGATGCCGTAGATGCCGATCTCGATTGTCGCCCAGCCGAACATGCCGGCCGCAAAGATTCCACCGAGAATCAGCAGGCCGTTGACGCCGTCCTGATAGATCATCCGGGCAACGAGGAATGTCAGGATGCCGCGGCGCTCCTTAAGTTCGGCTAGCGTGTTTCTGAGCTCCCGCAAGCCGGAGCGGACGGCGGTGCCGAAGGGAAGACCCTTGCCGACATCGGGTGTGAACAAGAACATCGGCAGGATGAAGATCAGGTACCAGACGGCCGAGATCGGCCCGGTGATGCGTGCATCCTGGCCGGTCTTGGGATCGAGACCGAATAACGGATCGAGGCCGAGGATGGTCTTGCCGCTCTCGGGGCTTGCCGCCAAAAGCGTCACGACGGCAATGAGCACGATCATGCCGCCGAGATAACCGAGCCCCCAGGCGGTGTTGGAGAGTTTTCCGACCTCGTGCCTGGCGACCAGGCGCGGCATCATCGAATCGTTGAAGACGATCGAAAACTCCGCCGAGATCGAGGCGAGGATCATGAAAATGACGGGATAGAGGACTGGTGAACCCGGGGCGGCAAACCACAGGCAGGAAAGGCTGGCGATCTTGATGACGGCGAAGAAGCCGATCCAGGGTTTGCGTGCGCCGGACTGGTCGGCGATCGAGCCGAGAACGGGTGAGAGCAGGGCGATGATCACCGAGGAGATCGTCGCCATGTTGCTCCACGTCGTCTGCGCGGAAACCGGATCATCGGTCAGGCGGGAAACGAAATAGGGCCCGAAGATAAAGGTTGTGACCACGGTAAAGAAGGGCTGCGCTGCCCAATCGAAGAACATCCACCCCCATATGCCCTTCTCCGTGGCCTTCGGCGGTTGCGTTCCTGTCCAGTCAATGCGATTCAACATCCGCTCCTTTTTTCGCGGACTGTCTCACCTCGCCCGGTCGCGCGCAAGATCGGTCAGGATACCTGCGGCAACGGTAATACGCGCAAGGTTGGGATCGCCGCCGTCGCTGAGGCTCGAAAGCTCTTCGAGGATACGGTTGATGCGGATGCGATCCTGCGCATGCCAGGCCTGAACCGGAAGCTTTTCCTTGCCGTGATCGGAAAGAGCCGAGATGACGATGTCGCGTCTGGCGCTNGCGATCTGGTCGATGCTGCGGGCAAGCGCCAGATTCTCGTAATGGTCGGAGGTGAGGATCCGTCCNCCGGCCGCCAGCAGCCTNGCGATACGGAAGGTCTGCGACACCGCGAAGTAGTTTTCAGCGGCGCGCACCAGGGGCTCGCCGGTGCGTTCGGCAATCTGCATGATCTCCGGCACCAGCGCGAAGCTTTGGAGGTTGGCAATCTCGGCCGCGAGTTTTTCGGGCACGCCTGCGTGGCCGTACTCTGCCTGGCGGGCGGCGGTATCGCCGGCCGCCTGTTCGGCGAAGGCAGGCCTCAGCTTCTTCAGGGCNGCCTGCAGCCGGCTAATCACNTCCGCCATATCGGCCTTGGTCATGCCGGTCTTCAAGAGCAGNCGCGTCAACACGATAAAGCTATGGCTGATTTCCTCGTAGATGCGGTTCTGCATCTCACCTGATATCTTGCCGTCGAGAGCGTCCGTTTCGGACCAGAGCCGGGTCAGGTCGAACCCGTCGCGGGCAACGATCGCGGCGCGCACCACTTCCGGCGCCGAGGCCGCCGTCGCGTCCATCATGGCGACGGTGAAGCTCGGCCCGCCGCGGTTGATCGCTTCATTGGCAAGCACCGTCGCGACGATTTCGCGCTTCAGGCGATGGCTGGCGATATCGCCGGCATTNGTCTTCTGCATCTTGANGGGGAAATAATTCGAAAGCGTCGCGGTGAAATAGGGATCATCCGGCAGATCGCTNGCGGCCAGNGCATCGAAGAGCACGATCTTGGCATAAGACAGCAGCACGCCGATTTCCGGCCGCGTCAGCGGCTTGCCGGCAGCATAGCGTTCGGCGAGGGTCTGGTCGTCCGGCAGCGTCTCGACCTTGCGATTCAGCTGCTTGGCGCCTTCGAGAACCGTCATGAAGCGCGCAAGTTCCAGNCCATTTGCCGTGCCCTTGCGTTCTGTCAGCGAGATCGCCAGCGACTGCAGGTAATTGTTGCGNAGCACCAGGGCCGCCACTTCGCCGGTCATCGAGGAAAGAAGCTGGTCGCGTTTTGCCCGCGTCAGGCGTCCGTCATGCATGGCGGCGGCCAGCGCGATCTTGATGTTGACCTCAACGTCCGAGGTGTTGACGCCGGCCGAGTTGTCGATGGCGTCGGAATTGCAGCGTCCACCCTTCAGACCATAGGCGATGCGGCCCTTCTGGGTAACGCCGAGGTTTGCGCCCTCGCCGATCACCTTGGCGCGCACCTCAACGGTGATGCGGATTGGGTCGTTGGCGCGGTCGCCGACTTCGGTGTCGGTTTCGGAAGGCGCTTTCACATAGGTGCCGATGCCGCCGAACCAGAGCAGGTCGACCTCACTCTTCAGGATCGCCGTGATGATTTCGAAGGGCGTGGCCACGGCCTTGTCGATGCCGATTGCAGCAATCGCTTCCGGCGTCAGCGTGACCGATTTCGCCGAGCGAGAAATGATCATTGCCCCCTTCGAGAGCTTGCTCTTGTCGAAATCCTGCCAGCTCGAACGCGGCAGGTCGAAGAGCCGCTGACGTTCGGCCAGCGCCTTTTCCATGTCGGGATCGGGATCGATGATGATGTCGCGATGATCGAAGGCGGCAATAAGCCGGATCTTTGGAGACAGCAGCATGCCGTTGCCGAAGACGTCGCCCGACATGTCGCCGACGCCGGCGACGGTAAAGGGTGTCGTCTGGATATCGATGTCCATTTCGCGGAAATGGCGTTTTACGGTTTCCCAGGCGCCGCGGGCGGTGATGCCCATCTTCTTGTGGTCATAACCGGCCGAGCCGCCGGAGGCGAAGGCGTCGTCCAGCCAGAAGCCGGCTTCCTGCGCCAGTGCATTGGCGGTGTCGGAGAAGGTCGCGGTGCCCTTGTCGGCGGCGACGACGAAATAGGGGTCGTCACCGTCGAGCCTGACCGTATCCTTCGGCGGCACGATATCGGCGCCCGATATATTGTCGGTGATCGAAAGCAGCGTGCGGATATAGGTCTTGTAAGCCTCGCGGCCGGTATTGAAGATCTCGTCGCGGCTGCCGCCGACCGGGAGCTTCTTCGGATAGAAGCCGCCCTTGGCGCCGACCGGCACGATGACCGCGTTCTTCACCTGCTGCGCCTTGACGAGGCCGAGCACTTCGGTGCGGTAATCCTCGGCGCGATCCGACCAGCGCAGGCCGCCGCGCGCCACCTTGCCGAAGCGCAGGTGCACACCTTCGACTTCGACGCCGTAGACGAACATCTCGCGGAAGGGTTTCGGTTCCGGCAGCCCGTCGACCAGGTGCGGATCGAGCTTGAAGGCCAGCATCGGTTTCGGCGAGCCGTCGGGGTTCTTCTGGAAATAGTTAGTGCGCAGCGTCGCATCGACGATATTGACGTAGCGGCGCAGGATACGGTCGTCGTCAAGGCTCGGCACGTCGGCGAGCTCTGCCTCGATCGCCTGGTGCAGTTCGGCAAGTTTCTTCACGCGGACCTTCTCCGACAGCCGGGTGTCGAGCGTGTCATGGAAGAGACGAAAGATGGCGGCGGCGACGACAGGATATTTGTCGAGCGTCGTTGCGATATAGTCCTGCGAATAGGCGATGCCGGCCTGGCGGAGATAACGNGCATAGGCGCGCAGCACGTTGGTCTCGCGCGCCGAAAGCCCGGCCGAAATGATCAGCCGGTTGAAGCTGTCATTGTCGATCGTGCCGGCGAAGGCGGCTACGAAGGCTTCCTCGAGGGCGGCGCCGTAACGCGCCAGATCGATTTCGCCGCCATTGCGGGTTTCGAGCTCCATGTCGTGCAGCACGACGAGTTTCGTTTCTGCATCGGCGGCCGGCACTCCGATGTCGAAGGTACGTTCGCTGACGACATTGAAGCCGAGGTTCTCGAGAAGCGGCACGCGGCGCGACAGCGCCAGCTGGCCGCCGGCGTGGAAGATCTTCAAGGAAAGGGTGCGGCCCTGCTCTTCCTGGCGATGGTAGAACTGGATGCGAAGCGGCTCGCCTGCGGCGCAGGCGCCGATATCGGCAAGGTCGGCCACGGTTTCCTCCGGGGTGAAGGAATCCTGGAAGGCCTGGTCGACCGATATCTTCGGCGCCTTTGCCCCGGCCAGTGCCTCGAAACGGTCGTCCCAGCGGGCGGTGATCTCACGGATCATCTGCTCGAGCTTTGCCTGCGGAATGCGTGGCGTCTTGCCGCCGGAGCGGCCGATGATGAAATGTACGCGCGCCACGCCGCCTTCCGGGAAAGCCGGGTAATAGGCGGAGACACGGCCGTCATAGACGGTCTTCAGATAGGTGCCGATCCGCTCACGAACGATCGAGTCATATTCCTCGCGCGGGACGTAGACGATCACCGAGACGAAGCGATCGAAATGGTCGATGCGCGGCAGGACGCGCACGCGCGGCCGATCGGCCAGGTCGTTGATTTGTTCGGCAAAACTTGCAAGCAGCGTCGTGTCGATCTGGAAGAGATCGTCGCGCGGATAGGATTCCAGCGTATTGTCGAGCATCCGGCCGGAATGGCTCATCGGGTCGAAGCCGAAATGCTCCTTCACCTTCTCGACCTTCGAACGCAGCAGCGGGATTTCCGAGGCCAGCGACGTATAGGCCGTCGAGGTGAAAAGGCCGACGATACGCAGTTCGCCGGTGACCTTGCCTTGCGCGTCGAAGCGCTTGACGCCGACATAATCCATATAGGCCCGGCGATGGACGATCGATTTCACATTCGCCTTGGTGACGATCAGGAAGTCGGGGCCGTCGAGGAAGGCAAGAATCTCAGGCGTGGTCGTCACTGCGTCCTTGCCGGTGCGCAACACGAGAACATCGGGGTTGGAGAGGATGCCGAGGCCTGCGCCCTTGTCGCGTTCGACCCTGGCATCGCTCCCCTTGCCGGAATAGACATATTCACGCATGCCGAGGAAAGTGAAATTCTCGTCGCGCAGCCAGGTCAGGAAGGCGACGGCTTCGTCGCGATCGGCCTTCTTGCGGCCGGTGCCATTGGCCGAAAGCTCGGCGATCACGCCGTCGACCTTGGAAAGCATCGGCTTCCAGTCGGACACCGACAGGCGCACCTGTTCGAGCACGGTTTCGATGCGTTTGACGAGATCGGCGGTCTGGGTGGAATTGAGCGGCGCAATATGAAGCTGGATATGGCTGACGCGATTGGTCGGGTCGCTCGGGTGATCGGCGGAATAGAGCGCAGGCGCCTTGCCCTTTTCCATGACCAGGATGGGATGCACGGCCATGAACAGGTCGCGATAGCTGCTTGTCACTTCACCCATGACCGATTCAAACAGAAAAGGCATGTTCCGGTCGGTGACTGAAAGCACCGAGACGGCGATGCCATCCGGCGTCACGTCGGCAATGGTGTCGATGCTGACGCGCGGCGCCTTGCCGCTCCAGGCGGCGAGTTCCTTTGCCGAGTGTACGGCAGAGAGTGCCAGCATTTCAGGCGTATAGAGTTCGAGATCATCATTGCTTGCCCGGCCGAAGAGAATTTCCGGATCGAGATGCGCCTCGCCCGTCGCCTTGGCGATCTTGCGCGCGCTTTCGATCTGCTTTTCCCGTTTCGGATTGTTTCTGGCAGCCATGGATCGCCTCCCTCAATGGTCTGATTTTCTGCAAGCTAGCAGAAGATTCTTCGAAAAAATCTCTAAAAGAGAGGTTCGAAGGATTGTTTTGGCGCTTTTTTGGCGCTCGAAACGAGAAAATCCAAGAAATTTTCCGCTTTCGTGGCGAAATGAAAGAGAAAGTTCCGTCTTCAGGATTTTCGTTCCGCCGCACAATTCCACGCCCGCATGAACAATGGTTGACAGCGTGGCGTCAAAAAGATCATCAAACGCGGTCATCATTCGGATCTGGATATCATGTCGGAAAATGCAGCGGGTGCAGTCATCGTCATCTCCAGCCATGTGGTGCGTGGCTCGGTCGGAAACCGGGCAGCCGTCTTTGCGCTGGAGACGCTTGGCCACCCGGTCTGGGCCCTGCCGACCGTCGTGCTGCCCTGGCATCCCGGCCATGGCCGCTCGACGAGGCTGACTTTTGCGGAAACGGATTTCGACGCGGCGATCGACGATCTCATCCGCGCGCCCTGGATCGGCGAAGTCAAGGCGGTGCTTTCCGGCTATTTCGGCAACGCCGCTCAGGTCCGCTCCGTCGCCCGGCTGGTCGATGCGCTCCGGCAAAACAATCCCGAGCTCGTCTATGTCTGCGATCCCGTCATGGGCGATCTCGGCGGCCTTTATGTACCGGAAGCAACCGCGGAGGCCATTCGCGACCACCTTATTCCGCTCGCCTCGCTGGCGACGCCGAACCGCTATGAGCTTGCATGGCTTTCAGGGGCAGCGCTCGAAGACAATGGCGCGATCATGGAGGCGGCGCTGGCGCTCGGACCATCGCGCATGCTTGTCACTTCGGCCGTGCCGATGATGGCGGGCGGCACCGGCAATCTCTATCTTTCCGGCCGTCACGCGCTTCTTGCCGAGCACCGCGTCGTCGACAATCCGCCGAATGGTCTGGGCGACCTGCTTGCCGCCGTCTTCCTGTCGCGCCTGCTTTCCGGGCTCGAGGACGAGAAGGCGCTGCAGCTTGCCACCGCCAGCGTCTTCGAGGTCCTCGCGCGTGCCGTCAAGCGCGGCAGCAACGAACTGATGCTGGCGAGCGATGCGTCCAGTCTTTCGACGCCGATGGCCATGGTGCAGATGCGCCGACTCGTGCACCCGGTGCAGCGGCGGAAAAAATGACGCATCTGCCAATGCGCTCATTTTGCGGTGCAGCAGTTGATCTTGTCTTCCGCGCGCGCTAATCCAGAAGCATGCAGCGTTTTCCAACACCTCTTCTGGACGGCTATCGCAACTTTATGAACGGGCGTTATGCCGACGCCCGCGACAGGTATCGGCAGCTGGCCGAAAATGGCCAGAGTCCGCATACGCTGGTCGTTGCCTGTTCGGATTCGCGGGCGGCGCCGGAGCTGATCTTCGATGCCGGCCCGGGCGAGCTCTTCGTCATCCGCAACGTCGCCAACATGGTGCCGCCCTACGAGCCGGATGGCCATTTCCATTCGACGTCGGCCGCTCTCGAATTTGCCGTGCAGGTGTTGAAGGTCACGGATATCGTCGTCATGGGCCATGGCCGTTGCGGCGGCATTCGGGCTGCGCTCGATCCGAACGCCGAGCCATTGTCGCCGGGTGACTTCATCGGTCGCTGGATGTCGCTGGTCAAACCCGCCGCCGAGCAGATCCAGAGCAACGACGTGATGACGGCNGCCGAACGGCAGACGGCGCTGGAGCGCGTCTCCATTCGCAATTCGATCAGCAATCTCAGAAGCTTTCCCGACATCAAGGCGCTCGAGGAAGCGGGGAAACTTCATCTCCACGGCGCCTGGTTCGACATTTCGACCGGTGAACTCTGGGTCATGGACGCCGAGACACGCGACTTCATTCGTCCCGAAATCTAAGGACGCGCCGGTTTATCAGTTTTTTAAGGATTGTTGTTAAGCTCACCGTCAATTGGTCGCTCACGACCGACGTTTTGATCACCGTGGCGATTGGCGATGAAGTTCGAAACCATCAAACGGGTTATCCTGGCCGCCATTCTGCTGCCCTTCGTCTTCATGCTGATTGAAGGCGTCGTCGTCATACGCTCTTCAATCAAACAATACAGGGATCTCGAAAAGGACCGGCAGTTCGCCGATGTGCTTGCCCGCGGCGGATCCATCGCCGCCACGGAGATCCTGAGTGAAATTGCCGCCACCCGCCTCTACCTCGCATACCCCGGCAGCACGACTGCCGCCGAAATGCAACGAAGCCGGGTGACGCTCGATCGCGAGCGCCGCGCTTTCTATGCCAGCCTGCCCTCCCGCGATACGCTCGACGACGGCCTCGTCGGCGAATTGTCGGTTCTCAGCCTTGCATACAGCCGCATCATTGCCGCGCGCAGCGCCGTCGACCAGGGCCGTTATGCCGGCAGCGATCCCGGTTCCATCTACTGGTANGCGGCTCTCAAGCAGCTTGCCGTCGTCGATGCGCTTTCACCACTGATCAGCGATCCGATGCTGCTTGAGAAATCCAACCAGCTGATGGGCATCCTGCTGACGTATTACGGCGAAAGGCTGATTACCGGCGTCGGCACCCGCTATCTCGATCGCGGCGTTTCCGCCAGATTTCCGGTGGAGCAGTTCGTACAGGGCAAGACCATGCTCGGTGAGGGCATGGACCACATGGTCTTTCATTCCGCGGCNCCGATCGTGCGCGAGATCGTCGCCTATCTCGNCCGCAGCAGTCAGGTGAAGGCGAATGCGATCACCGACGCCATCCTTGCCGGATCGCGGCCGACGCGGGCCGTGCGCGACGTCTGGGCCGCCGCGCAGAGCGAACGCATGACCTTCCTGCAGCAGAAGATGGTCGAGGCCGCAAAAGATATTCACGAGACCGGCGAGAGCCTTTCGAGACGCGCGCACATACATCTGACGCGGATTCTGGCGCTGTGCGCCGGCCTGCTCATTCTCGCCACGTTGGTGATGGTGCTGGCGGCAAGGGGCCTGCGCCTGATCGACCGTCTGACGCGGGATCGCGAGACGCTGGTGGGCGAGTTGCGCAATGCCGCCCAGACAGACCTTCTGACCGGCCTGTACAACAGGCGCGGCTTCGAGGTCGCCGCATCGGCGCTTCTCACACAAGCCGAGCACGGGTCGCGCTGGATCTCCGTCGTGCTCTTCGACCTCGATCATTTCAAGAGGACCAACGATGTTCACGGCCATGACGCCGGCGATGCCGTGCTCCGGCAGGTCGCGGGCGTTGCGCGCGAGAATTTCCGTTCCTTCGATCTGCTGGTGCGCCATGGCGGCGAGGAGTTCCTGGCGCTTCTGCCGGATTCGACGCCCGACGATGCCGTAATCGTTGCCGAGCGTGTGCGGCTGGCGATCGAGGCGGCAGAAATCCCCTTGCCGAGCGGCGAAATTCTCAAGGTAACGGCGAGTTTCGGATGCGCCGGCCGGGCAAATGAAGTCTCCAACAGGAACTTCGAGGATCTGGTCAAACGCGCCGACCTGGCGCTCTACGCCGCCAAGGCCTCCGGCCGCAACTGCGTGGTTTCGGGACCGATCGTGCAGGCTTCGGCCCCGGAGGAGCGACGCAAGACGGCGTCCGGCGGCGGTTTTGATTCCCGCAAATGAAAAACGCCGCATATCGCAGCGGCGTTTCCGGCTATCGGTGTCGATAAAGACTTAAAGTCCTTTTGTNTTATGCATGTCGTTGTCCCGGAACCGCTGCACGCTTCCGGGCGACATGCATTATCTGCCGTCGATCTGCTGGCCGATATAGGCGATCGCCTGCTGGTAGACGGTGGCGGCGTTCCAGCCCTGGATGGCAACGAAATTCGGCTCTCCGGGCTGATAGCCGGCGCCGGGGCGCCAACCGTGACCCTTGAGGAAATTCGCCGTCGAGGCCAGCGCATCGGCGCGGGAACCGACCATGTCGACGCGGCCGTCGCCGTCGCCATCGGCACCGAAGCGCACGACATTGCGCGGCAGGAACTGCGTCTGGCCGATTTCACCATGGGCAGCACCCTTGGCCTGCGGGCTCAGATAACCTTCGGAAACGAGCTGGAGCGCGGCATAGAGCTGGTCGGTGAAATATTCCGAACGGCGGCAGTCATAGGCAAGGGTCGAAACAGCCGACAGCGTATGCTGGTTGCCCATATAGCTGCCAAAACCGGTTTCCATGCCCCAGATTGCGATCAGTGGGCCAGCCGGAACGCCGAAACGGCGCTCGATCGAAGCAAAAAGCGCCTGGTTGGCAGTCTTCATGCTGCGGCCGCGGGAGATGATGGCGGCACCGCCGCGCTTCTGCATGAAAGCGTCGAAGGACAGTTTGAAGCTCTTCTGGCCACGGTCGGCGGCAATCGTCGGTTTGTTGTAATTGACGTTGNCGAAGGCGCGGTCGAGGACCGAGCGGTTGACGCCGTTTGCCGCTGCTTCCTGCTTGAAGTCGGCGACCCATGCATTGAAACCGCTACTATTGTTGCCACATTGGGCGCCCTGGGCCGCTGCCGGCAGCGCGTGAAGAACGCCGGCTGCCGTAAACGCTGCCAGAAGGAATGTTGTCATGCGCATGAGAAACCCCGCTCCAGTCTGCTGAAGCGCGCCGCGGCCGATCGGAACCATGCGACGCGCCCTAAATCTTCGGTCTGTGCATGCCGTTTTCCCAAAACCACTCAACGGTTTCGNGCGGCACGCCNTGGCTTGACGCCGGGNAGAATGCCAGCCGAAAGCGATCTTGTCACGATCACCTTTTAGTAAGCGCTTATGAATAGAGGCGCTTACGGCCCGGCAAAAAGCCCCGCCTTCATCGGCAGGGCTTTACCCTATTATGGTTTACAAATGGTATCAGGCGGCCTGCTTGCGCGGCTTGACAAGACCGCGATTGACGAGCAGCTCGGCGATCTGGATGGCGTTCAACGCTGCGCCCTTGCGCAGATTGTCGGAGACCACCCAGATGTTGAGGCCATTTTCGACCGTCGCATCCTCACGGATGCGTGAGATGTAGGTCGCATCTTCGCCGGCGGATTCATATGGCGTGATGTAGCCGCCGTTCTCGCGCTTGTCGATAACGAGGCAGCCCGGTGCATCGCGCAGGATGTCGCGAGCCTGNTCGGCCGTGATCTCGTTTTCGAATTCGATATTGACCGATTCCGAATGGCCGATGAAAACCGGCACGCGCACTGCCGTGCAGGTCACCTTGATCTTCGGATCGAGCATCTTCTTCGTCTCGGCCAGCACCTTCCACTCTTCCTTGGTGTAGCCGTCCTCCATGAAGACGTCGATGTGCGGAATGACGTTGAAGGCGATGCGCTTGGTGAACTTCTTGTTCTCGATCGGATCGGCGACGAAGACGGCGCGCGTCTGGTTGAAGAGTTCGTCCATGCCGTCCTTGCCGGCGCCGGAGACCGACTGATAGGTCGAGATGACGACGCGCTTGATCTTGGCGAAGTCATGCAGCGGCTTCAGCGCCACCACCAGCTGGGCGGTCGAGCAATTCGGATTGGCGATGATGTTGCGCTTGGTGAACTGGCTGATGGCATCCGGGTTCACTTCCGGCACGATCAGCGGCACGTCGGCGTCGTAACGCCAAGCCGACGAATTGTCGATGACGATGCAGCCCTGCTGGCCGATCNTCGGCGAGAACTTCTTGGAGACCTCGCCGCCGGCCGACATCAGGCAGATGTCGGTATCGGAGAAATCGTAATTCTCCAGATTGGAGACCTTCAGCGTCCGGTCACCGTAGGAAACCTCGGTGCCCTGCGAACGCGAGGAGGCGAGTGCCACGACCTCATCGGCGGGGAAGCCGCGCTCGGAGAGGATGTTGAGCATCTCCCGGCCGACATTTCCGGTCGCTCCCGCAACTGCTACTTTGAAACCCATTTCTCAAGCTCTCTTTCTCTTCTCTCCTCTTGTTCGGTGAGGGGAAAGGCGCGACGGATCGCGTCTTCCTGTCCCCAGCCGAGCCGGGGAGAGAGCGGCAGGCCAGAGACGTCAGACGGTTTTCGTCGTCGTTTTGGCCTTGGTTTTGGCGGAAACCGGAACGGCAATGTCCACCCCGGCAACTCGTGCCCGGTCATTGCATTCGGCAATGGCGTGTTCGTCGCGAACCATGGAGATTCCTTTTCCGCTGTTGCTCTTAGAAGGTTTTCCACAGGAGTCAAGGTTTTTGCACTCNGAGCCGGCAGGCAAANGCGGCGGCCGCAGCGCTGCGACGTTTTGTCATGCCGCTGTCATCCTTGGGAGGTATCCCGGCCCGGTCATCAATGTCTGCAACGAAAACGGGGGTTTTCCATGCGTACGCTTCTTGCCGCCTTTGCGGCCACCACCATCCTTGCGGGCGCCGCTCAGGCGACAACGGTCTATCCGCTCGATCGCGCGACGATCCTCGTCGGTTCGCCATTCGATTTCAAGATCGAGCTCAACAAGCAGGTCAAGCCCGAAGACGTGAAGATCACCGTCAACGGCCAGGATTACAAGACCGTGCTCGGGGGCGAAGCGCAGTTCGTCGAGTTGGAAAAAGGCAAGGATGACAAGGCTCTCGGCTCTGCTCTCCTGCTGCGCGGCCTGAAGATTTCCGCGCCGGGCGACTACAAGGTCGAAGTTGCTGCCGGAGACGAGACGAAGTCCGTCACCTGGAACGTTTACGAAACCGTAGCCCAGCCGAAGGCCAAGAACATCATCTTCCTGCTGGGCGACGGGCTTTCCGTTGCGCATCGCACCGCTGCCCGCATCATGTCCAAGGGCATGACTGAAGGGAAGGCGAATGGCCGCTTGAACATGGACGATCTCGAGCGCATGGCCTTTATCGGCACGTCGGCGACCAACGCNGTCGATACGGACTCGGCCAATACNATGTCGGCCTACATGACGGGCCACAAGACGGCNGTCAACGCGATCGGCGTCTACGCGGACCGTACGCCGGCCTCNCTCGATGACCCGCGTGTNGAAACCTTCGCAGAAGCCGTCCGCCGCCTGACCAAGAAGTCGATCGGCATCGTTGCAACNGCCGAGGTCGAGGACGCTACGCCGGCTGCGGTCGTTGCCCATACCCGCAACCGCAACGACAAGGCCGATGTGGTCGGCATGCTGCTCGACGTCAAGCCCGAAATCCTGCTTGGTGGCGGCTCGGCCTATTTCCTCGGCAAGGAGGTCGCCGGTTCCAAGCGTAAGGACAACCAGGACTACATCAAGCTGTTTCAGGATGCCGGCTACAAGCTTGCGACCGACAAGAACGAGCTCGCAGCCAATGCATCGGCGGAAGGCAATCTGCTCGGTCTCTTCCACACCGGCAATATGGACGTGACGCTCGATCGCGAGTTCCTGAAGAAGGGCACCGTCGACAAGTTCCCGAACCAGCCGGGTCTCGTCGCCATGACCAAGGTTGCGCTCGACCGCCTCTCCAAGAATCCTGATGGTTTCTTCCTGATGGTCGAAGGTTCCTCGATCGACAAGATGTCCCATCCGCTCGATTGGGACCGCGCCGTCGTGGAAACCATCGAATTCGACCAGGCCATCGGCGTTGCCCGCGAATTCCAGAAGGCCCATCCGGACACTCTGATCGTCGTCACCGGCGACCATGCGCATGGTGTATCGATCATCGGCACCGTCGATGATGACAAGCCCGGCACGGAAATGCGCGAAAAGGTCGGGATCTATGCCGAGGCCGGCTTCCCGAACTACAAGGATGAAAACGGCGACGGCTATCCCGACAGGATCGACGTCAGCCGCCGGCTGTTCCTGAGTGCCAATAACGGCCCCGATCACTACGAGACCTTCCGTCCGAAGCTCGACGGTCCGTTCGTTCCGGCTGTCCAGAACGAAAAGAANGAATATGTCGCCAACGAGCAGTATAAGGATGTTCCGGGCGCCGTCTTCGTCCAGGGCAATATTCCGAAGAGCGGCGACTCCGGCGTGCACGCCGCTGACGACGTCGTCCTGCAGTCGGCCGGTCCGGGCGCTGAAGGTTTCCATGGCTACATGGAACAGAGCGACGTCTATCGCGTGCTCGCCGACACCTTCGCGCTCGGCGCCAAGCAGACGAATTGATCTGAAGCCCGTTCAGCAAGGTCGCTTGCCGGCCTTGCCTCTTTCATCGATCATGGTCCCGGCCGATTACAGCGCCGCGCGTCTTTCAGACGCGCAAAAGGACGCTGTAACACTTTGAAGCTAGCATCGTGCTTTCCGAAAATCGTTCCGATTTTCGGGCCGATGCTAACGGCCGGGACTTCATTCTTGGAGATCGCCATGGAAAAACTCCGTTCGCGGCATCTCAGCCGCCGCGGCCTGATCGGCGCCATCGGTACGCTGGCTTTCGCGGCTGTGGTTCGCCCGAGTTTTGCTGCGGATTCCTCAATCAGCTTCGCTGAGCTCTACGGCAAGTTCGGCGTGCTCGGCCTCGAATTCTCCGACAAGGTGAAGCGCCTTGCCGGCAAAGATGTCAGCATGAAAGGTTTCATGGCGCCGCCCTTGAAAGCCGAAGCCCAGTTCTTCGTGCTCACCGAAGTGCCGATGTCGCTCTGCCCCTTCTGCTCCTCGGATACGGACTGGCCGGACAATATCGTCGTCGTCTATCTCTTGGAGAAACAAACCTTCGTGCAGCCACGCCAGACCATCGAAGTGCGCGGCATGCTGGAACATGGTTCGTGGACGGATCCGGACACCGGCTTCGTCAGCCTGCTGCGCATCCGCCAGGCCGAATATTCCGCCGTCTGAACCGATATGCTCGCTCTCAATATCGAAAACCTTTCCGTTGTCTTCCCTGGCCTGTCCTCGCCGGCGCTGGCGATCGGCCACCTGTCGATCGCTGCCGGCAGCAGGGTCGCCATTACAGGGGCGTCCGGCTCCGGCAAGAGCACCTTCGTCAATATCGTTGCCGGGCTGGAGCGGACACGGCAAGGCCGCATCCGCTGGAACGGCGAGGATATCGCGGGTTTTTCAGAAAGCCGGCGCGACCGGTTCCGTGCCGCCAATATCGGCCTGGTGATGCAGGAGTTTCATCTCTTTCCCGGCCTTTCGGCGCTGGAAAACGTGCTTCTGCCGGCGCGGCTTGCCGGCGCCGCCACGGCAGATATCATCGAGCGGGCGCATGCGCTTTTGAGCACGGTTGGTCTTTCCCGCCCCGGCCAGAAGATCGAAACCATGTCGCGCGGCGAGATGCAGCGGGTGGCGATCGGCCGGGCGCTGCTGCGCAAGCCCGGCGTCATCATCGCCGACGAACCGACCGCAAGCCTCGATGCCGAAAGCGGCGAGGCTGTCGGCGATCTCATTCTCGATCTTGCCATTGCCGAAGGCAGTACGCTGATCGTCGTTTCACACGATCAGCGCCTGGCCAGCCGCCTCGACCGTTGCATCACCTTCGGCTCCGGCCGGATCAGCGAAGATTCCACGGCAACGGCGGGAGAGGCTGCATGATCCGCTTCATCCTTTCCGATCTTCGTCGCCTCTGGGCGGGGTCGCTGGTGGTGGTGCTTTTGGTGGCGCTTGCGACCGCGCTTGGCGTTTCCGTCGTGCTGCAGGAACGGGCGCTTCGCCTCGGCAGCGCGCGCGCCGCCGACAAGTTCGATCTCGTCATCGGCGCAGGCGGCAGCGAGACGCAGCTGGTGCTGTCTTCCGTCTTCCTGCAGCCCTCGCCTTTACCGCTCATGCGGGGCGAGGTGCTGGGCAAGCTTGCCGCGGATCCGCGTGTCGACTGGGCCGCTCCGATCGGCTTCGGGGATTCCTTCTCCGGCTATCCGATCGTCGGCACGACGACCATGCTGGCGCAAAACCTGTCCGGCGGCTTGATCGAGGGCAAGATTTTTGCGCGCGAGGGCGAGGCGGTGATCGGCTCCGCCGTCAAACTGTCGCTCGGCGGCGAGATCAAGCCGATGCACGGTTTGCCGGAAGAGGGCGGCGAGACCCACATCGAACTCGTCTATCATATCGCCGGCCGCCTGCGGCCGACCGGGACCGCCTGGGACCGGGCTATTCTCGTTCCGATCCAGGCCGTCTGGCATATCCATGGCCTGGCGGCGGAGGAACATGCGGAGGAAGGGGCCGAGAGCGAGCACGAGCACGAGCATGAAGCGGCGTCCGGCACGGGTACGGCCGAACATGGCCATGAGCATGAGGAAGCCGGCGAGCATCACGATGGACATGAGCATCACGGCAAGCTTGACCCGGATGCCGCACTCGACGAGAGCTGGACTGCCGACGCTCCCGGCCTTCCCGCCATTCTCGTCAAGCCGAAGACGATCGCCGATGCCTACAAGCTGCGGCAGGAATATCGCAGCGGCAATACCGTCGCCGTTTTTCCCGGCGAGGTGTTGACCAATCTCTACGCCACGCTCGGCGACGCCAAGCAGATCCTCGTCGCGGTCGCCTCCGGAGCGCAAGCTCTCGTCGCGGCCTCGCTGGTGCTGGTCACTGTCATCCATATCGGCCAGCGCCGCCGCCAGATCGGCGCGCTGAGGGCCTTCGGCGCGCCGCGTGGGGCGATTTTCGGCATTGTCTGGCTGGAATTCTTCTTCCTGGTGGCAGTCGGCATTGGGCTCGGATTCGCCCTCGGTTATGCTGCGGCCCTCCTCTTGTCCGACATGTTCTCCGAGACGAGCGGGATCACCATGCCGGTCGTCTTCGCCCGTGAAGATGCCGGGCTTGCGGCGGTTCTGCTTGCCTTTGCCACGGTCCTCGCCGCTTTGCCGGCAGTGCTTGCCTATCGCCAATCGCCGGCGCAGGCGCTGAGAGCGTAACGGATCCAACCTCCGGCGGCGGAGGGCCGGATCTGCATGACACTGCCCGGCATCATTAGACTAAAGTCATAATCCCAAAGCATCTCTCTTTTTGATCTGCCGTTTCTGGCACACTCCCGTCAGGCGTGTCGCGGCCAGGGGTCTGCTTTGAGGAGAGTAGGTCGCGCGCGTTGCTCATCACTCTGTGGAGGACAGACAATGGCAAATGTCGCAAGCATCGACGGCGCGAAGGCCGGTCCGATGACCGGCGAGGAGAAGAAGGTCATCTTCGCCTCTTCGCTCGGCACCGTTTTCGAATGGTATGATTTCTATCTCTACGGTTCGCTCGCCACCTATATCGGCGCGACCTATTTCACCCAGTATCCCGAGGCCACGCGCAACATCTTCACGCTGCTCGCCTTTGCTGCCGGCTTCCTGGTGCGCCCCTTTGGCGCGCTGGTGTTCGGCCGTCTCGGCGATCTCGTCGGCCGCAAGTATACCTTCCTGATGACGATCATGATCATGGGTCTGTCGACCTTCCTCGTCGGNATCCTGCCGGGNGCGGCCACCATCGGCATCGCAGCCCCGATCATCCTGATCGCGTTGCGTCTGCTGCAGGGCTTGGCGCTTGGCGGTGAATATGGCGGTGCGGCAACCTATGTCGCCGAACATGCGCCGAACGGGCGCCGCGGCTATTTCACCTCATGGATCCAGACGACGGCGACGCTCGGCCTGTTCCTGTCGCTGATCGTCATCGTCCTGGTTCAATATCTGATGGGTGCGGCTGAGTTCGCCGCCTGGGGCTGGCGCATTCCGTTCCTGGTGTCGGTCGTCCTGCTCGGCATCTCCGTCTGGATCCGCCTGAAGATGAACGAATCGCCGGCGTTCCAGCGCATGAAGGCGGAAGGCAAGGGCTCCAAGGCGCCGCTGACCGAAGCCTTCGGGACATGGAAAAATGCCAAGATCGCGATCATCGCGCTTCTCGGCGCCACAATGGGCCAGGCGGTCGTCTGGTACGGCGGCCAATTCTATGCGCTGTTCTTCCTGCAGAACGTGCTGAAGGTGGACCTGTTCTCGGCCAATGTCATGGTCGCGATCGCACTTCTCCTCGGCACGCCATTCTTCGTCATCTTCGGCGGCCTCTCCGACAAGATCGGCCGCAAGCCGATCATCATGGCAGGCCTTCTCATCGCGGCGGTGACGTATAATCCGCTGTTCAAGGCGATGACCTGGACGGCCAATCCGGCGCTTGCCGAAGCGCAGGCTTCGATCCGGGCAACGGTCACGGCTGATCCGGCGGATTGCCGGTTCCAGTTCAACCCGACCGGCACGGCGAAGTTCACCAGTTCCTGCGACGTGGCGACGGCATTCCTGACGAGGAATTCGGTGCCTTATGACGTCGTGCCCGGCCCTGCCGGACAGCCGGCAACGGTGAAGGTTGGCAACGCGACGATCCCGAGCTTCGACGTCGTCGCTGCCGGCGACAAGGCCAAGGGCATGACCGCCGCCTTCGAAAAGGGCGTCAACATCGCGCTTCACGATGCCGGCTATCCGCTGAACCGCGGCGCCGCCAA
>Ga0063456_1000455_pt1 | contig 25352 bp, 25 predicted proteins | sample AraplaMF_Cvi_mMF_FD_56228 | JGI IMG/M metagenome (GOLD analysis project Ga0063456, IMG submission 56228) | Arabidopsis root microbial communities from the University of North Carolina, USA - plate scrape MF_Cvi_mMF version 2 (version 2) | ecosystem: Host-associated > Plants > Roots > Endosphere ... | reverse complement strand
CATGATCCTGACCGGCCAGCTCGGCGAGGTCATGCGCGAGAGCGTGCAGGCGGCGCTGACGCTGGTGAAGAGCAAGGCGCCGCAGCTCGGCATCGATCCCCAGCTGTTCGAGAAGAGCGACATCCACGTTCACGTCCCTGCGGGTGCGACCCCGAAGGACGGACCGAGCGCGGGTGTGGCGATGTTCACGGCGCTGACGTCACTGCTCACCAATCGCACGGTGCGCAGCGACACCGCGATGACCGGCGAGATCTCGCTGCGCGGCCTGGTGCTGCCGGTCGGCGGCATCAAGGAGAAGGTGGTGGCTGCGGCCGCCGCCGGATTGAAGCGGGTGATGCTGCCGGCACGCAACAAGCGGGATTACGACGACATCCCGAAGAGCGCGCGGGACAACCTCGAGTTCATCTGGCTGGAGCGCGTCGACGAGGCCATCGCGGCTGCGCTCGAGCCGGCGGAAGCCAAGGTCGACGTCAAGGTCGAAGCGGCGGAGTGATGCGATGAAGAAACTGCTGGACGAAGCGAAGAAGTCGCGAAGGACACAGCGACTGCGCCAGTGGCTCGGTCGCGCCATCGACCAGGTGCGCGATGCGCTTGCGGGACCCGAGCCGCGGCTTCAGCCGATCCCGGTCCGGGTCAAACGCCGCAGGGGCTGATCCCCTCCGTATCAGCCCCTGCGAACGTCGAAGACAAAAGGCCCCCTCTCATCGAGGGGGCCTTTGCGTTATCAGGCCACGGCGTCCTTGGCGGCCTTGACCGGGCGGGCGCGGACGATCTTCCGGGCCGGCTTGGCCTTGAACATCATCTCTTCACCCGTGAACGGGTTGGTGCCCTTACGCGCCTTGGTCGCGGGCTTCTTGATGACCACGAACTTGGCGAAGCCCGGCACCAGGAACAGGCCGTTCTTCTTGAGCTCCTTGTGGCCGACGTCGGTCAGCGTCTCCATGACGCTCTTGACGTCGCGCTTGGAAAGCTCGGTGGCGGTCGCAATCTTTTCGATCAACTGCGATTTGGACATTTGGGCTGGCATCGTGTCTCCTCTGATTCGTTGCCGGTTGCATATTAGACCAACCGGCGAAGGCCTAGCGCCTTCTGCACAGTTTTGTCACGGTTTTACGGGCTTTTTTGGCCTCCTATGGCGAAAACCCCTGCTTTTTAGCTACTTCCTGAGCGGGAGAAGCCTCGGGCAGCGGTTTTTGCCTTGTTTCAAAGGCCCGCAAGCCGCCTTGCTAAAGCTGATTCGATGCTTTCGACAAGCGACGACCGGCCTCTTTGTGAGAGACCGGTCGCGATTCACCCTGAAAAATAAGGCGGGATCGTCACTTTGCGGCGTCTCGCCCTGCATTTTACGGGGCGGCAGCGAGCTAGACGCGCTCGATGATGATGGCCGGCGCCATGCCGCCGGCCGCGCACATGGTGACGAGACCGCGCTTGAGGTCGCGCCGTTCGAGCTCGTCGAGCACGGTGCCGATCAGGATCGAGCCGGTCGCGCCGATCGGATGACCGAGCGCGATCGAGCCGCCATTGACGTTGACCTTGGCGCGATCGAGCTTGAGGTCGCGGATATATTTTTCCGCCACGACGGCAAACGCCTCGTTGATTTCGAACAGGTCGATGTCGTCGACGGTCAGCCCCGCCTTCGCCAGCACCTTGTGCGTCGCCGGCACCGGGGCGTTCAGCATCAGGGTCGGCGAGTCCCCCATATTCGCCATCGCAACCACGCGGGCACGGACTTTGAGGCCATGCGCCCTGGCGTAAGCCGGCGATGCCAGCAGGATCGCGGCCGCACCATCGACCACGCCGGACGAGTTGCCGGCATGGTGCATGAAGTCGATATCGAGGTCCGGGTACTTCTGCAAAATGAGGCCGCGATAGGTCGTCCCCTTGTCGTCGAGCGCATAGTCGGCGACCGCGGGGAATGCGGGTTTCAAAGCGCTCAAGCCCTCCATCGTGGTCTGCGGGCGCGGATATTCTTCATGGTCGAGCGCGAGGCTGCCGTCCTCGCGATGAACGGGCACGAGGCTCTTCTTGAAGTGACCGCCGGCAATCGCCTGCGCGGCGCGCTTCTGGCTCTCCAGCCCGAGCGCATCGACGTCCCGTCGCGTGATGCCTTCCATCGTCGCGATCGCATCGGCGCAGACGCCCTGATGCGACTGCGGATGCCGCGCGCGCAGGCGTAGATTGCCCGAGTCCATCATCATCGGACCGCCGCCACGGCGTCCTTCCATCGACATCATCTCGCAGCCGCCGGCGATGACGAGATCCTCCGCGCCCGCCATGATCGAGGATGCCGCCATGTTGACGCTGGTGATGCCGGAGCCGCAAAAGCGATCCAGCGTCACGGCGCTGGCGCGCACGTCGTAGCCGGCATCGAGCGCCGACATGCGGCCGAGGTCGCCGCTTTGCGTCGCGACCTGCGCGCTGCAACCCCAGACGATATCGTCGACGTCGGCCGTATCGATGCCGGTGCGGTCGGCCAGCGCACGCAGCACGGTCGCCCCCAGTTGCTGCGGATGAATGCCCGACAGCGCTCCCTTGCCGGCCTTGCCGACGCCTCGCGGGGTGCGGCAGGCATCGATGATCAGCGCATCGGTCATGGGCGTGTCCTCTTGTTATGAGTGTTGACGACGGTTTTGAATCAGGGGGCGAGGTGAGTCAATGCGCGGTGTCCAAGCCGCTCACCCCGATATTCCGCTGAGCGGTTAGCGGACGACTGCTTCCGCGACGTCATGTCCGGGCTTGTCCCGGCCATCCACGCCTTGGGGCTGCCCGAAGAACGTGGATGCCTGAGTGCAATGAAAGCAGCTACGCTCCCGCCGCGTTCTTCGCGACGACGTTGCGGTAGAAGCTCGCGCTCAGCTTCGGCGTTCGCACCTGGGTGTCGAAATTGACGTGATACAGCCCAAAGCGCTTGTTGAGCCCGAACACCCACTCAAAATTATCCATCAGGCTCCAGAGGAAATAGCCGCGCACCGGCACGCCTTCTGCGGTGGCGCGCTGGAGCTGGGCGAGATAGTTGCGCAGGTACATGATGCGGTCGGTGTCGTAGATCTTGCCGTCGGGCGTGACCACGTCGTCGCCGGAGGTGCCGTTCTCGGTGATGTAGATCGCGTCCGTCTTCCAGATCTTGGCCGCCAGCTTCGGCACCCAGTACATCGTCTCCGGCGCAGTGCGGAGCCAGTCCGAGCTCATGTGCGGAAAGGATTTCGGGATCGGCAGCGGCATGAATCCGGCGCCCTGGTCGGACGGCACGACGTAGTTCTGCGGCGCGTAGATGTTGAGACCGAGGAAGTCGATTGGCGAGGAGATGATCTTCAACTCGGCGTCGGTGTATTTTGGTGCGTTGGCGCCCGCATATTTCAGGAACGCGTCGGTATACTGGCCCGTCATGATGACGTTGAGATAGCCGGCGTTCATCTCGCGCAGCGCGATCTCGGCGGCGCGGATATGCTCGGGCGTGTCGATCGCGGGAACGCAGACGTCGATGTTCTCGGCCGGCCCGATCCGGGTGCCGCGACGGCCGCGCGCGCGCACGGCCTGCACCGCGAGCCCATGCGCGAGCGCGCTGTTGTGCCTGATCTGGTTGACCTCGGCCTGCGGCAGCCTCAGGCCCGGCGCGTCGATGCCGAGGCCATAGCCGAACGGCACGAAACGGCCGCTCTCGTTCAGCGTGAACATGTTCCTGACTCGGTCGGTCAGGCGCGCAGCGACATGGCCGGCATAGTCGCCGAAGATCTTGCAGGTCTCGGTCGAGCGCCAGCCGCCAAAGCGGTCCTGAAGCGATTGCGGCAGGTCCCAGTGATAGAGCGTCGCCCACGGCTCGATGCCGTTCTTCAAGAGCTCGTCGATGAGACGGTTGTAGAAGTCGAGCCCTTTCGGATTGGGCTTGCCGTCGCCGTTCGGAAATACCCGCGGCCAGGCGATCGAGAAGCGGTAGGCCTTGCAGCCGAGATCCTTGATGAGCGCGATATCTTCCTTGTAGCGGTGATAGTGCTCATTGGCGCGCTCGCCGGTGGTGCCGTCCTCGATCTTGCCGGGGATGCGAACGAACTTGTCCCAGATCGAGCCCCCTCGCCCGTCCTCGTTGACCGCGCCTTCGACCTGATAAGACGAGGTCGCCGTACCCCAGACGAAGCCAGCCGGAAAACCGCTTTCGCCGCGCGGCGCGACTGCCGGCTTGGCCTCGGCGAGTTCGAGGGGGCTTGCAACACCGGCTGCGGACAACCCCGCGATTTTCGCGAACTGGCGACGCGAGATCTTGTCCGACATTGATGGTGCCTCCGAGATGATTGATGCGGCGGCACAATGGCGGGTCGGAAGCCGTTTGAGAAGCGGGTGGGCGCGGGATCAGGATGCAGAATTGCGGTATCCTGCCGCGACGGATGGGCGCGGCGCCCCCGCGAGCGCGCTGTTCCCGCGATCAGCGCGACCGCTTCGGCAATTTTGGAAGCTTGTCGGGATTGAACGCTGGAACCTGGCTGCTTCGTTCAGGCGCCGCCGCCGGCCGTTCGGTCAGAATGAGCGTGCCCTGAAGAATCATGTCTGGCACTTGTGCTGCCGTCGCCGTGTAGGTCGCGATCTTGCCGGGGCACGTCCCCTCGATGTTCAACGTGAGTTCATCATAGACGCCGAAGACCGTGACACGCCCATCGGTGTGACGCTTCGTCAACACCGTGGCGGTGAAGCGGTCGCCGTCGACCTCGCAGGAACCGTGATACGTCATCAGGCTGTCGCGGCCCCAGATCTGGCCGTCCGCGACATGGACGATGCCGGTGCCCTGATCGAGCGGCGTCTTGTACCACGCCGCGTAAGTACCGTCCTTCAACATGGGAGCCGTCTCCCCTGGTCTTCCCGCGCAGATCATCCGCATAATTAGCGCTAACAAACCGTTAAGCGCACGGCCCGTGCCAATCCGGCCCAAGCCGGCGTCCGTCAGTCCCTCAGGCGGACAGACGAAGCCAGATATCCTTGCTCGCCAGCGTCCCGTCCGGAGTGGCGATCTCCATGTCCACGACATGCAGGGAACCGGGCTGATCTGCGTAGATATATCGGAGGTGCCACATGAGACCAAGGTCCGGCGAGATGATAAAGTCGTCCAATCCGTCGGTGATCGAGCGAACGGCCTCGCGGTGTGTCGGCGCCGCGGCAAACATTGCATCAAGCAAATTGGCGAGGCTCATGCCCTCGACGAGCATCAGGCGCGCGACTTCGTCACCGTAGACGTGTCGAAGTGCCGCAACGATCGAAGCGACTGCGTCCGGATTTTTCAATGACACAGCGAAGCGAGCCTCCGGGACCATCATGCCGGAGGCGGGATATTTTTTGCAAGTCCCGCTATTAAAAGTCCGGCTATTCAGGTTCGATGCCGAGCCCCTGAATGATCTTGCCGGACGAGACCAACTGGCCGTCGAGGAACCGCTTGGCGCCCGCAGGCGTCACCGCATCGCCAACACCGACATCGAAGCCGAGCGTCGGTGCGCGCTCGCGCACGTCGGGCGATTCCAGGGCGCGTGCGATCTCGGCGCTCAGTCTGTCGACGATGTCGGCGGGCGTGCCGACCGGCGCCATGAACATGAACCAGCCCTGGAGATCGACGCTTTGCAGCGTCTCAGCGATCGCAGGAACGTCCGGCAGGGAATCGATCCGCTTGGCGCCGGCAACGGCAACCGGTCGCAGCGTGCCCGCCTTGACGAAGGCCTCGGCGATCGATGCGGATTGGATCGTCACCTGGATACGTCCCGAGATGGCATCCTGCACCGCATTCGTGGTCGTGTTGTAGGGGATGAGGACAAAACCGGTCCCGGCGCTCTTGTTGATGGCTTGCGCGATCAGGCCCGAGAGGTTGCGCGCACCGTCGACGGCAAGGCTCAACGAACCCGGCGCCGATTTTTCGAGCTTGATCAATTCCGGCAGCGTGTTCGCCTTCACCTCGGGATTGACGAGCAGGACGTGGTTGCTTTTGGCCGCCATCGCCACCGGCACGAAGTCCTTGACGGGATCGTAGGGCAGCTTCTTGAAGGTGTAGGGATTGGTGACGAGCGCGGCCGATGTGGCGAACAGGAATGTGTAGCCGTCCGGGGCCGCACGCGCGACCGACTGCGTGCCGACGAGGTTTGCGGCGCCCGGCCGGTTCTCGACGACGAACTGCTGCCCGAGGGTGCGTGAGAGTTTTTCGGTGATGAGGCGACACATCACGTCCGGGCTGTTGCCCGCCGGCTGTGGCACGACGACTGTCACGGGCCGTTGCGGCCACGACTGCGCGGACACCGGAAAGGAGAGACAAAGCGCAGCGCCTGCGAGCAGCAGACGACGGGATAGTCCGGACATGGTGTTTCCTCCCTGGAAGATCCTGCTTTTGCGGGTTTTTATGGGCCGTTCGCAGGACGCAGCCGTCGCCGGCTGCGTCCGCCCGATCAGGTCTCGTCTGCGACGACATTCCTGAGCACGCCGAGACGTTCGACCTCGATCTCGACGACATCGCCGGGCTTCATCCAGAGCGGCGGCTCGCGCCGCGCACCGACGCCCCCCGGCGTTCCGCTGACGATGACGTCGCCGGGCTCGAGCCGGGTAAACGTGGAGCAGTATTCGATCTGGCGCGGGATATCGAAGATCATCTGCTTGATCCGCGCTTCCTGCATGACCTGCCCGTTGAGGCGGGTCTGAAGCTTGAGCTCGTCCAGCGGACCGAGCTCGTCCGGCGTCATCATCCAGGGCCCGAATGCGCCGGTGTCCGGAAAATTCTTGCCCGGCGTGAACTGATGCGTGTGACGCTGGAAGTCGCGGATGCTGCCGTCATTGTAGCAGGCATAGCCCGCGACATGGCTCATGGCGTCCCCGCGCGAGATGTAGCGTCCCGCCTTGCCGATGATGACGGCGAGCTCGCCTTCGAAATCGAGATGGGTCGAGACGCGCGGCCGCAGGATCGGATGCAGATGTCCGGTCTGGCTGTTGGCGTAGCGCGAGAAGATGGTGGGGTGTTCGACCTCGGCCCGGCCGGTCTCCTTGCGATGGGTCTCGTAGTTCAGGCCGACGCACAGGATCTTGTCGGGGTTCGGGATAACAGGCAGCCAACTGACCTTCGCGGTCGGAACGGCAGCAGCATTGGATCTCGCATCCGCAACCCCCGACAGGCCGGAGGCAATTGCCGCCTTGAGGTCGGCATAGCGCTCCCGCAGCACAGCGCCGACATCCAGAAAATCATCGCCTTCGACAACGCCCCAGGTGGCGCGGCCGTCGATCGCTACGGTGGTCAGTTTCACGGTGTTCTCTCCATTCTCGAAACGGAATTCTTGTCTTGCCCGGCTAACACGTCACGACGACGCACATCGATCTCGCGCAGGAGACCGTCGAGCTCGGTGGCATCGCGCGCGGTGCCGAAGACGTAATGGTCAGGCCGGACGATCGCTGCGACGACACCGTGACGGTCGAACCAGTCCGCCAGCACGTTTTCGGTCTCTTCGAGCGCATCCGGCCGACCTGAACCGGCCGGCGCGACCGCCGCTGCAAAGAGGTCCGGGTGTGTAGCGCACAGCGAGAGCATGGCGGCGTCATCGTCGCGGCGGCCGTCGATGAACAGCCGCCAGCCAGGCGCGACGACTTCGTCCAGCAAATGAACCGTACTGCCGCTGGCGATGCGCGGCTGCGGAAACAGGCTGCCGCGCGCCGGCGTCTCGGGAAGAGCCAGACATCCTGCGCGCAAGGGCGGAATGATTTCCTGCCGCGTGAGGAGCAGCGGCTTGCCGCCGCCGTCTGCCAGGATTTGCGCATCGCGCCGCCGGGCTGCCGCCGGATCGCGTTCGCAGATCGATTGGCCGATCGCCTTGATCTTGCCGGTCAGCTCGATGACATGCTGCTTGCGTTCAATTGTGTAGCTGTCGAGCAGGCCGTCGGAGGACGCACCCTTGAGCACGCGATCCAGCTTCCAGACGAGGTTGGTCGCATCGCGCAGGCCCTGGCACATGCCCTGGCCGATGAAGGGAGGCTGCTGATGCGCGGCGTCGCCGGCAATCAAAATCCTGCCGTTGCGCCACCCGTCTGCCACGAGGGCATGGAAACGATAGGAGGCTGCCCGCCACAGCTCCCCATCCTGCGGATTGATCCACGGCGAGAGCAGCTTCCAGACATTGTCGGGCCGCTCCATCTGCCGCGCATCTTCGTCTGGCAGCAGCATGATCTCCCAGCGGCGATGGTTGTTCGGGCCGATCAGGAAGCTGACGGGACGCGCAGGATTGCAGAATTGCGCGGAGCATTGCGGCAGGCGGGCCAGCGCGCTCTCGTTGACGCGCATGTCGACCACCAGCCAGGGCTCATCGAAGATGAGATCTTCGAGGCCGAGGCCTGCGATCTGCCGCACCGTGCTCGAGGCGCCGTCGCAGCCGATCACATAGCGCGCCGTCACGGAACGCTGCCGTCCGTCGCCGTCCTTCAGCCGTGCCTCGACGCGATCCGACGTTTGCACGAGATCGAGCAGCTCGACGCCCAGCTCGGCCCGCACATTGGGGAAACCGGTCGCATGACGGCGCAGCTCGGCCTCGACCTCGGGCTGGCTGAACACCATGCTCGGGGTGTAACCGAGCGGATAGGGCTTTGCGACCATGTCGATGCGCCGGATCAATTGGCCGTCGACGCCGAAATGCTCCGATGCGGTGAATGGCTCGATATAGGGCGAGACCGCCGCGGCGAGGCCCATATTGTCGAAATGGCGAAAGATCTCGTGATCGAGCGCGATCGCGCGCGGCTTGTCGTACACGCAAGCGAGCCGGTCGATGACCAGCGTGCGATGACCGAGGCGGCCGAGCTGGCCTGTGGCAATGGCACCGGTCGGCCCGAAGCCGACGACGAGCACGTCGTAGTCGATGGCGCCGGCCGTCGTCATGCGCGCGCCATCGCAAAGGGAATGGCGAGCTGCGCCGTCTTGCAGGCGTCGGACTTGGGCGGGGCGATGCCCCACTGATCCGTTCGTCCCGGCGGCCAGACCCAATCGCCTGGCCCTTTCGCGACGTAGCTGTCGTCGATCTGCAGGACTTCGGCGGTGTATTCGATGACGGCACCGCCCGGATCAACGAAATAGGCGAACACGTTGTCACCCGGACCGTGACGGCCAACGCCCCAGCCGATCGGATAGCCGTGATCCACCATACGGCCGGAGCCGCGCATGACGGACTCCAGATCGGGCATCAGGAAGGCAACGTGATTGAGGCCGTTGCGAGCGGCCTCCGCAAGCACGATCGCATGGTGATCGCTGTTGCAGCACAGGAACGCCATCAGCTTCGACCGGTCCGACAGCCGAAATCCCAAGGTCTCCTGGTAGAAGGCCGAGAGCTTTTCGATGTCGGCGCTGTTGATGTTGACATGCGCCAACCGCTCGGGGCGATCGGCGATCACGCGGGCGGGTTTGAGCCGATCGCCGTGGACGAACTCGATGGCGCATCCCTGCGGTTCGCGAACCACAAAACTCATCCCGCCCGACGGCGCAGGCGATTGCGCGGGCGAGCTGATCACCTCGCAGCCGGATTGCCGCGCACGCGCGAACAGGCGGTGCAGATCCTCCTGCGAGCGGGCGCGGAAGCTGATCTTGCGGAGCGACGTCGCCTTATCAGGAGTGAGCTCGAGCACGTGAAAGTCGCTGCCGGTTGCGGCGAGGTAGACCGTGCCACCCGCTTCCGCCGCGACGTCGAGGCCCCAGACTTTTGTGTAAAACTCGACCGAACCGGCGAGCTGCGGCGTCGTGATCTCGACGCTGCGCAGGGCCGTCACGGGAAAGTCGGACATGGAGTTTCCTTGTCAGCGAGCGCGAACGTCAATTCATTAATATGTATAAAACATCCGGTAAATAGATAATATATAAATTATTGCTCCTCAGTCCGCTAATGTACACAAGTCTCGCGATTCCCGGGGATGCCCATGAGCCCTGACCTGAGCCCTGACTTGCCAAGCCAGAAGACGGACCAAGCGGCGACGCTGGCGACCACGATCTACGCGCGCCTCAAGGCCGACATCCTGGCCACGCGGCTCGCGCCCGGACGCAAGCTGCAATCGCGCTTCCTGATGGAGCAGTACAATGTCGGGCAGACCCCGCTGCGCGAGGCGCTCAACCGTCTAACGGCCGAAGAGTTCGTCGTCGGCATGGAGCAGCGCGGCTTTTATGTGAAGGAGGTCAGCAAGGAAGAACTCCAGGAGCTGACCAAGACGCGGTGCTGGGTCGAGGGGCTGGCGCTTCGGGAGTCGATGCAGAATGCGACGCAGGCCTGGGAAGAGGCCTTGCTGGTTGCGCATCACCGGCTCGATCGGACGCCGCGCTCCCTCAAGCCCGACACGTTCGAGGACAATCCGGATTGGGAGAAAGTGCATCGCGCGTTCCATGCGACGCTGATCGATCTCTGCGGCTCACGGCCGCTGCTCGGCTTCTGCGAGCAGCTGGCCGACCGGCTCTATCGTTATCGCATGATGTCGATCGCGAAGGCCTATCCGGCGCGCAAGGTCGGTGCCGAGCACAGCGACATCCTTCAGGCAGTTCTCGCCAAGGACACCGAAAAGGCCGTGCGCCTGCTTCAGCAGCACTATCAGCGCACGGCCGACGTCATCTATTCCGATCTCGACGGCGTGCTGTAGGCTTCTGTTTGAGCATGATCCTTTCGGAAAACCGCTCTGCACTCGGCGCTGACGCGGCCCTTCGGGTCCTGATCCTGCATCAGAACGTCACCCGCATCCCCGCATAAAACGCCCTCGGCCTAGCCGGGCTGAGCGAGCGCGGGTCGTTGAATTCGGCGCCAGTGGTGAAATTGGGCAAGGCTTCGCGGTCGAAGAATTGTCCGTAGGTCGCGTAGCGCTTGTCGAAGACGTTATCGACGCGGCCATAGAGCTGGAAATTCTTCGTCACCTGATAGGAGGTGTGGAGATTGAATACGGTATAGGACGGCAGCTTCGCGTATTGATTGGACTCGTCGCCGACCAGGTACTGGCTGGAGACGAAGATCGCGTTGCCGCCGACCTTCCAGACGTCGGTCACGGCATAGTCGACGCCGACCTTGATGCGGTGGCGCGGGATCGCGGGGATCTGGTTGCCCGGCGAGACCTGGATGTTGCCGTCGCCATCGGCGAACGGGCTGTTGGAGCCGAGGGTCAACGCGTCGAGGAAGCGGGCATCGACGAAAGCGTAGCTCGCCTGGAACTGGAGCGTCGGCGATTTGATGTTGATCTCGGCTTCCAGCCCCTGCCGCCGGGTGCGGCCGACATTGGAGAAATAGCCGAAGCCGGTGCGGCCCGGAACGGGAACGGCGAGGATGTCGTCGTAATTGGTGGCGCGGAAGCCGCCGATCTTCCATCCGAGCGTGCCGATGTTCAGCTCCTTGCTGCCGCGCAGGCCCGCCTCCACCGTCTTGGACACGACCTGCTTCAACGGCGGGTCGGAGACGAGAAACGCCGCGATGAGGCAGGGATTGTTCGGATCGGCGCAACCGAGCTCGAGCGGCGTCGGCACGCGATTGGCCTCGGAATAGCCGGCATAGGCCGTCAGCCCGGGCGTGATCTTGTAGGTGCCGCCGATGACGGGATTGAAGCGGGTGAAGGTGTAATCGCCGTTGAGGGCCGTGCCGAGTTGATCCTCCAATGAGATGCGCGCCACGTTGAAGCGGCCGCCGCCGGTGATGGCGAAGGCATCGGTGACGTTGAACGTGTCCATCGCATACAGGCCGTTGTACTGATTGACGGTCCGCAGCGAGACGGGACCGGCAAGGCCGGTGTCTGGCGTGCCGGTTGCGCCCAGGAAGACGCCGCTGCCGTTGACGACGTAGTTTTCGCCCATCGCGCCGATCTCGGCAGTGGCGTTGTAGCGCGTAACGCTGGCGTCGTAGGTCGTGCCCATCACGAAGCGGTTGTCGTGGCCAAACAGCTGATCGGTGTTGGTGGCCTGCCCCGACACGCCGAAGGTGGTCGACCGTATCGAGCTCCGGTCGATCTCGCCGAGAATGGTTCCCGGCGCAAAGGGATTGGCGAGCTGAAGACCGTCCGTGCCGTTCGCGGGAGTTGCGCCGTCGCCGAAGCACAGCAGCGCAGCATCGGCGGTGCACTCTCCGACATCGGTCGGATTGCCGTCGACGAGCTTCTGCTCGTAGCGGCGCAGATGGGCGTTGCCCTCGAGCGTCCAGGTCGGCGTTGGGTCGGCCTTGGCGGTCAGGTTGAGATAGCCGACGCGGTTGGAGGTCGTCTGCGGCGTGGTGTAGGTCGCGCCCCAATATTTATCCAGCAGCTCGGCGGGGACGGTGGCGCTGGCGCCGAAATCGTTCTTGGCAACGCCCATGTTGGCGTGGAATTCGCTGTCGCCGGCCTTGTAGCCGACATCGCCGTAGAAGCGCCGCACGGTCGATTGGGAGAAGTTGCGGAAGCCGTTATCACGCAGGCCTTCCAGTGCGGCGTAGACGCCGTAGTTCTTGTCGACGGTCTTGCCCCATTGCGCCGAGCCCTGGATGCGGCCGAACGAACCGCCCATCAGATCGAGCTCGGCGCCTTGATAGGTGAAGCCGTCCTTCATTTGCAGATTGATCGCGCCGCCCAGCGCATTGAGGCCGAAGGCGGGATTGTTGGTCACCAGCGTCACCGACCTGATCGCGGCGGTCGGGATCAGGTCCCAGTTGACGGCGTCCGAGAAGGCTTCGTTGATGCGAACGCCGTTCTGGTACACGGCAAGGCCTTGCGGCGTCCCCATCACGGGCGAGGCGACGAAGCCGCGGAATTCGACGTCGGGCTGAAACGGATTGCCGGTGACTTCGCTGATGTTGACGCCGGGGATGTTGTCGCGCAGCGCGTCGGTGACGTTGAGCGAGCCCGTGCGCTTGATCTGGTTGGCGTCGACCGCGTTGATCGCTGACGGGACCTTGTCGACATCGAGGCCCCTGCCGGTGCCCGGCGAGGTCGGGTAGACGTACAGGCGCGGCTTGGGCCGGTTCGACGACGAGGCCCCCGCTCGCGCGACCGGCCGCGACGGCACACTGCGCCTGACGGCGGTCGGCGGCGCCGCCACCTCCACCGCCGGAAGATTTTGAACGTTGGTCTCCTCGTCCTGCGCGGCGCCTGCGGGCCCAGCGAAGATCAATCCCGACAGCAGCCCCGTCGAAACCGAGGCCATCCACGCACCATGCTTGAACAAAAGACGCTTGCCCATCCCAGCCTTCCCACCCGTGACCACCGGCCGTTCTGATTTCGCCGTTTGGTCGAGACGAGTGTATTCGGCGGCAGCAAGCGCGCCAGCCACAAAAGGTCGGGCGATATCCGCACCCGTTTTCCCGACCATATCGGGAATTTTTCCCGATTGCCTGCGAAGCGATCAGGCCGCCGCGGTCGGCACCAGCGCCTCGACGGTCAACCCGCGGTCGCCGGAGACGACGTTGAGCGTGCCGCCCAGCGCCAGAATCCGCTCGCGCATGCCGACGAGACCGAAGCCGAGCTTCTGGCCGGGCGCCATGCCGCGGCCGTTGTCGCTGACCCGCACCCGGGCGCAACAGCGGCCGCCCACCTGCTCGGCCGGCTCGATCACGACATTGACCGAGGTGGCGCCGGCATGGCGGAACACGTTGGTGAGCGCCTCCTGCACGGTGCGATAGATGGTGAGGTCGGCGGTCTCGCCGGTCGGGCCCAGCGCCGGCGAGATTGTGGTCTCGATCGCGACATCGGGGTGCGATTCCCGCCACAGCCGCGACAGCGATTCCAGTGCCTGGCGCAGGCCGAGCTCGGCAAGGCCGACCGGACGAAGCCGCTCCAGCACGCGGCGATTGAACTGCTGGAGCGCATTGATTTGCTCCATCATGGCGCTGCCGTGTTTTCGCACGGCCTCCGCGCTCGGCGCGCGCCCATCCGCCTGCTTCGCCAGCGCGCTCGCATGTGCGCGCAGCGAGAACAGATACGGCCCGAACTCGTCGTGGAGTTCGCGCGCGATCTCCTTGCGCTCGATGTCCTGGAGCGACACCGTGCGCTCGGCGAGGCGGCGCTTGTCCTCGACCGCCTCACTGAGCGTTGCCGCAAGATGGTTGAGCTTGGTGCAGATCGCGGCAAGCTCGGGCGCGCCGCCCGGCGCGACACGGGCCTCATAGCGCCCGCCTTCGAGCTCGGCCATCACCTCCGCCAGCGACTGGAGCGGGGCGAGCGCCCGGCCGACGACCATCATCATCACCAGGAACAGTGCGAGCGCGATCACCGAGCCGACCTCGAGCTGGGTGACGATGCCGTCCCAGATCTCGGCGATTTCGTCATCGGGGTGCGAGGTGATGCGGAGCGCGCCGGGCCTGCCATGGATCGAGACCGGCACGCTGACCGCGGTCTGCTCGGGATGAACCAGGCTGACGAACCAGGGCGGCGGCGCGCGTGTGTCCTCGTCGGCATCGGGCCGGGGCGCCGTCAGCGGGGTCCCGCCGGAATCGAGCAGAGCGATGCTGACGTGGCGCAGGCGGCTGAGATCGCGCGCGATCTGGTTCAGCCTCGCATCCGGATCGGGCGCCTCGTTCAGGTCGGCCACGATCATCTCGATGAATTCGCGGGCAAGGCGGATCACGCTCTGGTCCTCGGCTTGCACGCGGGGACCTGCCTCCGCCACCTGGCGGCCGATATTCACCGCAAGGCCCAGTGCCAGCAAAAGTGCCAGCAGCAGGTTGATGCGTGCGCGCAAGGAAAGATTTTGCCACATTGGTGCCGCCCGTGCCCTGCGAAGGTTGGCCCGCGCCCGTCCGACGACGTTGACAGAGGCGAAGCGCCCGATATCTAATCGAAAGCGTACAGCAATCCCGGCCGGGCGCGAAACAGGCTGGCGCTGTCACGGGGAACGCCTATGCGCATTCTGATCGTCGACGATCATCCCATTGTCGCCTCCGGCTGTCGGGCCGTGCTGGCCGACGAGGGCGAGATCGAGATCCTGGAGGCCGCCGACGCCGAGGACGGCGAGTGCGTCTTCATCGTCGAGCGCCCCGACCTCTGCGTCATCGACATCAACCTGCCGACCGTCTCCGGCTTCGAGCTGGCGCGCCGCATCCTCGAGCGTGCGCCGGAGGCCCGCATCATCATGTTCAGCATGAACGACGATCCCGCCTTTGCCGCGCGCGCGATCGAGTGCGGCGCCAAGGGCTACGTCTCCAAGACCGGCGACCCCGACGATCTCGTCGAGGCGATCCGCACCGTCGGCAGCGGCGGCACCTATCTGCCGACCGCGATCGCGCGCAGCATCGCTTTTGCGGGACCCGCGCTGGCGCAAAGCCCGCTGTCGAAGCTGAACGCACGCGAGATGGAGATCCTGCGGCTGCTCAGCGCCGGCAAGAGCCTGTCGGAGATCGCCTGGCTGGTGCAATCGTCCTACAAGACCGTCGCCAACACCTCCTCGATCATGCGCCAGAAGCTCGGCGTGAAGACTTCGGTGGAGCTGGTGCGACTGGCCATCGACAGCGGCGTTGCCTGACGATACGCATCGCCACAAATTCGGTCACACAAGCGTTGCAATATTGATGTGACGAGATGCCATGGAGCAAAACGGCATGACGATCCAGACTGTCTCGACCAATACATCCTATGGCGGCGTGCAGGGCGTGTATCGCCATGCCAGCCAGGCGACCGGAACCGACATGGTGTTCTCGGTCTATGTTCCCCCGCATGCGCAGGGCGCCAGGCTTCCCGTGGTCTGGTATCTCTCCGGCCTCACCTGCACCCATGCCAACGTCACCGAAAAGGGCGAATTCCGCAAAGCCTGCGCCGAGCTCAGCCTGATCTTCGTCGCGCCCGACACCTCGCCGCGCGGTCCCGACGTGCCGGGTGATCCCAACAATGCCTATGATTTCGGCCTCGGCGCCGGCTTCTATGTCGACGCGACGCAAGAGCCGTTTGCGCGCAACTACCGCATGTGGAGCTACGTCACCGACGAGCTGCCCAAGCTTGTGGCGGACAATTTTCCGGTCGACGCCAAGCGCCAATCGGTGATGGGGCATTCGATGGGCGGCCATGGCGCGCTGACGGTGGCGCTGCGCAATCCGCATCGGTATCGCGCGGCGAGTGCCTTCGCGCCGATCGTGGCCCCGTCGGTCGTGCCCTGGGGCATCAAGGCGCTGACCGGCTATCTCGGACCCAACAAGGATGCGTGGCGCAGCCACGACACGGTGGCGCTGATCGAGGACGGCGCGAAGTACTCCGGTTTCCTCGTCGACGTCGGGGAGGCCGACAACTTCCTGAAGGAGCAGCTGAAGCCCGAGCTGCTGGAGGCGGCCTGCACCAAGGCGGGCATCCCGCTGACGCTGCGGCGTCAGCCGGGTTATGACCACAGCTATTATTTCATCTCGACCTTCATGGGCGATCATCTGCACTGGCATGCGGAAAGATTGAAGGGGTGATTTTTCCTACCCTCCCCTGGAGGGCAGGAGCGCCCTACTCCGGCTTGCCGTAGTTCGGCGCCAGCAACCTGTTGCGGATGAGATAGCTCATCGTGCGGCTCCACGATTCGTCGGTGTTGCCGCGCATGTCGGCGCTGGCGGCGGTGATCATGGCGCCGGTCTTCACGTCGCGCAGATAGATGTTCAGGTTGATGATCAGGTTCGACACCTTCTGCACCATGCCGGTGATCTCGAGCTCGGCACCGAGCTCTCCGGCAAGCTTAAGGTCGCAGCCGCCGCAGGCCTGCAAGTTGGCCTGACGAGCGGCGTCCCTGACCGGCGCGATGTCGAGCAGTTGGAACCGGCCTGACTCCGCCAGCGCCTTGCGCAGTTGCTCGCTGATGCGCAGGAGACGCGCCTCCTCCGGCCTGGAGCCGTAGAACTCACCGGGCAGGCTGGTGTCGATCAGCTCGAAATCGAACACCGCAAGCTTGGGCGGATCGGCGCATGCGGCCGAGCCGGTCAACAGCAAAGCCGCGAAACAAATCAGTGCTCGCATGATCGTGATTCCGCCTCCTCTCGCGCGAGGACGAAATGCGGGGTTGCATGCCCTGACAAATCGGTCATGCTTCAACAGAGACAATTCTCCACCGGCGGTCAAGCCGGGGAGACGTGCGGAGGAAGCATGATCCGATGGTTGCTCGGCCTGATCGGCCTCTGTCTGGCCGCGACGCAAGTGTTCGCGGCCGACCCGGTCGCGATCGGCGTCGGCTATCTCGGCCTCGCCGGCAGCCGATCGACGCTGTCGCTGGTCGAGCAGCCCGCGGAGAATGACGGCGTTGCGGGTGCCCGCCTCGCCATCGAGGACAACAACACCACCGGAAAATTCCTCAACCAGCGCTTTACGCTGGAGGAGCGCCGCATACGGGATGGCGAGGACGCCGTGCAGGCCGCGACCGATCTCGCCGCGCGCAACGGCTTCATCATCGCCGACCTGCCGGCCGATGCGCTGCTGAAGGTCTCGGATGCCCTGCGCGATCGCGGCACGCTGCTGTTCAACGCCGGTGCGATCGACGAGCGGCTGCGCGAGGCCGACTGCCGCGCCAATGTCATCCACACCGCGCCGACGCGCGCGATGCTGGCCGATGCGCTCGGCCAGTATCTGGTGTGGAAGAAGTGGTCGCGCTGGCTGCTGGTGGTCGGCTCGCATGACGAGGACAAGCTGTTTGCGGACGCGCTCCGGCGCACCGCCACGCGGTTCGGCGCCAAGATCGTGCAGGAAAAGACTTTTGAGGACAAAGGCGGCGCGCGGCGCACCGATAGCGGCGTGACGCTGATCCAGCGCCAGATGCCGGTGTTCACGCAAGGAGCGCCAGCCTACGACGTGCTGGTCGCTGCCGACGAGAGCGAAGTGTTCGGCGCCTATTTGCCCTATCGCACCTGGGATGCCCGCCCCGTCGCCGGCTCGGCCGGCCTCGTCCCGCGCAGCTGGGACGCATCGCAGGATCAGTGGGGCGCGATCCAGATGCAGAACCGCTTTGTCAAGCTGAACTCGCGGCGCATGACGGCGCTCGACATGCAGGCCTGGACCGCCGTGCGCATGATCGGCGAAGCGACGTCGCGCACCAATTCCGGCGACGTCAAGAAGGTCGTCGATTTCATCAAGGGTCCGGATTTTTCCGTCGCCGCCTTCAAGGGGACGCGGCTGACGCTGCGCGACTGGAATCTCCAGCTGCGCCAGCCGATCCTGCTGGTCGACGGCCGCATGGTGGTGTCGGTGTCGCCGCAGGAAGGTTTCCTGCACCAGGTCTCCGAGCTCGACACGCTCGGCTACGATCGCCCGGAGAGCAAATGCAAGCTGAAATGAGGAATCAGATGTTGCGGATGTGGCGTGTTGGGCTTCTCGCGGGACTGGCGCTGGCGACCGCGCCCGCACATGCGTTCATCGCCTATGTCTCGAACGAGAAGAGCAACACGGTGTCGGTGATCGACACCGACAGCTGGACCGTGACCAAGACCATCAAGGTCGGCCAGCGCCCGCGCGGCATCGACTTCACGCGTGATGGAAAATTCGTCATGGTCGCGGTCGGTGACGACGACACTATCCAAATGATCGATGCCAAGACGCAAAGCGTGGTGGACAGCCTGCCTTCCGGCCCCGACCCCGAGCTGTTCGCCCAGGATGCGGCGGGAAAAATTCTCTATGTCGCCAACGAGAACGACAATACGGTGACCGTGATCGACCTCGAGAAGCGTGCCCGCCTCGGCGACATCCAGGTCGGCGTCGAGCCCGAGGGCATGACCATCAGCCCCGACGGCAAGACGCTGATCAACACGTCGGAAACGACCAACATGGCGCATTTCATCGATACCTCGTCGCGCCAGATCGTCGCCAACGTGCTGGTCGACGCGCGGCCGCGCTTTGCCGAGTTCAAGCACGACGCTTCCGAAGTCTGGGTGTCCTCCGAGATCGGCGGCACGGTGTCGGTGATCGATCCCGGAAAACACGAGGTGATCGGCAAGGTCAATTTCGAGATTCCGGGCTTGCGAAAAGAGGCCATCCAGCCGGTCGGCATCGGCATGACCAAAGACGACAAGACCGCCTTCGTCGCGCTCGGCCCCGCGAACCGCATCGCCGTGGTCGACGTCGCCACGCGCAAGGTGACGAAATACCTGCTGGTCGGCCAGCGGGTCTGGCACATGGCATTCACGCCGGATGAAAAATACCTGCTCACCACCAATGGCGTGTCGAACGATGTTTCGGTCATCGACGTCGCCGCGCAAAAGGTGATCAAGACCATTCAGGTGGGCGAACTGCCCTGGGGCATCACGATCGCGCCATGACCAGCCCTGCTCCCATCGCCGAACCACGCGAGGCGCCGAAGCCCGACCCGGCAGCGGTGGCGGCGCTGTCGATCGACGGCATCAGCCATGCCTACGGCCCGCGGCGCGCGCTGATCGACGTCTCCTTCAAGGTCCAGCCTGCGAGCTTCACCGCACTGCTCGGCCTCAACGGCGCCGGCAAGAGCACGCTGTTCTCGCTGATCACGCGGCTGTTCGGGATCCAGGCCGGCCGCGTCGGCATTTTCGGCCATGACGTCGGCAAAAGCCCCGGCGAGGCGCTGCGGCTGCTCGGCGTCGTGTTCCAGCCGCGCACGCTCGATCTCGATCTGTCGCTGACGCAGAACCTGCTCTATCACGCCGCCCTCCACGGCATCAGCCGGCGCGAGGCCCGCGCGCGAGCCGCGGAGCTGCTCGGCCGCATCGGCCTCGAAGAGCGCGCCGCCAGCAAGGTGCGCGATCTCTCCGGCGGCCAGATGCGGCGGCTCGAGATCGCGCGTGCGCTGCTGCACCGGCCGCGGCTGCTCCTGCTGGACGAGCCGACCGTCGGTCTCGACGTCAAGGCACGTGCCGACATCATCAGCCATGTCCGCCAGCTCGTGACCGAGCAAGGTATCGGCGTGCTCTGGGCCACGCATCTGTTCGACGAGATCATGGCGGGCGACGATCTCGTGGTGCTGCATCAGGGCAAGGTGCTGGCGCAGGGGCCGATGAGCCGGGTGGTCGCGGAAGCCGGCGCACAGGACGTCAACACCGCCTTCATGCGCCAGACCGGCGCGCAAACCATGCCGGGGGGCGGCGCATGAGCAGCATCACCACGCGCGAGGCGCCGCGCGGCTTCTCTGCCAGTGAGTACATGACCTGCCTCACCGGCATCGTCTGGCGCGAGGGGCTGCGCTTCCTGCACCAGCGCGAACGGTTCGTCTCCGCACTGGTGCGGCCGCTGGTCTGGCTGTTCATCTTCGCCGCCGGCTTCCGCCAGGTGCTCGGCATCTCCATCATCCCGCCCTACGAGACCTACATTCTCTACGAGGTCTATATCGCGCCCGGGCTGATGGTGATGATCCAGCTCTTCAACGGCATGCAGTCCTCGCTGTCGATGGTTTATGACCGCGAGATGGGAAACATGCGCACGCTGCTGGTGAGCCCGTTGCCGCGCGGCTTCCTGTTGTTCTGCAAGCTGCTCGCGGGCACCGCGGTGTCGCTGCTCCAGGTCTATGCGTTCCTCTTGATCGCCTGGTTCTGGGACATCACCCCACCACCCTCGGGATATTTCACCGTGCTGCCGGCGCTGATCCTGTCCGGGCTGATGCTGGGCTCGCTAGGGATGCTGATCTCCTCCGGCATCAAGCAGCTCGAAAACTTCGCCGGCGTGATGAACTTCGTGATCTTTCCGATGTTCTTTGCCTCATCGGCGCTCTACCCGCTCTGGCGGGTGCAGGAGGGCAGCCCCTATCTCTATTATCTCTGCGAGGCCAATCCGTTCACGCATGCGGTCGAGCTGATCCGGTTTGCCCTGTACGGGCAGATCAACTGGATCTCGCTGGCGGTGGTGGCGACCTGCACAATCGTCTTCATGATCGGCGCGATTCTGGCCTATGATCCCTCGCGCGGGCTGGCGCGGCGCGGTCCTGCGGGAGGCGAAGGATGATTGTTCGGATCGTGGCCATCGCCGTTCTGGCGCTCGCGGTTGCGGGCACGGCGGCGCGCGCAGCCGATCCGCGCTATCCTAATTGGCCCTGCGCGCAGGCCAAGGTGCCGGAGATCTCGCTCGCCGCCGTCTGGGCCGGCCCGGAACTCGGCGATGCCGAGACCAAATGGAAGGACGATGCCAAGGTTACCGCGCTGGTCTCAAAGCTCTCCGCGCGCAAGACGCCGATGGACGAGGCCGAGAAAGCGGTAAAGGATTTTCTGGCCGGCTCCGCCTCCGACAAGAGCACGAACGCAAAACTGCTGTTCGCCGGCCTGTTCGACACGCTCAATGCCCAGCGCTCACAGGTGATGAACGGGCTCGAGCGCGTCAGCCGCAAGCAGCGCGAGGCCGCCGACAAGATCCGCGAGGAAACGATCGCGCTTCAGGCGCTCCAGGGCGCAGCGTCGCGGGACGATACCAAGGTCGAGGCCCTCAGCAACGAGCTGATCTGGAAGACGCGCATCTTCGAAGACCGCAACAAGGTGGTGCGGTTCGTCTGCGAGGTTCCAACCGCGATCGACCAGCGCCTGTTCGCGCTGGGACGCGTGATCCAGCAGGAGATGGAATAGCGTCAGCCTCACTGACGGCCTTCTGAAAAGTTCCCTCGGTATCAACGCCATCGTTTAACCATTGCCGCGCTATCTGCCGGAACCAAATCGCTCTAGGATGTCTTGTCGATGTGAATCTCGAACGCCGGGAGGCCTCGATGGGAACCACGAAATTCATCCTCGCAGGCGCTGCGGTCATCAGCCTGCTCGCATCCAGCGCCTTTGCCGACGATTTGACTGGAATGGTCACCAGAATCGATCGGCTCAACAACACGATCTCGATCCAGCAGATGCAGAAAGGCACGGTCGGTGGCAGCGCAGGCGGCGCTGGCGCGCTCCAGCAGTTCAAGGCCAAGGATGCCGCGATGCTGGATGCGGTCCATGCCGGCGACCGGGTCACGTACGCGGTGACCGAAACTGATGGTGGGGGAACGCTGACGAAGTTGCAGAAGCAGTAGGACGAAACTCCATCCACGTCGTCATTGCGAGCGCAGCGAAGCAATCCAGACTGCCACCGCGGAGAGATTCTGGATTGCTTCGCTACGCTCGCAATGACGGGGATGGAATTGCCCCCCTCACCCGACACTGTGATCGCAGAGCTCACTGCTCCGGCCGCGGCGCCGGCTGGGCTTCTTCGGTCGGCAAGTTTGCGCGCTCCCAGCCGTCGGTGCCGTCGGGATACCAGGCGACGTTGGCGTAGCCATAGGCGAGCGCGCGCTTGGCGGCGTTCCAGGACATCCAGCAATCGGCGAGGCAGTAGATCACCAGCAGCGCGGCCTTGTCGCCGCGCGATGCGCGTGCGAGGCCGCGCTGGAAGTAATCGTCCATGGCCGGCGGCAGCGTGCCGTAGCCGGTATCCGGCAGCCACAGGCTGCCCGGAATGTTCTTGCGTGGCGTGTCGCGCCACACCGTGCCTTCGGGAAGGTTCTTCGGCTTCGGCGCGCGCGGCAGCACATCGATGAACACGCCGCTCCTGGCGCGCCAGATCGCTTCGGCTTCCGCCGTTGTCAGCACGCGCGCGCCCGTCAGCGTCGCCGGCACCGGCGCGCGGTAATTGTCGGTGCGAAAGCCCTCGGGCTCGAACGGCTCCTGCTGCTGCGCCAATCCTTGCTGCGCCAACGCCGGCACCGCCAGCATGGCGGCAAGCAGCACAGCGGCAAGGGGCCGCCTCATGGCGCCTTCTTGGCCGTCTCCGCACCGAGCGGCTTGTCGCTTTCGTCGAGCAGAGGCACCCCGAAGTCCAGCAGGATCTTGTTGATCTCGCCCTGGTTCTCCTGGATCAGCTTGTTGAGCTGCCGCTTCCAGTTCTGGTCAGCCGGACGCACGCCCATGCCGATACGATAGACCAGTTTTGGTCCCGTCGTCTCCTTCACCAGCGGCGTGACGTGCAGCGAGCCGGCCTTCTTCGCATAGTACCCCGCCATCGGTCCCCACAGCACGCCGGCATCGATCTTGCCGCTCGCAAGGTCGTCGATCATCGCCTGCGCGGAATTGTCGTAGCGCGTGTCGATCATCAGCGGATAGGGCTTTGCATCGCCCATCAGGCCCGCCAGCGCCATGTTGGTGGCCGGCGGCGTGCCGGCGACGATGCCGACATGCTTGCCCTTGAGCCTGGCATCCTCGAGCGTGTCGACATCCTCGAGCCCGCTGCCCGCTTTCGAGACCAGCGCGTAGGACGTGCGGTAATAGGGATTGGTGCCCTGCACGAGGTCGTCGCCCTGCGGAAAGCCCATGATGACGTCGCAGCGATGCGCACCCAGCGTCATCCGCACGAAGCCGGTCGCCTGTGGAAAGAACACGTAGTCGAGCTTCTTCTGGAGCTTCTCCGCGAACAACTCGGCGAGCTTGTTTTCAATCCCCTCGCCCTTCTCGTTGGAGAACGGCAGATTGCGCGGATCGGCGCAGACCCGTAGCACCTTTGGGTCGACCAGCTCGAACGAGAGGTCTCCGGTCTCGCTGGTCTGCGCCATGGCGACATCGCCCAGCGCACAGGACGCAACCAGCCCCCACAGCAAGATCAACCAGCGACGATGTCGTCCGGCCTCCGTCATCGCGCTTCCTCCTCGTTTCATCCGAATGCTATCCATGCAACGCATGGACGCATTATGTTTCGCCAACTTTGTGTTGGCTTGTTGTGTTGCAGTGCAATGCGGCAAATCCTTTGAACTGAGGCGGAAAAGTGTCTCGCATCGCTCTCGTGATCGCAGCCTTGTCCCTGCTGGGGCTCACGACGTTAGCACGGGCCGGAACGGCCGAATTGCCTGTGAGCGAAGTCGCCCCGGGAATCTTCGTGCACTCGGGGACCATCGCTCTGATGACCCGCGAGAACGAGGGCGACATCGCCAATGTCGGCTTCATCGTCGGCGAGGACGCGGTCGCCGTGATCGACACCGGCGGCAGCTTTCGCGAGGGCGAGGCGCTGCTGAAGGCCGTGCGGGCACACACCGGCAAGCCAATCCGCTACGTCATCAACACCCACGGCCATCCCGACCATGTCTTCGGCAATGCGGCCTTCGTTGCCGAGGGAACCAGCTTTGTCGGCCACAGCAAGCTGCCGCGGGCGCTGGCGACCCGGGGACCGTTTTATCTCGACAATTTTAGACGCATCATGGGCAACGAGCTGATCGATCCCGTGAAGATCGTGCCGCCCACACTGCTCGTCCGGGATATGCTGACGCTCGATCTCGGATCGCGCCGCCTCACCTTGCGGGCCTGGCCGGCCGGGCACAGCGACAACGATCTGACCGTGTTCGACGAGACGTCCAGGACGCTGTTCGCAGGCGACCTCGTCTTCCTGCGCCATATTCCGGTGATGGACGGCAGCATCCGTGGCTGGCTCGGTATTCTCGGGGAACTCGAGACAATTCCGGCGCAAAAGGTCGTTCCCGGTCACGGCCCCGTGAGCGAGTGGCCTGCCGCGCTGGCCAGTGAACGACGTTATCTCACGACGCTGCTGGCCGACGTCCGGGCGTCGAACAAGAAGGGCGAGCCGATCCGAACCGCCTCGGACAAGGCGGCCGCAGCGGAGCGGCCGCACTGGGAGCTGTTCGACGATTACAACGCCCGCAACGCAACCGCAGCATTTTCTGAAATTGAATGGGAGTAGCGGGCGCGCTACGCTACGTTCGAAGACTGCTTCGTCCGCACGAGCGATCAGCTTCGCTGACTCCGGGGACCATGACCATGACGGGATGCACACGCCGCCTGCCCCTGTTCGCCGCATTGCTCGGCATCGCATTCGCGCTGCCAGCAAGCGCCGAAGAGGCCTATGATCCCTGGCCGGGTCTGGTGCAGGACATCTTCAATAACCGTCCGATCAATGACGGCGCCGACGTCATCGGCATCGAGATGCCCTACCGCGCCGAGGACGCGGCGATCGTGCCGGTGACCCTGCGCAGCAAGCTGTCGCCGGCAGACAGCCGCCGCATCCGTTCGATCACGCTGGTGATCGACCGCAACCCCGCGCCGATGGCGGCAAAGTTCGAGCTTGGCGCGGATGCCAACGTCACCGAGATCTCCACGCGCGTTCGCGTCAACAACTATACCGACGTCCACGCGGTCGCCGAACTCAGCGACGGCCAGCTCTATGTCTCGAAGGTTTTTGTGAAGGCCTCGGGCGGCTGCTCGGCGCCGGCCGGGAAGAACGCGGAGGAAGCCAACAACCGGCTCGGCCAGATGCGCTATCGGCAATTCGCGCGTGAGGAAGCGCCCGCGAGCCGGATCCGAGAGGCGCAGATCATGATCGGCCATCCCAACAATTCCGGCCTCCAGATGGACCAGGTCACGCAGCTCTATATTCCCGCCTTCTTCGTCAACCAGCTGAAGCTGACGCAGGACGATAGCCCGGTGCTGTCGATGGAAGGCGGCATCTCGATCTCCGAGGATCCCAATCTGCGGTTCACCTATGTGTCCAACGGCGCCAAACGTTTCCGCGCG
>Ga0063456_1000428_pt1 | contig 26165 bp, 17 predicted proteins | sample AraplaMF_Cvi_mMF_FD_56228 | JGI IMG/M metagenome (GOLD analysis project Ga0063456, IMG submission 56228) | Arabidopsis root microbial communities from the University of North Carolina, USA - plate scrape MF_Cvi_mMF version 2 (version 2) | ecosystem: Host-associated > Plants > Roots > Endosphere ... | reverse complement strand
CGCAAGGGTCCGCGCAAGGCCGCTGCAGCTTTGAAGAAATAATTGAGAGGTCGTCATGGCAAAATCACCAAGCAATAACGCCGCACAGCGCGTTCGCAAGAAAGTTCGCAAGAACGTGGCCGATGGCATCGCCCACGTGCACGCTTCTTTCAACAACACGATCATCACCATCACGGATCGCCAGGGCAACGCCTTGTCCTGGGCTTCCTCCGGTGGCCAGGGCTTCAAGGGCTCGCGCAAATCCACGCCTTTCGCAGCGCAGGTCGCTTCCGAAGTCGCCGGCCGCGCCGCCATTGAGCAGGGCATCAAGAACCTTGACGTTGAAATCAAGGGTCCTGGTCCCGGCCGTGAATCGTCTGTTCGCGCATTGGGCGCACTCGGCATCCGGATCAATTCCATTGCCGACGTGACCCCGGTTCCGCACAACGGCTGCCGCCCGCAAAAGCGCCGCCGCATTTAATCCCCCGTGCCTGGCTGTCCGGCGGGCGTCTTAGCCCGTCAGACACCAGGCATTTTTACCAAGCCCACCGCCGGCAGGTCACGACCTCCGGCTCCTGCATGTAAATGCAGCAGATGAAAAAAGGACACTCAAGTGGCACGTTATCTCGGCCCCAAGGCCAAACTATCCCGCCGTGAAGGCACCGACCTGTTCCTGAAGAGCGCCCGCCGCGCCATCAGCGACAAGGCCAAATTCGACTCCAAGCCGGGCCAGCACGGCCGTACCTCCGGTACCCGTACTTCCGACTTCGGCCTGCAGCTGCGCGAAAAGCAAAAAGTCAAGCGCATGTACGGCGTGCTCGAGAAGCAATTCCGCCGCTACTTCGAAGAAGCCGATCGCCGCAAGGGCAACACCGGCGCCAACTTGTTGTTCATCCTGGAATGCCGCCTGGACAACGTGGTGTACCGCATGGGCTTCGGCTCGACCCGCGCTGAAGCGCGCCAGCTGGTGTCGCACAAGGCCATCACGGTCAACGGCGGCACGGTCAACATCCCTTCGTACATGGTCAAGACCGGCGACGTCATCGCCGTTCGCGAGAAGTCGAAGAAGCAGACCCGCATCACCGAAGCCCTCGAGCTCGCAAAACAGGTCGGCCTGCCCGCCTGGGTCGATGTGAACGCCGACAAGGGCGAAGGCACCTTCAAGAAGGTTCCTGACCGCGATGAGTTCGCCGCCGACATCAACGAATCGTTGATCGTCGAGTTGTACTCACGCTAATTTTCGTTCCTGCGGCACGGGGCACCGTGCCGCCAGGGTGTGCTTCGCCGGCCTTATCGGTGTAACGAACCGAGGGTATTGAGAGGAAGACTGCATGCAGACCAATTTGTTGAAACCAAAAACCATCAATGTTGAGCAGCTTGGCGCCAACCGCGCCAAGGTGACTCTGGAGCCCTTCGAGCGCGGCTACGGCCACACGCTGGGCAACGCACTGCGCCGCGTACTGTTGTCGTCCATGGTCGGCCACGCCGCCACCGAAGTCACCATCGCGGGTGTCCTGCACGAGTACTCGTCCATCGACGGTGTGCAGGAAGACGTCGTCAACATCCTGTTGAACCTCAAGGGTGTGGTGTTCAAGCTCCACAACCGCGATGAAGTCACGCTGAGCCTGCGCAAGGACGGCGAAGGCCCTGTCACCGCCGCCGACATCCAGACGCCGCACGACGTGGAAATCATCAACCCTGAACACGTCATCGTGAACCTGTCGCACGGCGGCAAGATCGACATGCAGATCAAGGTTGAAAACGGCCGCGGCTATGTGCCCGGCAACCAGCGCCGCTACGGCGACGAGTCGCCGAAATCCATCGGCCGCATCGTGCTGGACGCCTCGTTCTCGCCCGTCAAGCGCGTCAGCTACACCGTCGAAAGCGCCCGCGTCGAGCAGCGCACCGACCTCGACAAGCTCGTGCTGGAAATCGAAACCAACGGCGCCGTGACCGCTGAAGACGCCGTCCGTGCCTCGGCCAAGATCCTGGTTGAGCAGCTCGCGGTGTTCGCACAGCTCGAAGGCAATGAACTGGCCGCGTTCGACGCACCCGTTCAGCGCAGCTCGCAGCAGTTCGACCCCATCCTGCTGCGCCCCGTCGACGAGCTCGAACTCACCGTGCGCTCGGCGAACTGCCTCAAGGCCGAAAACATTTACTACATTGGCGATCTGATCCAGCGCACTGAAAACGAGCTGCTCAAGACCCCCAATCTGGGACGCAAATCCCTCAATGAAATCAAGGAAGTGCTGGCCTCCCGCGGCCTCACCCTCGGTATGCGCCTGGAAAGCTGGCCTCCCGCCGGCCTCGACAAGCGTTAATTAATAGATAAATTAATTGTTGAACCCAAGACCCGCCTCAAAGGGGTCTCGCACGGGCAGTACCTGATACGGCTGCCCGGATTTTAAAAAAGGAAACTGATCATGCGCCACGGACACGGACTACGTAAACTCAACCGCACCAGCGAGCACCGCCTCGCCATGCTGCGCAACATGATGAACTCGCTGCTGCAGCACGAAGTCATCAAGACCACCCTGCCAAAGGCCAAGGAACTGCGCCGCGTGGTCGAGCCCATGATCACCCTGGGCAAAGAACCCACCCTGGCCAACAAACGCCTGGCATTCGACCGCCTGCGCGACCGCGACATGGTCGTCAAGCTGTTCGCTGAAATCGGCCCCCGCTACAAGGCCCGCCCAGGCGGCTACACCCGTATCCTGAAGATGGGTTTCCGCGTTGGCGACAATGCGCCCATGGCCCTGGTCGAACTGGTGGACCGCCCTGAAGTGTCGGAAGACACTACCGCTGACGCGGCCAAGGCAGAGTAAGCTACAATATACAAATACCGCGCGGTGGAGCAGCCTGGTAGCTCGTTGGGCTCATAACCCAAAGGTCGTAAGTTCAAATCTTGCCCGCGCAACCAAACCCCAAAACGCCTGCATCATGCAGGCGTTTTGCTTTGTGGCTTGGATTCAGGCCACGCCACGGTCTTGACCTGCGCCGGACCGCCCGGCACCAGCTGGTGCAGCACCTGCCCGGCAAACACCCTCTCGCGCAGGTTCTGGAGCACCTCTTGCGCGCCGCCGTAAGGCGTGAACACATCGATCAACCAGATCTGCTCACCCGAAGCCCAGTCGGCCATACTGAGCTGGTGTGGCCCAGCCTGATAACGCTGCGCCACCTCCTCGCTCAATTTGGCCCAGGAGACAAAGGCCACAGGCGCTTCATCCTTCAAATACAGCTTGGCCTGGTTCAGGACCAGCGCCGGCATGACGCGCCACTCCAGCTCACTGAGCAGGGTATGCCGGTTGGCGGCCTGCTGCAGCATCAGCCAGGTTACGGCGCCAAGCATGGGGATCTTGCCCAGCACCATGCGCGCTTGCTCCTTGGCCAGGGTGACCAGTTCTGCCAGTTCTTCCGGCGGCAAAGCTGCGTTGCCTGGTTGGCTGGCGTCTGTGGGTGTGGGGGATTTGCTTGCTTTTAACGTTTTGAAAGAAGTCGGAGGCTTGGTCATGGTTGTGGTCCGGTTTCCAGCATGTTGTTGATGGCGTTTAAATCCGATTCGGCCAGCGTGGCATTTGCGGCCTTAAGGCGCAGGCCTTGCATCAGCGTCTCGGCCCGAGCCTTGTGCCAATCGCGTTCAGCCATGTAGAGCTGCTGTTCGGCATTGAGCACGTCGATACTGATGCGCGAGCCGACGCGGAAGCCGATCTTGTTGGAGTCGACCGAGCTCTTGCTGGAGGCGATGGCCGAGGCCAGGGCCTGAACCTGCGCCGCGCCACTGACCACCCCGGTAAAGGCCTGGCTTGCCTGCGCGACTGCCTGCCGGCGCGCCGCTTCCAAGTCGTCTGCCGCCTTGTCCTTCAAGGCCAGAGCTTCGCGCACACGCGCCTGCACACCGCCGCCGCCAAACAGCGGGATATTCAGGTTCAAGCCGACCTGGCGGGAGCGCGAGCGCACCGAAATATCAGCCGGAGAGGTGATGCTGCCCGAACTGTAGTTGGTACCGTAGCCGGCTGTTAGGTCCAAAGTCGGCGAATGGGCAGCCCGGCTTTTGGCGATCTCACGGCCTGCCACTTCGAGGCGGGCCTGGGCGATGCGCACCGGGATGGACTGCTCGCGGGCGCTGTCCAGCCAGGGTTGCTCATCGTCGGGCTGGATCGCCGGCAAAGAGCTGTCCGCGCGCAGGCGGGCCAGATTGGCTTGAGGTTCACCAAGTATGCGCGCCAACTCGGCGCGCTTGTTCTTCAGTTCGCTGCCCGCCGCCACCGCCTGGGAGCGAGACAGGTCCAGCCGGGCCTGTGCTTCGTGCACATCGGTCACGATGCCCGTTCCCACCTCAAAATTTCGCTGTGCCAGCTCCAGCTGCGGGATGACGGCCCCCACCTGCAGACGCGCCACACGCTGGGCCTCCTGCGCCACCAGCACGTCCAGATAGGCCTGTGACGTGCGCAGGATCAGCTCCTGTTCGGCCTGCCGGAACTGCGCCTCGGCAAGCAGTTCCTGCTGTTCGGCCTGGTCCAACGCCGCCCAGCTCGCGGTGCGCCACAGGGGCTGGGTCAGCTGCAGGTTCCAGCTGCGGTTGATCACATTTCTGTCCACATAAGGGGCCTCGCTGAACGAGGCCTGCCCGGATTGCTGGTTGGTGGCGCCCACAAGGCTAACCGCGGGCAGCAGTCCGGCGCGCGCCTGAGGCACCCGTTCGCGCGCGGCACGCAGCGTATTGACTGCGCCGCGATACGTTGCATCGTGTTCTTGCGCCTTGCGGTAAACATCAAGCAAGGTATCAGCCGCGGCGCTCAGGGGCAGCACGCTCATCAAGGCAGCGCCCGCCAGCCACGGACGGGCGCGCGTCCACAAGGCGTCAGCGTTCACGCAAGGCCTCCTGCTTGTAACGCAGCATGGGGGCGATGAAATACTCGATCATGCGGCGCTCGCCGGTGCGGATGTCCGAGCTCACGGTCATGCCGGCCGTCACGATGCCATGTTGGCCGTTCACGACATTCGGCGTTTCCGTTTTGCTGAGTTGGATACGCACCGGGTAGACCGGCCCCAGTTTGGGGTCGTTGATGGAGTCGGTCCCCACCCATTGCACGGCACCTTCGATATACCCAAAGCGCGTGAAGTCAAAAGTCTCTACCTTGTTGATCACACGCTGGCCGACCTTGATGTGGCCGATATCGCGGTTCTGGACCTGCGCCTCGACCTCCAGCATCGCGTCGCGCGGGACAACCGTCATCAAGGGTTGAGCCTGGGTCACTACACCACCCACGGTCGTAACCGCCAACTGCTGCACTACGCCGTCAATCGGGCTGTGCAAGGTCTGCAAGTCGCGGCGCTGGGTTGCCTTGACCAGTTCCTGGCGTGCCGCATCGTGTTTGCGCATGGCCTCTACCAATTCGGCGCTGGCCCGGGCGCGGAATTCCGCCTGTGCCTGCTTGCGCTGCTGGACGGCCGCATTGAGGCTGGCCGCCGACTCATTGAGCCGGTTGCCTTGCACGGAAAGCTCTTTCTCCATATTGAGCAGTTCCAACCGGGTTTCAATCAACCCGGTCTGCGAGACGTGGCCGGTGGTCGCCAGCTCCACGCGCATCGCATGTTTTTGCCGGACCAGTGGCAGGCTGGCACGCAGCTGGGCAATGCTGGCGGCGATCGCGTCCCGGTCTGCCGAGCGCCGCGCAATGTCGGCATCCAGGGCCGCGATGCGGGAATCTTGCTCGCTGCGCCGGCTGGCCAGTACAGCCTGCTGGTTGGCGACCATGGCCGCGGGCAAATCCGGCGCCTGCGCCCACTCGTCTTTACCCGACAGCAAGGCCTGGAGCCGCAGCACATCGGCCTGCGTTTCCTGGGCTTCGCGTTGCAGGCGGTCTCGGTCGGCCAGGGTGGCGGTGGCGTCCAGTTCCACCAGCACTTCGCCGGCCGTGACCGCCTGGCCGTCGCGCACCGTGATGGCTTTGACCACCCCAGCCTCCAGCGGCTGTATTACCTTGCTTTTGCCCGAGGCGCTGACACGGCCCTGGGCAGTGACCACAATGTCCACGGATGCGAAGGTGGCATAGGCGAGAGTGACTGCGACCATGATGCAAACAACCACCGTGACCATGCGCGCGATACGGGCCGGCGGCCTCTGGCGCAATGCGATGGCTGCGCTGCTGAAAGCCTCATGCTCCGCGACGGGCTTGCTTTTTTGGTCCTTCATGCTTTCTCTTCCAGCACCTGGTGCGCCTGGTAGAGCGAGGCATAACGGCCCTGGATCTTCATAAGTTCAAGGTGGTTGCCGGTTTCAATCAGGCGGCCATGGTCTAGCACCAGAATGCGGTCGGCCATGCGCAAGGTCGACAGACGGTGCGCCACGATAAAAACCGTGCGGCCTTCGCAGATAAGGCCCATGTTGTCGTGAATCACGCGCTCACTGTCGTAATCGAGCGCGGCCGTGGCCTCGTCCAGTAACAGGATCTGTGGATTGGTCACCAGCGCCCGGGCAATCGCGATGCGCGCACGCTGCCCGCCCGAAAGCTTGCTGCCGCGCTCGCCTATCATCGTGTCGTAGCCGTCGGGAAGCTGCATGATGAAGTCGTGTGCGCCGGCCAGTCTGGCGCTGTCCATCACCGTTTCTATGCGGGTGGCCGGATTGCCCAGCGCGATGTTGTCGCGTACCGAGCGGTTGAACAAGGCCGTGTCTTGCCCCACCACACCGATCTGCCGGCGCAGCCAGGAGGTATCGGCCATGCTCAAGTCCATGCCGTCAAGCAGGATGCGGCCTTTGACGGGGTTGTAGAGGCGCTGCATCAGCCGCATCAAGGTGGTCTTGCCCGCACCGGAAATCCCCGTAATGCCTATGACCTCGCCGGGCAGGATGTCGAGGTTCAAGTCGTTGATCACCTCGGGTGCATTCGGGGCATACTGAAAACCGACATGCTCAAAGGTCACACGCCCCTCCAGGGCAGGCGGTGTGCTGCGTCCGGCCCGGAATGCCGGCTCCGGCGTAGCGTCCATGATGTCGGCCAGGCGCTTGATGCTCACCTTCATTTGCGTGACTTCCTGCCAGAGGGATGCCAGCTTCAGGATGGGCGCATTGACCCGACCGGCCAGCATGTTAAAGGCGATCAAACCGCCCACGGTCAATTCCCCGTCAATCACCAGCTTGGCACCCAGCCACAGCAGCAGCACGGTCAGCAGCTTGCTGATCCCGTTAATCACCAAATTGGTGGCATTGGCCAGATGACCCGATTCAAACGAAGCCGTCACGTAATCACACAAGCGCCGCTCCCAATCGCGCTGCCAGGCACCCTCCACCGCATGGCTTTTGAGGGTTTCCATGGAGGTCACGGTTTCCACCAGAAAGGTCTGGCTCTCGGCGCCCAGCGCAAACTTGTCTTCGAGCTTCTTGCGCATCAAGGGCGTGATGACCCACGATGCGGCGAAGAGCAGCGGCAAGGCCGCAATCACGATCAAGGTCAGCGTCACGCTGTAATAAAGCATCACGCCCAGGAACACCGCCGCAAACGCCAGGTCCAGCCAGCTCGTCAGGGCAGACCCGGTCATGAAGCTGCGCGCATTCTCCAGTTCACGCATGCGGGCTACTGTCTCGCCGCTACGCCGCGACTCGAAGTAAGGTAGCGGCAAATGCAGCAGGTGCCGGAACAGTTTGGCGCCCAGTTCCACGTCGACCCGGTTGGTGGTGTGGCTCAGCAGGTAATGCCGCATGCCGCTGAGCATCAGCTCAAAGACCGTGAGTGCCACCAGGCCTAGCGCCAGCACCTCCAGCGTGCTCATCGAACGATGCGTCAGCACCTTGTCTATCACCACCTGAAAGATCAGCGGCGTGAGCAGCGCCAGGATTTGAACAACCAGGGAAGCGACCAGCACCTGGCCTAGCATCTGCTTGTACTGGCCAAGAGATTTCCAGAACCAGCCCATCCCAAAACCTGGGGCCGCTCTCTCATTCTCCCGCGCCGCCCCTGGCTGGTGGCGTGCCGTGATCCATTCGAGCTTTTTCAAGGGCGCCATGCGCTCGGAAAACTGGGACCAGAACAGCGGCCGGCCCTGGGCTTCATCGCCGGCTTGGACCACCACACCATCTTCACTCGCATGGCCTATCAGCAGCCATTCGCCCTCGGGGCCGCACGCCAGTGCGGGCCAGGAGCCTTGCAGCACCTTGTCCAGTGGCGTGCGATGGTGCTCAACCTCCAGCCCCAGGCCTTGCAGCGCCTGAACCAGCGCCGCGCTGTCAGGGCCTTCCGCCGGCCAGGCATAGTGCTCGGCCAAGCGCCCCACATCGGCATGGGTTCCGATCAGGTGCAAAAAGGTTTCCACCAGCGCGTGTACCGGCGATGTGGCGTTTTGAACGGGGGTATTGGTGTTCATAAAGGTCAACGCTGATAGAAATTGGGGTGAATGGTCGTAGCGACTTCTGCCAAGGCGGGCGTCGCGACGCGTTAAAAGTGATAAAGAAATGCTAAGAGGCGTGCCACTGGCTGAATGCAGACTGGGCGGATTGCTCCCATTCCACCTGCGTGACAGTCATAGCCTCATGGACGTTTTGCGGGCCGTGTATCTCGGTGCCGCCCGCTCCCAGCGGCCCGCCTTCCCGCATGCGCTCCCACTCGGCTGTAGCCGTGGCGATCAGGTGCACCATCTGCAAAGCCATGGCCTGTGGGGTCAGGGGTACCGATGGCGCGACCTGCTCCGCCGCAGATGGTGCACTGGATTCGGCAACGACAGCCAGTACCACATCGCCTACCGCGCTCGTGTGCCCATCGGCCCAGCGCATGTTCGACTGGCCTACCTCGGTAACGCCTTGCGCCGGCTGCCTGATCTGCTGATCGCTTTGCAGCTCGATCTGGGTGATGCCGACTTCGTCCAGGCTGCGGAATTCGCCGGCTTCGCTGATGCCGTTGCTGTTTTTGTCGTTCCAGGCGCCGAATTCGATCCATTTTTCGTCCCCGCGGTCCAGCATGTGGTTGTTGTTGCTGTCGAATGCCGCCAGGCCTTCGAGGTCGGTTTGGGCGCCGGGGAGGTAGCTGGTGAAGGAAATTTCATCAGCGCGGGATATCAGCTTTTCGCCGCCTATGTCGCGCGCCAGCAGCGCATCGCCGGGCGCGACCCAGGCCAGATGTTCATGCCCGCCCTTCTGGTCGACATCGAAGCTGGCCCTGGATACATCCAGACCCAGGTATTGCAGACCGCCGCCATCCAGATCCAGGGCCACTGGTGCGAGGGAACCCACCTGTGCGGTGCTGACAGTGACGTAGGTCGTGGCACCACCGCCGTCGGTCACGGCCACGGTGAAAGGATCGGCACCGCTGTAAGGATCGCCGCGCTGGCTGTAATACTGCCAGGCGCCCGTCTGTCCTACGGCATACCAGTGCGCGACGGTGTAGCTAGAGTCCCTGGCCGTGCTGTGAGCGGTGTACTGGTTGGCCCAAGCATGTCCACGCTGAGGGCTACCCGCGATTGCAAAACTAATGGCACCCGAATTACCGTCAGGGTCATAGGCGACGATGTAGCCGTTCTGGCGGTATGGGTCGTCTGTCGGGCGGGTACCGTCGCCTGGGTACATCCACTTCGTTTCGATATTGTTGGGATCCTGGAACGTCGCATCCTGAATCTCAACAAACACAGGCCGCATATGACCATTGCGGTAGTAGGTGGGTGTGACCAGCGCATAGTCGTAGATCGGGACCGATAAACCTTCGCTGTCACCGATAGTGCGGTTATAGGTTCGGCTGTACAGCAATCCGATGTTTGCCAACGAAAGCGCTTGTGCCTCGTCATAGATCGCAATATCCTCCGGGGCGACCGCGCCGGGCAAATAGCCATAAACCGGCTGGCCAAAGATGATCTCGTCGATGACGGGCGCATCGTTGACGGATTGCACATTGAGCCGGGCCGTGGCCCAGGTCTGGCCGCCGTCACCGTCACTGACCTGGTAGCTGAAACTCGCCGTCCCGTAAAAGTCCGCTGAAGGCACAAAGCGCACCGAGCCGTCCGCCTGCAGGCTCACTGTGCCATTCGAGGCGCTGCCTACGGCGGTCACGCGCAGATCAGAAGCCGCGTTGTCGGCATCGCCGTCGTTGACCAGCAATTGGGCCTGGGTGATGCTGAAAGGGATGTCCTCGTAACCCATGAAACTGTCATCGGTGGCCGTGGGATTGACGTTCACACGCGAGAAGTCAATTTGCGCCGTGGCGGTGCTGCTGGCGCCCTGCGGGTCTTGCACCACATAGTCAAAGCTGCCGCGCCCCGCATAACCAACCTCGGGTGTAAAGCGCACGCTGCCGTCGGCATTCAGCACTGCCGTGCCATGCTGCGCATTGTTGATCGCACTGATGCGCAAGCTGGCCGCTGGGGATTCAACGTCCGTATCGTTGGCCAGCAGAGCGGCTTGTGTGAGGGTGTAGCTCACATTGCGCTTGCCCCAGACCAGTTCGCTGTTGACGACAGGGGCGTCGTTGACCGCGTTGAAGCTCAAATTGACCGTGGCCTGGCTGGTACCGCCCGCGCCGTCACTCACGGTGTACGTAAAACTCGCCGGGCCGCTGTAGTTGAGGTCTGGCGTAAAGACGACTTCGCCGGCTGCGATCTGCACGCTGCCGTGGCTGGCATTACCCACCGCCGTGATCAGGAGACTGGCCTGGGCGTTGTCCACGTCGCTGTCATTCGCCAGCAGCGCGCCAGAGCTAAAGCGCGCCTGGGTGTCCTCGTTGAGCGTGGCGGTTTCACCAGTCAGCCGCGGCGCATCGTTGACGGGGGTTATGGCCAGGCTCGCAAGACCGACCGTAAAACCGCCGGCGCCATCCGAAACCGTGTAGGTGAACTGCGCCGGGCCAAAATAATCAACATCGGGCGCAAAACGGATAGTCCCGTTCGGGTTGAGCGAAACCACGCCGTGCGTGGCGTTCTCTACCGAGACAATGCGTAAATCGCCTTGGGAGTTGTCCTCATCGGAATCGTTGGCAAGAAACTGGGCTTGCGTAAAGGTCTGGAGCTGGTCTTCGTTAAAGCTCACGGTCTCGCCCAGCACAGTGGGTGAGTCGTTGATGGCTGCCAGGTTCAGCGCCACCTGGCCCTGCACCTGCCCGCCTCGGCCATCGCTCACCGTGTAGCTGAATCCGGCCGCCCCAAAAAAATTGGGCTCGGGCGTGAATTGCAGGGCGCCGTTGGCCAGCAGCGCGATGCTGCCGTGCTGGGCATTGCCCACGGCCGTGATGGACAGCACCTGGGCCGGCTCGGCATGGGTGGCTACTGTGTCCACGTCAGTGTCATTCGCCAGCAGCAAGGCCGGGTTGATGGTCAGGACAATGTCCTCGCTGCTGCCCAGAGTCTCGCCCGTCACCACGGGTAGGTCATTGACCGCGAGAATGGTGAGATTGACTGTGGCAGCGGTCTCATAACCCTCGCCTGCCGCGATCTGCGCCGGGGTCCGATCCCCTATCCAGTAGCTGAACTTTGCCGGGCCGTTGTAATTCGCTTCTGGCTCAAAACGCACTGTGCCATCGGCTTGTAAAAACACCTGGCCATGTTCGGCCAGGCCCACACGCGTGATGCGCGGTACATCGCCGTCCAAGCTGGTATCAACATCGGAATCATTGGCCAGCAAGCTCGCGGCGGTGTACAGCAATGCGGTGTCTTCGCTGCCGATGGCCGTTTCGCCCTGTGTGACAGGGGCGTCATTGACCGCCGCCAGCACGATCCGCGCCGTCGCCATGCTGCTGGCGCCACCGGGGTCTGTGACGGTGTAGCGAAAAGAGGCGATGCCATGGTAGTTGGCCTCAGGGGTGAAGACCACGCGGCTGCTGCCATCGGGCTGGAGCTGCAGGGCTACGCTGCCATGAACCGCATCACTAACAGAGCTGACGCGTAAACCAGCGTGCAGGTTGTCCACGTCGCTGTCGTTGGCCAGCAGGTGCGTTGTGCTGATGCTCAAAGCCTGGTCTTCCAGCGCGTTGGTTGTTTCGTCCTGCAGGCGCGGTGCATCGTTGACGGCTGCCAGCGAGACCCAGACGGTGGCTGGTGTCACGCCGCCGGCCCCGTCAATGACGTTGTAGGTGAAACTGGCAGGTCCATCGATACCGGCGTTGTAGTCGGCATCAGGGGTGAACCGAATACGGCCGTCCGGCATCAGAACCGCCTCGCCATGCCGCGCCGCCGTAATGGCGCCGATGGACAGCCGCTGGCCGTCGGTCGTGGTGTCCGGGTCACTGGTACTGGCCAGCAGATCGGTGCTCGCGAAATACAAGACGGTGTCTTCCATGCCGGACACATTGCCGTCCTGTGTGACCGGCGCGTCGTTGACGGCAGCCAGCACAATCTGCGCGGTCGCTGCGCTGCTGGCGCCGCTGGGATCTGTGACGGTGTAACGGAAGGACGCGCAGCCGTGGTAGTTTGCCTCGGGGGTGAAGATGACGCGGCTGCTGCCGTCGGCTTGCGTTTGAAGCACCGCACTGCCGTGCGTGGCGTCGCTGACCGTGCTGATGCGCAGGTCTGCGTGCAGATTGTCGACGTCGCTGTCGTTTGCCAGCAGGTCGACCGTGGCAATGCTTAACACCTGGTCTTCCAGCGCATTGGCCGATTCATCCTGCAAACGCGGTGCGTCATTGACAGCTGCCAGGGACAGCCACACAGTCGCAGGGGTCACGCCGCCCGCTCCGTCACTCACGTTGTAGGTAAAGCTCGCCAGCCCGTCTATGCTTTGGTTGTAGTCGGAATCAGGCGTGAAACGAACACGACCATCAGGCATCAGGGTTGCCACACCATGGTTCGCCGCGACGACGGCGCTGACAGACAGCTGTTGGCCATCGGTGTTTGCGTCCACATCGCTGGCGTTGGCCAGCAAATCGGCGCGCGTCAAATAGACAGCCGTGTCTTCCATGCCGAACATCTGGCTGTCTTGCGTGACGGGGGCGTCATTGACGGACGCCACGACAACTTGTGTGGTCGCACTGCTGCTGGCCCCGCTGGGGTCGGTGACGGTATAGCGGAAGGTCGCAATGCCGTGAAAATTGGCCTCGGGGGTAAAGACGACCTGGTTGCTGCCATCGGGCTGAACTTGAAGCATCACACTGCCGTGCGTGGCGTCGCTGACTGCGGTGGTGCGCAGGTCCGCGTTTGAGTCGTCCACATCGCGATCGTTTGCCAGCAGGTCGGCCGTGGCAATGCTCAAAATCTGGTCTTCCACTGCGTTCACTGTTTCGCCCTGCAGACGGGGTGCATCATTGACAGCCGCCAGAGACACCCATACGGTGGCCGGTGTCACTCCACCCGCGCCATCGCTGACGCTATAGGTAAAACTTGCCAGCCCGTCTATGCTTTGGTTGTAGTCGGAATCTGGCGTGAAGCGGATGCGGCCATCTGGCATCAATACCGCCACGCCATGCTGCGCTGTGACGATGGAGCTGATAGACAGCTGCTGCCCATCGGTCGCCGTGTCCGCATCGCTGGCGCCGGCCAGCAAGTCGCTGGTCGCGAAGTAGAGCGCCGTATCCTCCGTTCCGGAAACCTGGCTGTCCTGTGTAAGGGGTGCATCGTTGACGGACCCCACCACAATTCGCGCGGTCGCCGTGCTGCTGGCGCCGCCGAGATCTGTGACGGTGTAGCTGAAGGATGCGATGCCGTGATAGTCAGCCTCAGGCGTGAAGACAATGCGGCTGTTGCCGTCGGGCTGGACCTGCAGGGCCGCGCTGCCATGAACCGCCTCGCTGACCGCGCTGATGCGCAGGTCGGTATGCAGGTTGTCCACGTCGAAGTCGTTGGCCAGCAGGTCGGCAGAGGCTATGTTGAGGGCCTTGTCTTCCTGGGTGCTGGTGGACTCGCTCTGCAGGCGCGGCGCATCGTTGGCAGCGGCCAGTGACACCCATACGGTGGCCGGCGTCACGCCGCCTGCGCCATCGCTGACGCTGTAGGTAAAACTGGCTGGCCCGTCGAGGTCCTGGTTGTAGTCCGCGTCGGGGGTGAAGCGGACGCGGCCATCCGGCATCAGGGTTGCCACGCCATGCTGCGCCGCCACAATGGCGCTGACGGACAGTTGCTGGCCATCGGTCGTGCTATCCGCATCGCTGGCGTTGGCCAGCAAATCAGCGGGCGTGAAATAGAGTACCGTGTCCTCCGTGCTGGATACGTTGCCGTCCTGCGTGACCGGCGCATCGCCGACCGCCGCGATGTCCAGGTTGACGCGTGCATGGCTCCACTGGCCGCCCGGGTCAGTCACGGTGTAGTCAAACGAGGCCTGGCCGTGGTAATCGGCTTCGGGAGTGAACACGATACGGCTGCTGCCGTCGGGCTGGGCCTGTATGGCCACGCTGCCATGGGCCGCATTGCTGACGGCACTGATGCGCAGGTCGGCATGCGGGTTGTCGACATCGCTGTCGTTCGCGAGCAGGTCGGTAGCGGCAATGCTCACTACCTCGTCTTCCAGCATGCGGATCAATTCATCCTGCACATCTGGCGCATCGTTGCTGGCTGCCAGCGATACCCACACAGTGGCTGGTGTGACGCCGCCGGCACCGTCGTTGACGTTGTAGGTAAAGCTGGCGGGGCCATCAATACCCGCGTTGTAGTCGGCATCGGGCGTGAAACGGATGCGACCGTCGGGCATCAACACCGCCACGCCATGCTGCGCTGTGACGATGCTACTGATGGAAAGCTGCTGCCCGTCGGTCACCTTATCCACGTCGCTGGCGCTTGCCAGCAGATCGCCGGGCGCGAAATACAAAACTGTGTCCTCTGTGCTGAATGCATTTTCGTCCTGCGTGACCGGCGCGTCATTGACAGCGGCTATGACCAGGCTGACACGTGCGTTGTTGGACAGGCCGTACTGGTCGGTCACCGTGTAGTCAAACGAGGCGGGGCCGTGATAATTTTCTTCGGGCAGGAACACCACCTCCAAAACACCCTGGGCATTGGTCTGCAAGGACACGCTGCCGTGCACCGGCGCAAACACCGAACTGATGCGCAGGCTGGGCTCATCAGGGCGGGCGGGCTCATTGACGGTGCTGTCGTTGGACAGCAACTGGGTTTCAAGAAAGCGCAGGCCGGTGTCTTCGAGGCTGTTGACCTGCTCGCCATGCACTTCGGGGTAATCGAGTGGGGTGCTGGTGGACAGGGTAGACGGGGCAAGCGGGGCCGTAATGTTGGCCGCCGGGCCTACGTTGTCATCTATATCGGCAACTGGAGCCGAGGCCGCCGCCAACGCGTCACCGTTTGCGGCGATGACGGGCGGGGCGATTGTGGGGGAAGTCCATTCCAGCGGTGCCAGTCGCTCAGGCGCTGCAGCAGTCGCACCACCTCCGGCCTGCCGGGGTGCAGCGCCCCATGTGACGGACGTAGCCGCTTGCGATGGCTCCTGTGCCGGGCTGATTGGGACGGCTGCGCTGACCCTTGAAGTCTCCCAGGTTTGCAAGTCAATGAGTGCTGGTTCGGCTTGGGTTGCCGGCACAAACACAGCAGCGGCGTTGGTATCCTGCACCTGGGATGCTGCCGCCGTCGCCACCATGGGCCACTGCACGGCCGCCGCGCCTGCCGCAAGTGCAGCCAGCGGCGCCAAACTGCCCGCGTCCGCGCTGCGCACCATGTCTTCCGTGGCTTCGCGCATCTGCGCGCCCACACCGGCCGCCCCTGCGGGCACAAACACAATGCCGTTGTTGCGCACCTGGGCCGTGCCGGCTGTCTGGGCAGTCCCTTGCCCAGACAGCGTATTGCCTGATAAGCCAATGCGCAGGCGCCCGTCGCCGGCGGCCAGACTGGCACTGGTTTGTGCGCTCTGGGTAGCGATGGTGTTGGCAGACGTCGTCGCCAGCCGGCCGTCGCCGGCATCCACGACCGCATCCCCGCCATCCGTATCTGCAGCGCCGCCATGGATGTGGCCGGTTTGGCCGTCGAACCCCCGCATGTTGAGCGCATGCAGGGTCGCCGCGGCCGGTCCGCTGGCCTGTTCATCGAGTTGCAGTATGCCGCCCTCGACAGCCTCATATTGAACACCCAGCACATCGCCGGCCAACATCTGCACGGTCAGCGCCTGGCGGCCACTGTCGGCATGCACGATGGCGGGTGGAAGACTGCCAAAGTCAATCGCCACAATGCCGGCTTGCGCCAAAGTCTGGGTTTCACTGACGCTTTCTGCGTCGGCGTTCACGTCCATCCACAGTCGCAGCGCGGCAAACGCCGGGTCGCGGTCCGTGAGCATCTGGTCGCCGTCGGCATCAAGCCAGCCCAAGCTGTGCCGGGAATCCGGGCCGTCCAGGCTTAGCAGCTCGTTAACGCTGATCTGCTTGTTGCCATCGACATCAATCGCAAGCACTTGCTGGTTGGTCGCCAGCCATTGGGTCCGCTCAAGGTAGCCGTCAGCGTCAACGTCGATCAGGGCGTTTTGCAGCGCGGGCTCCACGGGCAAGGCCAGGGTAATGGCCTGCAGTGTCTGGTGAGTGCCGTCAGCGGCCTCCTGCGGCATGCCGGCTTCCGCGCTGGGCAGATGAATTCCCAGGCCCTGCTGGTAATGCGCCAGGGTGGTCGCCACGGCCCAAGCCGGGGCAATGGCCCTGGCCGCATGCTGCATGAAGTCGCCGGCCAGGGTCTCGCCGGTGCCGTCGCTGCGGTTGCCCGCGCCGTCGTAATAGCGGGTCTTGCTTTGACCGTCCTCATCGGTCCACTTGAGATAGACAAAGCCGTTGGTGCCGTTGCCGATGTTATAGCCGTCCGGGTTGTGCACAAAACCAATAGCGGGCAACAGGTCAGGCACCAGGGCGTAGCTGTTGCCGGCCGCATCGTGAACATTGGCCAGTTGGGCTTGCAGGCCATTGACCATGCTGGTCATCCATCCGGTGGCCGTCGGCCCGCCGCCTTCAATGTCCTGGTCGGTGATGACCTCCGTGTTGCCTGCGGTATCCCACTGGGCGTGGGCCAGGCCTTCACGGGTCGGGATGTCCGGCGGGTCGTCGCCAAATACGTCGCCAAAGACACTGATTGCGACAGAAAGAAACTGGCCGTAAATGGGGATGAAGTTGGCCGCCGCCGCCGCGATGGACATCGGGTTGCCGGATTCGATGGCCAGAACCAGGCCAATACCGGGCACAACGTCGGCAGCGTCTATACCCAATGCGCTGCCAATCGCCTTGCTAGCCATATCTTCGGTAACGGCGTTGATCAGGCTGACACTGCTGACCAGCATGCTGCCCACGTCACCTTTGTTCAAGGCATTGAGCAGGCCCAACGCTGAAGCGGCGGTGCCCAGGTCGCCGGGCAAGGCATTCTCGGTAATTTTGTCGATAACGTTGTAAATACTGGCGAGGGCAGCAGTGCGCTGCAGGTCGCTCATGTCGCCCCAGTGCTGCAGGCCGATGATGCTGTTCATCAGGCCGACGGCGGAGGCGGCTTGGCTGGCCTGAGCCTTGGCTTCCGTCAGTTGCTGAGCTTGGGCTTGTTGGTCCGAGCCGCCACCGGCATCGGTAGCCGTCGTATCCCCGCTATGGCTACCCGCGTCGGCGTAGTTGGTGCCGTACTTTGCCGCCGCGGCCTGGGCTAGGCCCGCTTCGAAGGCTTTGAGTTCGTCAGGGCTCAAAGTGCGCAAGCTTGTGACGGCCTTATCGCCCTGGTTCTGCTGCTCTATTTCCAAACGGCGGAAAACACTTTGTGCGTCGTCCTGCGCGTCACCGCTTGAGTCTTGCTCTAGGCGCGCCTTCAACAATCGCTGCGTTTCCCGATCGTAACTTTGCTGGATACGCTCATCGGCGTGCAGACCGTTAGGGTCCAGCCATTGAACTACTCCATCAGGATCAACGTTTCGGACATAGGTTACGCCATCTACTATGTAGCGATGCCCCACAAGATTCCCGGCCGAATCTAACTGCCGCTGAAACGTCAGGGTATTACTAACCCATTTGCTGGATGTGGAAACGACTTCCCCTCTGGCGGCGGCCGGAATTCTCTCCTCTACCGTGGTCACCTCGCCTTCGGTGTGACGCACACTGTAGTAGCTAAGTTGACCATTCGATTCGAAAACCGAGGTGACCAAGTCGCCCTTTTTATACGAACCGTCAGGGTTGTCCGTCTTTGCGGAGAAACTAAGTGTGAAAGCTCCTGTGGCTTTGCCGTCTTCTTTGTGATATGCAATGTCGTTACGCGGGGTGACGGTTGAATCTGCTACTGGCGACGTCTGAGCTGCATTTTTTGATTCAGCAACAGCTGTGGAGAGATTTGGAGCCCAAACTCTTCCAACCGAGGCAACGACAGTACCTACTGCAGATTGGACAGCATCCACCCAGCGACCAAAAGTGTCACCCAAAGAAGGTCCCTGACTGACTATTGAACTATCGCTCTGCGCTCCGTTCTCCATGGTGCGTAGCGCATTTCGTCGTCCTTCCTGATCACCTCCCGCATAGAAGAACGCCTCGCTATCTTTGATGATGACAGATTGTTTGCCTTTCGGCGCCATCACCTCAACATAGTCATCTTCCGGTATCAACACGATTTGTGACTTGCCTACCGTGCCAACGCTAGTATGGCCATTGACCTCTTCAAGTTGGGAAAGCGCAGCTTTCAGGTCCGTGCGGAAATTTCCGTCACTGTTGATCTTGCGCATAAACCACAAGTCCCCGTCTGATCCAATACTTGCAGGCGTAAAATTTGGATCGGCAATCTTGCGCTCAGCCGACTCGATGATGGGACCGAACTCCGGACTCTCGCGGAGGGCAACGTAGTCTTTGGCAATTTCAGCGGCTTTGGTGAAGTGGTAGGCGCTATTGCTAGCCTCAACTCTCTTAGTATCGGCTAGGAAATCATCGAGCTTGTAACCGTCCGCATGGTCCTTTTTAGTCAACCCCACCAATGCAGCAAAGCCAACATTTGGACTTTGGTTCGCGGCCTTGGTGAGAACAGCCGTCGCAACCAAAATATCACCCTCACTCCAACCACCGAAGGCTGAGCCATTTAGCACAGGAGTAATTTTTGCTTCGTACTCGCTAACCAGTCCTTTCTCTAGGTGGTTGTTGATCCATCCTTGGCCGACTGCCGTATTGCCGAAGGCGCTGATCGTGGCTCGATCTGCGTCTGACAACCATTTAATCGTGCCTCCCTTGGTGTTCAGATCTGCGATTACCGTGGAAGACAGCAATGGACTGCTACTTTCTCGGGCCCATTCGTTGACCGCATCAACGAAAGACTCTGAGTATGACTTTCCGGTTTTTGGATCGATACTTTTGCCTCGTTGTCCAAAATCAAACTGCATCGCCCCTACCGAGTAGCCGCTCTGTTTGATAGGTGAGCCGCCCCATCCACCATTGGCCGCGACTGTAATGCGGTAGGGTGTTGCCCCTCCCTCGGTACCCATACCCATCACCCCATAGGTAATGCCGGCGAAAACTGTCTTGCTCAGTGCATTCATAACTCCCTCTGCTGCTCAAGCGTAGACCTGCTACCAAATTGTTCTTTGACATCAACTCCACGCGCGAGACCACTGGTGTGATGTAGTTCGCTCATGGCGTGAAATAAGCCTTGAGATCCGTGATGCGGTTCTTGGTGTGCTTGAGTTCGCAAGCAATGATTTCATTCGACTGAACGCTGCCCTTAAGATTCAGGTATCCAAGGACTTCACAATCCGATTTTTTGAATTTCACCCACGCGCGCTGGCTTTCCATAAATGTCCTTCGTGCATTCTGATAATCCGCATACTCGTCATTCGACCTCTCAAGTCGCTTAAGTGCACGTTGATAAAGGCGATTGAGTTCGTCATCGGCTCTCTTTAATTCGCTGGCTGCGCAGTAAAGCTGCTCTCGAGTGCCAGTGGAATTGCGGCAATCCACAACAAGCCCATCAGTACAAAGAAATGACTGAGGTAGCCGGCTTTTTTCCGTGCAGCTATCACCAACTTCTATAGCTTCCTGTCCGCTGGCGGGATTCATAGAAATCAGAAATGCACTGAGAAGAATGAAAGGCGTCCGTTTTGAAAAGATCGCCAAAAGAACGAATCTTGTTTCGATGGTCATTGCTTTTCCTGTTTTTTGCGAGTCTGAATTGCTTAGCTAGGAGAGTGAATCCCAAGCTCGTCGAGCTCCTGAATGCGATCTACCGCTTCGTCCAATCCACAGGTGTAGTCGGCCAAGACTTCGCTAGAGTTTTTGTTCTTATCTGGTTTTCGTCTAACTACTACCGAGCCATAAAATTCGGCCGCCCCAGAGTTTTTGAAAACTTCGAGCGAATAGAGATACTCGTCTACTTGAAAGAAAACGATGCGCGAAGGTCCATAGAACCATTTTTTTTCGGGATGCCCAAAAGGTTCACCGGGGTAATACGAAAAATGAGCGCTGGGATGCTCCGCGGGCTGGGGATAACTCAACTCTGGCGTCCTTCCAATTGGGCCAAATCGATACTGCAAGGTGCCCGTGTCTTTTGACAGATCAGGTGACGCACAAAGTGAGACTGTTTTTCCGTTTTGAAAAGAGCAGGAAAAAATCACGCTCTCGTTAGCTCTGCAGTGAGTGGGGAGGCTCGCGCTGTCGGTCGCGTTGGTGCGGAAACACACCACCAAGTAGATCAAGATCAAAAAATCAGGTCTGAATTTCATGCTGAGATTGCGGCCTTGATGTGAGCCACCGAATTTCTGCTCTGCGTGATCGCAGAGCGCGTACCTTGGATAACTCGTACGCGACTCTTACAAGGAGTAGAGGATTCGTTGAGGTTGCTTGAGGGTATTTTCATGGTGTCTCCTAGACTTTTTTTCGGTGATAGGCCGAAAATTCCCATGAGTGCGGCCGAACTCCCAGCTCTTCGAGCATCCACATATTGTTGATTGAGTTGTCAAATCGGCACTCCATATTGGCCACTCGGTGATGACCGCGAAAGACGATGAGTGATGCCCCATCCTCGGCCATCGCAGAATTTGTTTGAACCAAAAGTTCATAGGCAAATTGACCCGTGGAAAAACCTAAGTCGTACTCGGCCCATTGCCCACCATGAGAAGAATCGAACCAGAAGGACCTATTCGGGTGGGCAGCTGGCCGTGGATAACTCAACTCATAGGTTTTTCCAATGCGGCCAAATCGATATTGCAGAGTCCCAGTTTCTTTTGACAAGATTCGTGATGCGCAGAATGAGATCGTCTTTGCATCTTGGACAAGGCACGAGAAAATTACTTGCTCATCAGACCTGCAGTGCGTGGCAACCTTTGCTACATCGGCCACCTGTCCTTTAGCCGAACAGATAAAGATCAAACTCGCGCCTAGAACGACTGCAAAATCACGAATAGAAGTTTTGCATCCCACGTTAGAGCCCTTCATACGCCGACGCGGCAATCTCGGTGAGGTGATAGCCCCCACCTTCACTCTCATTCAAACGAAGCAGCACATACCTTGACCCCTTGTAGTACTGCGCCTTGATAAGAAACTCCGGTATCCCATCACCGTCAATGTCGGTGGTCCATACCTTGGCGGGTCCATACTCTGAATAGCTCATGGGCTCGTTCAAGGGAATGAATGAGGTGGTCCCATCTTCATTCGCCATCACGAGAGACCCGTGATCAAGTTGCTCGCACCCCGTTGCGACCAGCCAGTGCACGCTTTGCTGCCCGCTGGGCAATATCTTGACTTTCATCGGCAACACGAGGGTTGTCGGCATAAAGCCATCCGAGGACCCGCATTGCTTGGCGTCGGTGCTGCTGAACTGATGTAACCAGGCAAGCAACCACGGGAATTTACGCAGTGATTCGAGGCGGTTCTTAGCGGTCACTGCGATTACGCCTTCGTGTGCCTGAAGGTACAGATCAAGAGGGGCTGCAAACCCCATCAATCCAATGACAGGCTCAGATTCGTCTGGACGGAGCTCTTGAGGAATCTTTCCGTCCTCCTTCTGTCCCAGAAACAAGCAAGCCCGAGCAGGGGGAGCGTCTTCATGGCGAAGCCACTGGTAAGCAGTGTCAAATACGCGGTCTTCAGGCTGCATGTCACTGCTAATAACCCACCAGTTCTTTTCGGTTAAGTCGCTTGAGAGTTCAATGTCACGTGCTTCGAAAATCCACCCAGCATCGAACTGTTGCTCTGAACCGCTGTCGATATGCCTCCTGAACCCCGGTTGCCGGCAGAGATCAGAGGCGTCCATGTATATACGGTCGTCGTACTTGAACCCGATGAATATCTTCTCCTCGGGAAAATCGTCCAATCGCAGGTGCCATGCAGGCCCTTTTTCCTCAACCCATTGAGATCCTTGGACGTTGGAAAGAGAGAGGGCTCTTTTCTCCAGGAGATGCTGGAGCCCCGCAACACAGGTCAGCCCGCTGATGACCAGTACCAACATAGCGACAGCCATATTGATACCCGTTGATTTGTCCTTTAACTCTGGTCGCGCCGACATGGTCCACTCCTGTGTCATACCTCGTTAAAGATGACTGGAGTGCCGCAGCCATGTGAGCTGCTGCTTGCTGCTGCAAGTTCATGCCGACCTCCCCGTCATTTTTTCAACATGGACCATACCGAGGGAAATCAACCGTTTCTCGACAGATTGTCCGCAGACGGATATTGATTGTTTGATTTTGGAAGTACGCGGAAGACTTCCGCCTTCCAGATAAACTCCCTCGCACAAGAGGAGGACAGTGTTCATGAGCAAAAAAGCAGCGCATCAACGCGCAACCAGCTTCTCAGCCGCCTGCGTTTTGGCAGTCGCGCTTCAGATGGCCCACCCATTTGTGTTCGCGCAATCAGGCGCAGCACCCAACACCCAGCTCGCTTCGCGCCTGGACCAGGTCAGCAAGATGCTGGCGGGCGCCGCGTCGCGTGATGCCAATGCGGTGTGGGATGCCAAGACCGAGATTGAAGAGCTGCCTTACCCCGCGCGCGGCGACCGCAAGTTGGCGCGGCGGCTCAACACCACGGCGCTGGAAAAATTCAAGGCTGACCAGGTGGCCGAGGCCATGGCTGATTTTGAAAAGGCGCGGCGGGCCGATCCTTCCGACCAGGAGATCGCCAACAACTACGGTTATGTGCTGTACCGCGCGGGCAAGCTGGCCGAGGCGGAGGCGCAGCTGCGCTACACCCTCGCGCTGGCGCCGGCACGGGCGGCTGCCTGGGCCAATTTGGCCGAAGTGCTGGGCGCGCAGGGGCAGGCGCCGCGTGCGGCCGATGCCTTTGTGGTGTCGCACCGCTTTTCACGCAACCCCGATACAACCCGCCAGTACATTGAAAAATTTGCCGCCTCCACGACGGACCCGGCGGGCCTGAAGCAGGGCGCGGTGCAGGCGCTGTCACGCTTGTTTCCCACCGCGGGCGCGACCGGCACTGCCGCAGCCGCGCAGCCGCTGGCCGGCACGGCGGCTGAACGCAATGCGGCCGTGCAGACTGAAATGGCAGCGGCGGCCGGTGCCGCGGCGGCAACTCCCGCTGCTGCCAGGGCGGCGCCGGTGTCGCTGGCGGACCCTTTTGCACGACTGCTGTCGCAGTTGCCCAACCCTGAAGTCGTGCCGCTGTTTGCGGCGGCGTCACAGGGCTCAGCCACCGCGCGTGAAGAGTTGCTGCGCCTGGCCCACGGCGGCAATGCGCGCGCCCAGCATGCGGTGGCGACGATCTACAACAATGGGCGGGGTGTGGAGGTAAACCACGAGCTGGCCAATACCTGGTATCGCAAGTCTGCTGAGGCGGGCTTTGTGCTGGCCCAAGCCGGCCTGGCATGGAACCAGCAGCATGGCATTGGCATGGCGGCTGACCTGCCGCTGGCGTTTGACAACTACCGGCGTGCGGCCGAGCAGGGGCATCCCTATGCGATGAACAACCTAGCCATGATGTACTACCGGGGCATGGGCACGCGGCCTGATGTGAAAGCCTCGTTTGACTGGTTCGTACGGGCGGCGGAGGTGGGCTTGGCGCGCGGTGCGTACAACGCGGCGTGGTACCTTGAGTACGGGGTCGGCCAGCCGGTCGACCTGCGCAAGGCCTTTGCCTACTATTTGTCGGCCGCCACGGCCGGCTTTGCGCAGTCGCAGTACAAGGTGGGCCATGCCTACGAATACGGCTGGGGCGGCAGCCAAGACAAGGCGGCCGCCATCGATTGGTACAAAAAAGCGGCGCTGCAAGGCCTGGAGCCGGCCAAGGATGCCTTGAAGCGGCTGGGCGTGAGCGATTTCTGACGCTTCTAACGCCCTCATAAAAAAAGCCCTGTCACCAGGGCTTTTTTTGTTCCCGCATGGAAAAGATCGTCAGGCCGCTGCAGCGGCGGGGGGCGTTACACGCCCCAGACCACCTCATGCCCAGCCTTGAGGTTGCGCTGCAGCATGTCGATAAAGGGCACGGCGCGCTGGCGCAGGCCCAGGCCGTCGCCGGGGACCACGCCGTCTTCGGCATTGGCGTCGTGGGCTTCCTCGTGCGCGATGGCTTCCTTCAGGGCGGCAATGGCGGCGGGCATCTGCTCGGGCAGGATGATGCCTTTGGGGGCCGGGTCTTTGCCGATGATTTCGAGGACCTTGCGGCCGTTGGCTTCGAGCATGATCACATCGCCGGCGTCTTTGGATTTGAATTTGTAAAGCATGGATAGCTCCTCAAGTTGTGCTGACAGACCATTATGGAAAGTTTTGAGCGGCCTGTGTGTAGGTAAGTTTCACCTTTTTAGCCGCCAGGGGTTTCCGCCGGTGGGGCGCGGGCGGCCCGCCGGGCTCAAGCAAAATAGCAGTCTATGTTCAATATCGCCACTGTCCCCAAGTCGGCCCGCCAGGCGCTCAGCCAGGACGGCCTGAGCCTGCTGAACCCGGCCGAGCTGACGGCCACGCTGGAGCTGGGCGATGCCTGGGCGCCGGCCTGGAATGCCCTGGTGCCCTCCTGGGACCGGCTGCCGCCCGACGCCCACCTGAAGGACGGCGGCCATTACCGCAAGCGCCGGCACTCGTGTTTTGTGCAGGAGATCGCCGCGGGCACGCTCACGCAGACGCCGCACCGCGCGCACTGGCAGCCGACCGACTACAACGCGCTGCACGGCGGTTTTGAGCGCTGGTTCGAGCCGGTGGAGCCGGCCGTGGCGGGCGCCGCGGCCTGGACGGACCTGATCGCCGGCCTGGGCCGGCTGTTTGCCCAGGTGCAGCCCGCCCAGCGCTGGCATATCGAGGCGCACCAGTTCCGCATCGACACGGCCGGCGGCGTGGGCCGGCCCACACCCGAGGGCGCGCACCGCGACGGCGTGGACTTTGTGGTGGTGATGATGGTGGGGCGCCACGGCGTGAAGGGCGGCGAGACCCGTGTGTTTGACGCCAACGGCCCGCACGGCGTGCGTTTTGTGATGCGGGAGCCGCTCACGGCGCTGCTGCTGGACGACGCCCGGGTCATCCACGAGACCACGCCCATCCTGCCGGCCGACGAGCATCCCGGCAGTGGGTTTCGCGACACGCTGGTGCTCACTTACCGCGCAACCGCCTTCCAGTCTCCCTGAGGGCTGGCACGCCGGGGCCAGGCGCCCCGGCAAACATCTGCTTTCCACCTCGCGGAAAACCCTGCTTGACGGATTTACTTTAAACCTAAACAATTAAGGCAAGATTAATCCAGAGAGTACGCTTTCATGCACATTCTTTGCCTGGGCGGTGGTCCCGCTGGTTTGTATTTCGCCCTGCTGATGAAGCTGCAGAACCCGGCCCACCAGGTGACGGTGGTCGAGCGCAACCGGCCTTTCGACACCTTCGGCTGGGGCGTGGTGCTGTCGGACCAGACCCTGGGCAACCTGCGCGCGGCCGACCCGGTCAGCGCACAGCTGATAGGCGATGCCTTCAACCACTGGGACGACGTGGAGGTCTTCTTCAAGGGGCGCTCGGTGCGCTCGGGCGGCCACGGCTTTTGCGGCATAGGCCGCAAGCGCCTGCTCAACATCCTGCAGGAGCGCTGCATGGCGCTGGGCGTGGCGCTGGTGTTTGAAACCGACGTGCAGGACGACCAGGCCATCGCGGCGCAGTACGGCGCCGACCTGGTGGTCGCCAGTGACGGCCTGAACAGCCGCATCCGCAACCGCTACGCGGACACCTTCAAGCCCGACGTGGAGCTGCGCGCCTGCCGTTTTGTCTGGCTGGGCACACGCAAGACCTTTGACGCCTTCACCTTCGCCTTTGAGCAGACCGAGCACGGCTGGTTTGCCGCCCATGCCTACAAGTTTGACGAAAACACCTCGACCTTTATCGTCGAGACGCCCGAGGCGGTGTGGAAGGCCCACGGCCTGGACCAGATGAGCCAGGAGGACGGCAT
>Ga0063456_1000426_pt1 | contig 26250 bp, 20 predicted proteins | sample AraplaMF_Cvi_mMF_FD_56228 | JGI IMG/M metagenome (GOLD analysis project Ga0063456, IMG submission 56228) | Arabidopsis root microbial communities from the University of North Carolina, USA - plate scrape MF_Cvi_mMF version 2 (version 2) | ecosystem: Host-associated > Plants > Roots > Endosphere ... | reverse complement strand
GGCGCCACGCGATTCCGATGCAAGAACGCATGTCGACGCCAGGAGGAACGTCACGAGGAAGGCCGGCCATCCCTGCCCCCTCATCTTCAGGTAGCAGGCGAAGAACATCAGATAGGCGCCGACGAAACCAAGCGACTGCTTGGATTCATAGACGCCTTGCCATTGGCCATTGTGCATCCAGCTATGGTCGATCCCGATATCGGGCACGGCGAGCGCGCAGACGGCCGATGCGGCGATCAGTATGAAGAGTCCGAAGGTCGTGGCCCTGACGATATCGTCGAGGTCGACGCGTGTGATTAGGCAGAATGCGCCGAAGCTCGTCATCGCGAGCGCGACGCTCTTCATGATCGCCGCCGCATTCAGGCTGGTCCAGAACACGGAGATCACGGCCACGGTGTAGAATGCGACCAGCGCGACCAAATCGGGATTGAACTGCAAACGCAGGCACGGGCGCACGAATGCGCTTGCATAGATGAGGACGCTCCACATCAGGATGGCGATGGCCTGCTGTAGATAGCCCAGTTCCGCCGGCAGCAACGCGGGGTTGAAGTTGCCCATCGAGGCGACCACGTTGACGGTGATCGAACAGGCGATGACGGACCTGGCAACCCTCTCCACGACGACACCGCGCGTCTTCCAGATCGCGCTTTCGAGTGCCCCGGAATCCACCTCGGTATGCAGGCTGGCCATGAGTTGACCTTCCTTAATCGCGGTTAATTATTTGCTAGCACGGGTATGACCTCGATGCGCACGGCCGCGGGATCTTAAGGTTTCGGTAACGATCCCAGCCGGCTTCGAGGCATCCATGCAAATCGTACCCCGTCGGTATCTCGCCCCTCACTCCCCTGCTATAAACCTCGGCTCCGGCCCGATCGACCATTTCCCGAGTTAGATCTTTTCCTGGTTACGCATGAATACGTCTGGCAACCACTTCGATATCACCGTCGAGCCGGCATTCGACTTTCTGTCTCCGGACTATGTCGAGCTGTTCGACGGCTCTGCCGCGACCGCGTTCCAGCATCCGCTCTGGCTGCATAGTCTCTACGCCAGGCTCGCCCCTCACGCCGGGGCGACCCCGTTGATTGTCGTGGCGCGCCACCGCGCGACCGGCGCCCTTGCGATGGTGCTGCCCCTGCTCAGGGTCCGGCGCGGGCCGATACGGACCGTCGAATTCGCCGACCTCCGCGTCTCCGACTATCTTGCGCCGGTTTGCAGCCCGGAGGTGTTTTCCGAGCTTCTCAGGGATGCGGACGCCTGCGCGGAGATCCGTCATCTCGTTCGCCCTTTCGACCTGCTCCGAATGACCAAGCTGCCGGACGGGCGGCTTCCGATCGAGAACCTGCTGGCCGCACCCCGCCGGGTGGCGATGGACACCAATGCCTACGCGACCGTCCTCGTCGCGCCATTCGAGCAATGGCGGGCGAGTGCGCTGGATCGCTCCTATCAGAAAGAGCTCGCAAAGAAATATCGTCAGCTCCAGCGAAAGGGCGCGCTGAGCTTCTCATGCTGCGACGACAATACTTCAGTCCTCGTCACGATAAACGTGATGAGAAAATTCCGCGGTCCGCGGTTTCGGTCCCAGGGCGACGGCGATCTGCTCCAGCGCCCGGAATATTATGATTTCTATTCCGATGTGGCGGTCCGCGGTCTCGGCTCCTTCGTGCGGCTCTATGACATGAAGATGGATGGGCAGGTGATCGCCGCCGTGCTCGGATTGCGCCATCGTGACAGCTTCCTCGTCATCATGAGCGCCTTCGATATTGACGGGTACAAGAGCCAGTCCCTGGGTGCGCTGATGTTCGAGCAGGTGGCGAAGGACTGCATCGAGCGTGGGGACCAGATGCTCGACTTCACCATCGGTGACGAGCCGTACAAGAAATTGTTCGGCGCGCAGCCTTCGCCGATGTGGGCAGTCGCACAGGCCGGCAGCACCGCCGGCGCCATCTCCCTGTTCGCACTGAAGCAGGCGCCCTGGCTCAAGCTGGCCGCCAAGCGGATGTCGGAGTTCAGGCTCTCGCCCACCCGCAGCTCGACGCCCACGCGCTGACCGGCGCAACGCTCAAGCGCGCAACGCGCTTCGGACCTGCGCAAACCAGCCTGGCCGTATCTGGTCGACCCGATGGGTGATCCTGCGCCGCAGGAAGTGCAGGCGTCGCCGCACATCCCAGCTGATGTCGTCGCGTGACGTCAGCGCCTGGCGAAAGCGCGCCATTTTGAGCGAGTGCTGGTCCGCCGCGATCTTGTCGGGATCGACATAGAACTCCGCGATCTTCTCCCGGCTCATGCCCTCAGTCGTGAGCCAGCGCGGCGCGTATTCGGTGCAAAGACGTTCGACATCGACCAGCAGGCGGGCAACGCCGGTTCCCGCGGCCGGACAGTTGGTCTGGAACGCATCGCCGATCAGCACGATGCCGGGCTGGAGATGTCCTTCGACGACGGACAGGTCCATCACCCAGTTCTGCACACGGTCCGTCACGCGAAAGTCGCCGAGGAAGGGTCGCAATCCAGGCAGCAGCCGCATCAGCATCGCTTCGGTATCACGACGCAGCTCGCGCATGACCGGATCGGTCGGATCGCGAAACATGAAGAGATTTGCCCGCATGCCCGCGCGTACCGGAAACAGGCTGAGATAGTCGACACCATCTGCCGTGCGCTCGCCGTAGCAGGTCAGCGCCTCGAAATCGAACGGCGCGCCGTCCTGGCGGGCGATCGTGAAGCCGAACGAAACCGAATGGCGCTCGGCCAGCACGCGCCGCCTGATGCCGAGCTTGTAACCGAGCGCCCCTGCCATTCCCGTGGCCAGGACGACAAGGCGCGCATCGATGCGCTTTCCGGATGCAAGTTCGAGATGCTGTATGTCGTCGCTGCATCCGATGGCGGTGACGTCGTCGACGATCAGAGCCGACGGATCCGGCAGCTGGCTGCGTGCCATCGCAACGAGATCGGCATAGGGAAGCCCGTAGGCCTGGCTGACGCTGACATCGACCACCCTGCCTTCCCTGACGTTGAGCACACGGTCGTATCGACAAGCGGCATTCGCGAGACCGTCGATGAAGCCGAGCCTACGGAACATCTCCAGCTGCTGACCGCCGATCTTCTCGACCCGAAACTCGTCGGGATGCACGGCGCGCTTATCGACGAGCACAACACGATGCCCTGCCCGCGCAAGGACGGCCGCGGCAAGCGACCCCGCAAGACCGCCACCGATGATGGCGATATCCGCAACGATCGTTGCGCTCCCGGCTGCGGCGATCGGCTCGACCGCGGTCATATCCGCCGTCATGGTCCAGGCTCCCACGGTTAACGGTGGTTCCAAGTGCAATTGTCCCGCCTGATGTCGCATCGCAGGGCCGAGCGCGATCATTTCCGTCAGTCGAGGTTAACGAATCCGGGAGCCGATCCTGCGCGCGGCGCTCCGGCACGCGGCTTGCTCGGGATGCTAGACAAAGACGGGTCATTGGTGCCGCTGCAGTGAAATGCCCGGTGGGTATCCCATGGGAGCGGCATCACGTCGCGGATCGATAAGGTCGGCCTTGCTCGATCTGGGACAACAGGACGAAGGTGTTTCACCCTGACGCAGCAGACCTGTCGCCGAGCGCGACCTCCAGCGGCAGGCCTGCGGCGGTCATCCATTAACACTCACGGTTTTCCGGCATGCTAGGCTATCGCCGATATCCAGACGCCTCCCTTCGGGAGAGTTGCCCCTAAACATCCATGATCGAAACCATCATCCAGTTCATGCGGCGCGACGTAACGCGCGGTGTTGCCGGGACCATCCTCCTCAAGGTCGGCAGCGGCGCGCTTGCGTTTGCGTTGTTCTCGCTGGCGGCACGAACGATGTCGCCCGATGGATTCGGCATCTTCGCGACCTGGCTTTCAGTTGCCCAGATCGCAGCGGTGGTGGGGCTGATCGGCCAGGAATCGCTCCTGGTGCGATTCCTGAACGAGTATCACGTCGGAGACAGGCCCGACCTCACCAAAGGCGTCCTCCTGTCGAGCTTCAGGATCGCTTCCGTCGCGATGCTGATCGCGATTGCCGCCGTCGCATTGGTCGCGAGCTTGCGGGGCGATGGGTGGCTGCTGATCCTCGCGGTGTCGGCCTACACCGCCGTCAGTGCCGGCTTGATGCTCGGCAGCCAGATCGCGCGCTCGCTGGTCAGCATTCTCATGGGCGAAGGCAACCGCGAGTTCTTCTGGCGGGTCATCGTCGTCCTGTTTCTCCTCGCGATGTTGTTCGGCCATCGGCAGCTCGACCCCACTGAGCTGATCGCCGTGATGACGATCGCGATGTCGGTGGGCCTCGGCGCGCAGATCATCGCGATCGCGCGAGCGCTGCCGGATTTCCGGGCCACGGCCGCCCGTTCCGAGACGTCGCGCTGGCGCTCGAGCGCGCTTCATTTCTGGGTCGCGTCCATCCTCGAGGCCGCAAACCAGTATTTCGACGTCATCCTGGTCTATTGGCTATTGGATCCGGCGACTGCCGGAATCTATTTCGCAGCGTCGCGCCTCGCCAACATCTTCGCCATGCTGTCGGCTGCGCTCTACAGTTTCGGCGCGCGCCGGCTTCCCTCGCTGTACTTCAGCAAGAACCACGAGGAGTTCGAGCGGACGTTGCAGCTCATGGCGGAGGTGACTGCGCTTTGCGTGGCCGGCGGACTGCTCCTGATCTGGATCGGCAGTCCGTATCTCCTCAACCTGTTCGGGCCCCATTTCGCCGCGCAGCACTGGGTGCTGATCGTGCTCGCGATCGGGACGGCCTTCCAGGCGGCGGGTGGTCCGTCAGCGGCGATCTTGCAGCTCACCGGCCATGAGCGCATCTATGTCCCCGTCGTCGCGGCGAACGTGGCGCTGCGGCTGGTCGGATTTCTCGTCCTGATCCCCTGGCTCGGCGTGCTTGGCGCTGCGATCTCGGCGACCGTGTCGCTGGCGCTGGCGACCATCGCGCTCAACGTGCTCTGTCGCCGGCGAACCGGGGTCGATCCTTCAATTCTGGTGCTCTTGCGCTTCTCCGCATCGAAACGCGGCGCCTACGCCGTTCGCAGCGCCGACTCCGGCGATTAGGCGCGGATCAACCGACCAGGCCGAGCACTTCACCCCGACGCTGAGCCGAGGGATCGACCGGCACACGATTGACGACGATCCCGGTCGGCACGCTGCCGAAACGCGAGAGCGCTGCCGTCACCCGGCGCATTGCGGCTGAATCGACCGCGTCTTCGCGCGCGACCAGAATGACGAGATCCGCGTGAGCGGCGAGCGCCGCCGCCTCCGGCTGCAAGGCCAGCGAGGTTGCGTGGACCACGATCAGATCGAACTCCGAACGGATGTCGTCCGCGGGCGACAGCTCGGGTCCCTTGCCGGCGCCGAGAAGCGCGTCGACACCGGCGAAGTTCGCCGTGGTCGTGCCGTCCGCATGCCCTCTCGCCTGTCCGGCCCCGCCGAGATCCGGCTCGACCCGGATCAGGACGCTCAGCTGTCCTCTGTTCACCGCCCACCGGTTCAGCGACCGTGCCACGGTATTGCCGCCGGCGCGCTGGCCGACCGACATCACGAGAGCGATCTTGCCTCGCTGAGCCGGCAATTTCTCCAGCCTGTCGAACAACGGGCGGAGATGAGCGCCAAGATCGAGCCCGGCCGTCGCGGACACCGGGCCCTGCCAGATGTTTCTGGGAGCATCGCCAGGCACGAGGTCGGGAATGCGGGCCCACACCGGCGGACGCGGCCACGCCGCGGGCTGGCGCGGTGCCGGATCGGGGGTGCGAACCTCTTCAACGGCCGTGTCGGATCCGCGGCCGGTCGCAGCGACGATGGCCGTTGACGTCAGCAGCGAGCCGATCGCGAGCGCGGCGAGGAGCAAAGACAGCGGCGGAAGGGTCGAGCGCAGTGGCGGAATGGCGGAGGACGCGATCTTGGTCTGCGAGCTCTGCAACAGGCGCTGCTCGTTCGTCGTCTTCGAGCGCGACAGGAACTGCTCGTAGATGTTCCGGTTGGCTTCGGAGTCGCGCTGCAATTCCTGGAGCTTCACCAGCGCCTGACCGTCGACCAGCAGCTGCGATTCCGCGGCCTTCATCTGGCTCTCCAGCGCTTTCTGCTGATCGCGCTGGGCTTCATATTCCGACTTGGCGGTGTCGATGCCCTTGCTCCGCTCGACCTCGATCTGCCGGTTGAGATCGTTCAGCTGGCTGTACGACATCACGAGGTCCGGATGGCGATCGCCGAACACCGCGCGCTTCTGCGCGATCTGATCGTTGAGCGCGGAGCGCTGCGCGCGCAGGGCACTCAGGAGATCCTGCTTGACGGGGCTCTCGACGTTCGCCTTGACGTCGCGTTGCGCCTGCTCATAGCGCGCTTTCGCCTCTTCGGTCCGGGCGCGCGCGGCGGAAACCTGCTGCGACAGCTCGGTCACGCGCAGCTGCTGGGTCGTGGAGTCCTTGCCGGCGTTGACGATCCTGTGCTCGAGCTTGAACGCGGCGACCGCATCCTCCGACGCCTTCAACCGGTCGTTCAACGTCTTGAGCCGACTGCTGAGCCAGTCGGCGGCCTCGTCGGTTGCCTCGGTGCGGATGCTTCTCTGGCCCGCGACAAACGCCTCGGCGATCGCGTTGGCATAGTAGGCCGCCCGCTCCGGCCGGTTCGAGGTGAAGCGGATGGCGATGACGTAGGTCAGCCCACGGCGGGAAATATCGAGACGGTTGCGAAACCTCTCGAGCAGGCGCGCAGGGTCGGTATGTCCGCCCGAAATGTCCTCGTCGTCCCCGACCTTGAGCTGCTCGATCAGCGGCTTGAGGAAACCGTCAGACTTCGCCACTTCAACCAGGCTTTGCAGCGCCGCGCTGTCCTGCCCGATGCCCGGCAGGACGTCCTGCTCCGTGGTGATGCGCTGCTCGCGGGGATCGACCACGACCAGCGCGGTCGCGGCAAACCGAACCGGGATCACCAGGAGAACGACGACGCCGAGGGCGAAGATTGCAAGCGCGAGCGTCAGGATGCGGCGGGCGTTGTCCCGCATGAAGGAGAGCGCGCCTGCGGCGGTCAGCGCGCCGCCCAGGCGCGATGCGGTCGCACGCGCCTCACCGTTCGACGCACCCTTGCTCTGCCACGACGCGGCGACGCCGGTCGATCCGGAACTTGTCGGGTCTGCGCGGCGACCGAACGTCATGGACTTTACTCGGATTCAACTGGCGAACACTGTTCAGTGGCCTGCGCTACCGTAAATATCTATGGTTAATCGGCAGTTACTCCGCCCTCCGCGCGATCATGACCAATTGGTTAACGCGCGCACCTTGTCCCGTCCCGCATCATCGTAAGTTGCCTGCCAAAGATGCCGCTTCGACGGGCAGCGCATTAACTCCGTTTATTGCTAGCCCGTGTCCGCACGCGGCCCGCATGGTAGGTACCTCGTCAAGAAGGTGAACGTTTCATTAGCGGGTCGGAATTCGTGCTCCATTACCAGCCAGGCGCAGAACCGGGCGATGCACCGAAGCTGCCGTCAACCGCAGCAGCCCCGGCAAGGCCGGAGGGCGGTAGGCCAAAGCCGCATGTGCTCCTGGTCCAGACCCAGGCCGAGAACGCAGGTGCGCAGGAAATCTCGAGGCTGCTCGGTGCCGGCCTGAGGGCGCGCGGCTACCGCGTCACCAATCTGTTCTTCTTCCGCAAATCGAGCTCTTTCGACGAGCCGCCGGATACGCTCTACTGCGCATCGACCCGACCTGGAAACCCGCTGGCCTTGCTGCGAATGCTGTGGACGCTCGGTCGCCATATCAGGACGGTCAAGCCCGATGCCGTCCTGACCTTTCAGCACTTCGGCAACGTCATCGGCGCGGGCGTGTCCCGCCTCGTCAGCCGCGCCCCGGTCGTCGCCAATCAGGTCTCCTCCGCGCTGTCGATGAGCCGGCCGGTCCGCACCGCCGACATCGTCATGGGCAGCCTCGGCTTCTTCGACCGCATCACGCTCAACTCGCAGGACATGCAGCGCGAATATTCCCGCTACCCCGCGGCCTATCGCGCGCGCATGATGCATGTCCCGCACGGCTTCGACGACAAGGCCCTCACCTTGCCGAAGCAAGCGGCACGACAGACATTCAATCTGCCGCCGGACCGCGTCCTGCTCGGCTGCGCCGCAAGGCTGCATCCACACAAGCGCCTTGACGCTGCGATACGCCTGTTGCCGGACCAGCCATCCTGGCATCTCGTGCTGGCCGGCCAGGGCGACGACGAAGCCCGGCTGCGACGGCTTGCGGATGAGTTGAACGTATCGGACAGGCTGCATCTGCTCGGCGAGATCCCCCCGCGGCGGATGGCGGATTTTCTCGCTTGCCTCGACGTGTTCGTGTTCCCGACACAGGCCGAGACGTTTGGTCTCGCCGCGGTCGAGGCCGCGAACGCAGGAGTCCCCTCCGTCGTCACCGATCTTCCCGTGCTACGCGAGGTATTGTCCTTCGAAGGCAAGCCGACCGCGGTCTTCGTCGACGCCGCCGATCACGCCAAGCTGTCGGCCGCCGTCTCACGGCTCCTCACCGACCAACCCCTGAGCGACGAGTTGCGACAAAACGCCAAAGGCCTCAAGCTGCGCTATTCGGTAGACGCCATGGTGGAGGAATACGTTCGAATTCTCGGCCAAGTCATTTGACCTGATACGCTAATAGATTGGCTCGACATGATCATCGAGTTTCGCTGTGAACGTGACCGTGCCCGGCAATGGATGCGCCGCGAGACGCTCTCGATCGACGGCCGGGACGCTTCCGTGCAAATCGCATGGACGTCGACGGCGGAGCCGCGGCCCGCGGGCCTCGACGCGCTGTTCGAGCTCGAACGCGTGGTGCTGCGCAAAGGCGAAGCTGGCGGCGCCGACAGGCTGAAGCTCATTCCGGAACGGATGCAAGCTCGCGCCGGCACGGCCGATGTCGTCGTCGATTTCACGACCGCCGCACGGGATCCCGCCTGTTCGGCCAGGCTGTATCTCCGTCCGCTGTTCAATGGCGCCGCCGGCGAGAACGCCGCGCTGGCAGCCATTCTCGCCGGCGATCTGCCGGTCATCGAGATCGTCAACGAGATCGACGGCGCGGTCCTCGATCGCGGCCACCCGTCCGCAGAAATCGCAGCCGGGCTCAGCGGCGCGCTCGACACCGTCATGGCGCGCACCCTGACCATGGTGGCGGCTATCCTGTCGGGACGGCCGCGCATCTTGTCGCAGCTGGCTCGTCCTGCCGTAGCCACGAACCGCCGCGGGCCTGCCGGCTATGTCGCGCGCGGCCTCGCGGCGTCGATCGCCAAGGAAATCTATCGCCTCTGCTGCTACGCGCCGCATTGGCACATCGGGTGGCGCTTCAACGACAATGCCGGCGTCTGGCAGACGGGAGACCTCTCGGGGCCGCCCTGGCGCGTTCTCGGCGATCCCGGAAACCATTTCTACGCCGACCCCTTCCCGATCACGTGGCGGGGGCGAACATTCGTCTTCTTCGAGGATCTCGATCACCGCGTCGGCAAGGGCATCATCTCCGCGATCGAGTTTGGCGACACCGGCCCGGTCGGCGCCGTCGTGCCCGTGCTGGAGGAGCCCTGGCACCTCTCCTATCCGTTCCTGATCGAGAGCGACGGGGAGTTGTGGATGATCCCGGAAAGCTCGCTCCACGGCGACGTCGCCCTCTACAAATGCGCGCGCTTCCCGGACAAGTGGGAGCGGCACGCGACGCTGCTGTCTGGCCTCGAGCTCGCCGACGCGACGATCACGCAGCACAACGGCCTGCACTACCTGTTCGGCGCCTGGCGCGACGGAACCGGCGGCTATTCGGACTCGCTTGCGATCTACTACGCCGAGCACCTGCTCGGTCCCTGGCTGCCCCACGCCAGCAACCCGGTGCTGATCGATCGCGAGAGCACGCGACCGGCGGGAAATTTCGTCACCATCAATGACAGGCTATGGCGTCCGGTGCAGAATTGCGCCGATGGCTATGGCGCGGCGCTTGGTCTTGCGGAAGTCGTCGAGCTGTCGCCGACGAGGTTCAGGCAGGTCGTCCGCCACTCGCTCAAGCCCGGCCCGGCATGGCCCGGCCGAAAGCTGCACACCCTGAACCGCTGCGGCCGGCTGGAAGTGATCGACGGCTCGCGTGTTCAGCCGAAGACGCGTGCCTTTACGCGTCGATTGCCGTCGGCCGTCTTGCCTGCGCGACCCCGTCCATTCACCGCCTGCTGAAGAGCGTCCCGCGACCAACGCATTCCTCGCCTGAGCGCGCGCGATGTTCAATTCGAGCGGAATCCGTGGCAGACAGGAGCGAGCGATGCCCCGCGCGGAGATTCCAATGGCAGACACAAGCTCGATACATCGGCCCGTCGATCCCCGCAGCGTATGGGCGCAGCTGTCCCCGGCGGAACGCAGCGCCGCCTATGACAACAACGCGGCCGTCAAGAACAGCGCGGAGCTGATCGCCGAGCGGAACGAAGCGTCAGGGCGGATGCGGGGCACGCTGAAGTCCCATCTCGACCTCGCTTACGGCGAGCGCGCCAACAACAAGATCGACCTCTATCCGGCGGCCAGGCCGGATGCGCCCTGCCTGGTGTTCGTGCATGGCGGTTACTGGCAGCGCAATTCGCGCGAGTTGTTTGCCATGCTGGTCGAGGGCGTCGCCGCGCACGGCTGGTCGGTCGCCATTCCCGGCTATTCGCTGGCGCCGGAGGTGTCCCTGACCGACATCGTCGCCGAGATCCGGCGCGCGCTCGACTGGCTCGCTGCGCATGGCGCAGCCCATGGCGTTGCCGGACCGGCCGTCCTGTCCGGCTGGTCCGCAGGCGGCCATCTCTTCGCGATGGCGCTGGACCATCCGCACGTTCATGCGGGGCTGGCGATATCGGGCGTCTACGATCTCGCGCCGATCCGCGATACCGGCCTCAACGCCGCGCTGAAGCTGACCGATGAGGAAGTCGCGACGCTCTCGCCGCTTCGCTTGCCCGTGACGCAGAAGCCGCTCGACATCGCCTATGGCAGCAGCGAGCTGCCGGCGCTGGTCTGCGATTCAATCGCTCTCCACGACAAGCGCGCCGCCGCCAACGCGCCCGGCAGGCTGATCCCGGTCGATGGCGCCGACCACTTCACCATTCTCGAGGCGCTGCGGCGGCCGAACGGCGTTCTTGTCGACGCCGTCCGGCGGCTGATCGACTGAATTTCGAAAACAACCCCATGCACAGTAGAGATGTCCTTGTTTTGAAACGAGAAACCCGGCGCCGCGCCGCGCTTTGACACGTCGGGCAAAACAGGAGCATGATGGCATCATCGGAGGGGTCGCCGGTCGGGCGCTTCGACCCAGATTTGCTCTCCCATGATCCGCACCGGATAGAGCCGCAACGGCGGGCTCGGCCATCCCGCAGTGATCGCGCCGTCGCGCAAATCGAATGATGCGGCATGGCGCGGGCAGAACAGGCGCCTCTCGGCGACATGCCCAAGACCAAGATCGGCCTGCTCGTGCGGGCACGCGCGCGCGCAAGAGACGACATCGCCGTCGTTCCAGATCACGAGCAGATCGCGCCCGGCGACGCGAACGATCGTCTCTGCCTTCAGCCGGCCGAGATCGCAGACCGGAATCCACCCCGCGTCCGCGTCGCGATCGGCATCAGCCACCGAGATAGGCCTTGCGCACATGCTCGTTCTCGATCAGCTCGGAGCCGGCGCCTGACAGCACGATGCGGCCATTCTCGAGCAGATAGGCGTGGTCGCACATCTCCAGTGCAGCGAACGCGTTCTGCTCGACCAGCAGCACCGTGGTGCCGGCATCGCGGATGCCGCGGATGATCGCGAAGGTGCGCTCGACGATGTTGGGTGCGAGGCCCAGCGAGGGCTCGTCGAACATGACCAGCCGCGGCCGCGACATCAGTGCGCGACCGATCGCCAGCATCTGCTGCTCGCCGCCGGACAGCGTGCCCGCCGCCTGCCTGCGCCGCTCGGCGAGCCGCGGAAATTCCGTGTAGATGCGGTCGCGATCGGCCGCGATCTCGCCTGACCCACGACGGAGGTAAGCCCCCATGTCGAGATTTTCCTCGACGCTCATATGCGGAAACACGCGCCGCCCTTCGGGACAATGCGCGATGCCGCTGGCCAGCACACGCGGCGGTTTCGCCCCAGTGATATCGATGCCTTCAAACCGCATCTGCCCGGAGCGCGGCGGCACGAGGCCGGAAATCGCGCGCAGCGTCGTGCTTTTGCCGGCGCCATTGGCGCCGATCAGGGCGACCAGCTGCCCGGCCTTGACGTCGAGCGAGATGCCCCGCAGCGCGGTGACGCCGCCATAACCGCACACCATGTCGCGGATCTCAAGCACGCGCCGCTCCATGTCCGAGATAGGCTTCGATCACCGCGGGATCGTTGCGGATCACGTCCGGCGTTCCTTCCGCGATGATGCGGCCGTAGTTGAGCACCACGATGCGGTCAGAGACCGTCATCACCATGGGCATATCGTGCTCGACCAGCAGGATGGTGATGCCGCGGTCGCGGATGCCGCGGATCAGCTCGACGAAGCGGTGCGTCTCCGAGGCATTCATGCCGGAGACCGGCTCGTCGAGCAGCAGCATCGAGGGCTCGGCCGCAAGCGCCAGCGCGACGCCGACCAGGCGCTGCTCGCCATAGGAGAGCGAGCCGGCCAAATCATGTGCACGGCGTTCGAGCCCGACCCGTTCGATCAGCTCGCCTGCCTTCTGCCGCAGCTTGCGCTCGGAAGCACGCGCACCCGGCAGGCCAAGGATGGCGTCGAGGAGCCGAACCCGGCCCTGGCGATGCAGCCCGATCAGGAGGTTGTCGTAGACGGTGTCATTGGGAAACACGGATGTGCGCTGGAAAGTGCGGATCAGGCCGAGATCGGCGATCTCGTGCGGCTTCAACCCGGCGAGCGTCGTGCCCTGATAGGTGACGCGCCCTGCACTCGGCGTCAGGAAGCCGGTCATGACGTTGAAGGCGGTGGTCTTGCCCGCGCCGTTCGGCCCGATCAGGCTGACGATCTCGCCCTCGCCCACGGTAAAGCTCATGTCGGAGATCGCAACCAGCCCGCCGAAGCGCACGGCGACCTGGTCGACCGTCATGGCAACGCTGCGCGCGGTCATCACGCCCGCTCCTTGACGCCGGTCTCGGTGACCGCCACCGGCGCCAGCGCCGTCGTTCCGTGTCGTCTCCTCGTCAATCGCTGCGTGAGCGACGGCACGATGCCGCGCGGCAGCACGAACAGGATCGCCATGAGCACGCCGCCATAGGCGATCCATTGCGCTTCCGGCGCCATCACCGGTCGCAGCGCGACCGGCAGCAGCCCGAAAATGAGACCGCCGACGACCGGGCCGGCCAGCGAGCCCTTGCCGCCGGAGATGACCATGATCACCATGGTGACGGTGTTGATGAAGGCGAAGACCTCGGGGTCGATGATCCTTATGTAGTGCGCATAGAGGCTTCCGGCTGCACCCGCGATCGCAGCCGAGATCACCGCCGCAAGCGTCAGCGTCCTGGTGACGTCGATGCCGACGGAAACGGCGAGCGTCTCGTTCTCCATCAGCCCGCGCATGGCACGGCCGAAATGGGAACGAACGAGGCGCGCGATCAGGAGATAGGCGATCAGCGCCACGACCAGCACGAGATAGTAGTTCTGCATCTTGGTGCGCAGCGTCAGCTCGCTGAAACCTGGCAACGGCAGCGCGATGGGCGGAATATTGGTCAGGGCCAGCGGCCCCTGCGTCAGCTCGACCCAGTTCAGCGCCACCAGCCGCACGACCTCGGCAAAGGAGATCGTCACGATGACGAAATAGGCGCCGCGGACGCGGAACGAGAGCAGTCCGACGAAATAGCCGCACAATCCGGCAGCCAATATCGCGAACACGAACCCCGTGATCGGCGGCCAGGGCTCGTGGACCACGTGCAGCCCGCCGGGCAGGCCGACGTCGAAGCCGAGCGAAGTCAGCGCGCTGACATAGGCGCCGATGCCGAAGAAGGCGATGTGACCGAGGCTGAGCTGGCCGGTGAAGCCGAGCAGCAGGTTGAGGCTCATCGCGCCGATGACGAAGATTCCGGTCGTGATCAGCGCGTTCAGGAGATAGGGATCGCGCAGCCAGAGCGGCACGGAAGCCAATGCTGCGACGGCGAGGATGGTGAGGGCGATCTTCATCCGACGCGCTCCGCCCGCGCGAACAGCCCGGTCGGCTTGAAGATGAGGACCGCGATGATGATCAGAAAACCCATGGCGTCGCGATAGCCTGACGAGACGTAACCGGCGCCAAGCTCCTCGGCGAGCGCCAGGATGAAGCCGCCGATCACCGCGCCGGTGATGTTGCCGAGGCCGCCGAGGATGACGATGGCGAACGCCTTGACGGCGGCGAGATCGCCCATCTGGGGGAAGATGACGTAGACCGGCCCGAGCAGAGCACCGGCCGCAGCGGCGAGGCTGGAGCCGATCGCAAAGGTCGAAGTGTAGATCATGTCGACATTGACGCCCATCAGCGAAGCCGTGTCGTGGTCCTGGAACGTCGCCCGCATCGCACGTCCCAGGCTGGTCTTGTTGATCAGCAGATACGTCACCACGATCAGCAGCGCGGCAGCGGCCAGGACGAACAGGCGCAGCCACGAGACCGACACCGGCCCGAGCACCAGCGGTGCTTCGGGAAACGGCGTCGTCACCGACTTGGCGACGCCGCCCCAGATCCACAGCGTGCCCGACTGCATCGCGATCCAGGCGCCGATCATCACCAGCATCGTGGTGTCGATGTCGGAGCCGCGCAAGGGCCGCAACAATGTCAGCTCGATGGCCGCTCCCAGCAGCCATCCAGCGAACACGGCCACGGGCAGCGCGAGGAAGAAGTTCAGTCCAAGCTGCTGCACCACGATGAACATGATGTAGGCGCCGAACGTGTAGAGCACGCCGTGGGTGAAGTTCACGACGTTCATGATGCCGAAGATCAGGGTCAGCCCGATGCCCAGCAGCGCATAAGTGCCGCCGAGCACGAGCATGTTGACCAGATGCTGGAGGAATTCGCTCAAAGCCGTTCCCGATTAAGCCGCGTTCTGGCAAGAGCGGCGACATACCGCCCTCGCCTGTGACAGGCCGATACTAAAGCCTGATGGCATTTTGATTGACTCGGTCTCGTAGCGGTCTCCGTCACCTCTCCCGCTTGCGGGAGAGGTCGGCGCGAAGCGCCGGGTGAGGGCTTTCTCCTCTTGGGGATTGTCCCATCGCGGAGACACCCTCTCTCCGACCCTCTCCCGCAAGCGGGAGAGGGAGCGTACCTCCTTCGTTGCTGCACCAAACCCGATCTCATTGCGCTCTAGAGCGTCTTCATCCCGACCTTGCCGTCCTCGATTTCGATGAGATAGACGTTCGGCTGGCTCTGACCGCTCTCCTTGCCCTCGGGGCCGGACTTGCGGAACACGATGTCGCCGTTCAACCCCTTGATGTTGATGTCCCAGAGCGCCGCCTTGATCGCAGCGGGTTCGGCCTTGCCGGCCTTCTCGATCGCGGCCGCCGCGGTGCGGATGCCGTCATAACCGCGGAAACTCTCGGTGCAGCCGGCGAACTCGAAACCGCGCTTCTTCCATTCGGTGATGAAATAGTTGGTCGCTTCCGGGTTTGGCGTCTTGTCCGGAAACCAGGGCAGGAAGGTCGTCAGATGCATGGTGCCGTTCGCGGCAGCTCCCGCCTGCGCGATGATCTGGTCCGGGTTCTGCGAGCCGCCGGTGGTGATGATGCGCTTCTTCAGGCCCAGCGCTGCCGCCTGCTTGAAGATCAGCGTGAGCTGGTCGACCGCAGTCGTAACGATGACGGTCTCGGAATCCGAGCTCTTGATCTTGGAGAGCTGCGCGCTCATGTCCTGCGCGCCCTGGTCCATGGTCTCGACCAGGCCGATGGCAATGCCCTTGTCCTTCATCATCTTGCTGAAATCCTCGGCGGTGCCGCGGCCCCAGTCGTTGTTGATGACGAGGAAGTCGACCTTCTTCAGCGCGAGCTTGTCGACGATGCCCTTGAACGCGGCAGCCTCGACCGCCGAGGGCGGCGAGATGCGGAAGATGAAGGGATTGCCCGTCGTGGTGATCTTGCCGGAGGACGAGGTCTCCACCACCATCGGGGTCTCGTATTCCATCAGCTTCGGCATCACCGCGAGCGTCAGGCTCGAGCCCCAGGCGCCCATCAGCACCGGGACCTTGTCGCTGGTGATGAGCTTCTCGGCGACGGCGGCGGCCTCGGTCGGGTTGCTCTTGTTGTCCTCGATGACGAGCTCGATCTTCTTGCCGAGAATGCCGCCCTTGGCATTGATCTCGTCGGCGGCGATTTTGGCGCCGTTGACGACGTACGTGCCGGAGGCCGCAAACGCGCCGGTGAGCGGCTCGTTGACGCCGATCTTGATGGTCTGCGCCAGCGCCGTGCCGCCGAACAAGGCCGTCGCCAGCGCGATTGTCCCAACCAGTCCGAGTGCTCGTGTCATGTTGTCTCTCCAAATCCAACGCTGTTGATCGTTATGGCAGTCCAGGCTTCGTCACTCCGCGGCGCCGGCACGCCGATCATTCCGCGCCACCCTTTCCGGTGAAGGCGCGGCCAAACATGCGCGCAAGGCGGGCGCGCAGAACGTCCGATGTAATCGACCAGAAGCTGAGATCGGCCGCCTGCGCCGGCGATGCACCGGACATGTGACGATCGAGATTGCCCGCGAACTCCGCAATCAGGCGTCTGGCGAGATCGCGCACCAGGCCGGGCCGGCCGAATTGCGCCAGCATTCCCGTGAGCGTGTAGCCGATCGACAACTCAACGGCAGTCGCCGCGCCGTCATCGATCGGAAGCAGGCGATAGCGGATCTCACCTTGCGTCGCCGAATGGCTGCGCTGATCGGCGCCGATACCGACGATCCGGCCGGAGAGCGTTGCGGGATCGCGTTCGACGCGCGCCGCGCCCTCGAATGCTGCCGCGATCGGTCCGAGCCTGACGCGAATCCGCCCCTCCACGCGCTCGGGCCTCGGCGGCCCCGTCAGCGATACGCCGGGAAGGCAGGCCGCGATGCCGGCAATGTCATCGAACATTTCGAACACTTTTGCCGGCGGGTGCGGCAGCGTGAAGCGCTGATCGAGCACGGTTGCGGGGGTGAAGTCCGGTATTCGACCGGGCGTCGCCCCTTCCGATGACGGCGCCGAGGTCTGCCGTACAGGCTGCGGCTCGTCTCCGCGGGACGTCGCCCGCCCCGAACCGGCCGGGCCGAGACTGGTGCGGCCGCAATCCGCCTGCGGCGCGATGTTGCGCGCGCGCCGCGCTTCGATCACGGACTGCACGGCCCGCACGATGCCGACATAACCGGTGCAGCGGCAGAGATTGCCGCTGAGGCCGACACGGATCCGCCGCTCGTCGGCGTCGGGCAGGCGCAGAACGAGGTCGCGCGCCGAAACCAGCATTCCAGGCGTGCAATAGCCGCATTGCAGGGCATGCTCGCGGGTGAAGGCCGCGCGCAGCTCGACCGTAACCTCGTCCTCGTCGAGGCCTTCGATGGTGGTGACGTCGGCGCCCTCGCAAGCCGCCGCATAAGTGATGCAGGAGCGCGCCGGCACGCCGTCGAGCAGCACGGTGCAGGCGCCGCAGACGCCGTGCTCGCAGCCGAGATGGGTGCCGGTCAAATCGAGCTTGTCGCGGACGAAATCGGCCAGGCTGGTGCGCGGCTCGGCCGATAGCTCCACCGCACGGCGATTGACCTGAAGCGCGATCGTGGTCATGCCGCGGCCTCCAGGACGGCGCGCTTGAGCACGCTGACATGGATATGGCGCTGCGCGGCGTCGTCGATGCCGGCCTTGACCAGAAGCCCGTCCGCCACGCGGGCGTCGAAACGTTGCTTGTAGTCGGCGGCAATCCGGCCGCCGAACAGCTCGGCGGCATCGGTCAAAACGATCGGCGTCGTGTCGATCGCACCGATCACGATTCGCGCCGAAGCGGCTGCGGGATCGATCAGCACCGCGCCTATGGCATGGGCGAATTCGCCGGTCTTGCGGCAGCTCTTGGCGTAACCCCAATGGGCCGACGGCGCCCGCGCCGGGACGTGAACCGCCTCGACGATCTCCCCTGCTTGCAGCGCCGATTCCAGCGCGCCGACGACGAAGGTCTCGATCGCCATCATGCGCGCGCCGGCGAGGCCTCGCAGCGTCACCCGCGCGCCCAGGGCGGCGAGCGCGGAAACCCAGTCCGCGGCCGGATCGGCGTGGCTGAGCGAGCCGCCGATGGTGCCGCGGTTGCGCACCGCGCGATAGGCGATGTTGGCGGCGACAGCGCGCATGGCGCCACGGGTCACATCGGCCGTGCGCCCGTCCTCGATATCGGCATGGGTGACGAGTGCGCCGAGCACGAGCTCGTTGCCGGATACGTCTGCGCGCTTGAGCTCGGCCAGGCCGGAGATGTCGACGATCAGTTCCGGCTGCACCAGCCGCAGATTGAGCATGGGGCCGAGCGACTGGCCCCCGGCGATGATCTTTGCGGAGCCGCTGCTCGCGGCCAGCATCGACAGGGCGGCGTCGAGATCGCGCGGGCGTTCATAGCTGAAGGGCGCCGGCTTCATGCCGCGCTCCTCTCGGCCGCGCGTGCCGCCAGCACGGCGGTGACGACACGATGCGGCGTGATCGGCGACTGCATCAGCTCGACGCCGAGCGGACGCAAGGCATCGTTGACGGCGTTGGCGATCGCTGCCGGCGGCGCAATCGCGCCACCCTCGCCGATGCCCTTCACGCCGAACTGTGTGTAGGGCGACGGCGTCTCCATGTGATCGAGGCGCGCGGCCGGGACTTCGGTCGGGCCCGGCAGCAGATAGTCGGCCAGCGTCGTCGCCAGCGGCTGCCCGGAGGCATCGAACGGCATTTCCTCATAGAGCGCCGTGCCGATGCCCTGCGCGAGTCCGCCATAGATCTGGCCGTCGACGACGAGCGGATTGACCAGCACACCGCCGTCCTCGACGATTACATAGTCCAGAATTTCGACCTCGCCGAGATCGGGATCGACCGCGACGACGGCCGCATGCGCGGCGTAGCTGAAGGTGCCGCTGTCGCGCACCGGCTTGTAGCCTTGCGTCACCTCCAGCCCGCCGGGATCGACATCGGCGGGCAGATCCTGCGGGCGGCGATACCAGGTGTGGGCGATTGCCTTGAGGCTGACGCTGCCATTGACGCCGCGCACTTCGCCGTTCTGCAACACCACGGAGGCCGGATCGTGCTGCAACAGCTTTGCGCCGATGCGCCGCGCACGCTCGCCGAGCTCGCGGCAGGCGGTCGCCACCGCGCCGCCCGCCATCACCATCGAGCGCGAGCCCCATGTGCCGGTCGAATAGGGCGTCATCGCGGTATCGCCAAGGATGATGCGGATCTTTGCAACGTCGATGCCGAGCATCTCGTGCGCGACCTGGGCGAGCGTGGTCTCCATGCCCTGCCCGTGCGAATGCACGCCGACGCGCAATTCGAGCCCGCCATCCGGCGTCAGCCGCGCCGAGGCCTGCTCGTGGCCGGGCACCATCGGGATGCCCCAGCCCGAATAGACCGAGGTGCCGTGCGCGGCCTGCTCGCAATAGATGGAGACGCCGACGCCGATGCGGCGGCCGTCGGCCTCGCTCTGGCCCTGCCTGACGCGAATGGACCCGACGTCGATGGCGGCGAGCGCGCGGCGCAGCGCTTCCGGATAGTCACCGCTGTCAAAATGCTTTTTGGTGATGTTGTCGAACGGCATCTGCTCCGGCAGCACCAGATTGCGGAGCCTGACTTCGCCGGGCTCGAGCCCGGCCTCAGCCGCCACGAGATCGAGCATCAACTCCAGCGCAAAGCAGACGCCGGTGCGCGCGACGCCGCGATAGGGCAGGATCGGACATTTGTTGGTGGCGACCGAGAAGGTGCGGCAGCGATAGGCCGGCATCTTGTAAGGGCCCGGCAAAATGCTCGCGACCTGCGCCGCTTCCAGGCACGCCGAGAACGGATAGGACGAGTAGGCGCCGGAATCCACCGTCGCCTCGCAGTCGATGCCGCGCAGCGTGCCGTCGCGGTCGGCATAGAGCGTGATCTTGTAATGATGCTCGCGGCAATTCGAGCTGGCGACGAGATGCTCGCGGCGGTCCTCGATCCAGCGCACGGGGTGGCCGCGCTGCATGGTCAGCCAGGACAGGCAGACCTCTTCCGGCAGCAGAATGCCCTTATGGCCGAAACCGCCGCCGACATCCGGCGAGATGACCCGGATCTGGCCCTCCTCCATGCCGAGGCATTCGGCAAGGCCGCTGCGCGTGATATGCGGCATCTGCGCCGCCGAATGCAGCGTCAGCTGATCAAGCCGCCGGTCGAACGTCGCGACCACGCCGCGGCCTTCCAGCGGCGACATGCATTGCCGCGCGGTCGAGATCTCGCGCGTGACCTTGATCGGCGCATCGAGGGCTGCGGAGATATCGACCTCGTAATTGGTCTCGAGGAAGACGTTGTCGCCCCAATGCTCATGCACCAGAGCCGAGCCGGGCTCGCGCGCCTTCAGCATGTCATAGATTGCGGGCAGCTCTTCCAGGTCGAGCGTCACGGAGGCCGCGATGTCCTCGGCCTCGGCGCGCGTCGGCGCAAGGCACATGGCCACGAGCTCGCCGACCTGGCGCACTTTTCCGGTCGCCAGCACCGGCTGCTCCGAGATCTTGAAGCCCGGCAACCCCGACACCGCACGGATCGGCTTGATGCCGACGAGATCGGCCGCCGTGAACACGCTGCCGCGATGGCGCTCGGGCACATGAATGCCGCGAATGCGTGCATGCGCCAGCGGACTGCGTACGAAGGCGACGTCCTGAAGACCGGCGAGCCTGATGTCGGCGACATACTGCCCGCGGCCGCGCATCAGCCGGTCGTCCTCCTTCCGCGGCAGCGGCGCGCCCACGCCCTGCCCGGATTTTCCAGAAGGAAACTCTCGCTCGTTGCGCAACTCGGCGCCCTCCTTCACCGCCCGGCCTTACGCCGCGACGGCCTGCGGCAGGATCGGTGCGACCGCGTCGAAGCGCGTGCCGGCGCGCAGGCAGAAGGCCGGCTGGAGCAGACGCTCGGCGATCACCTCGTTCTTTTCATTGTCCGTCAGAACAAAGCGGCCGTTCTTTTCGGAGAGTACGGAGACGTCGGCGTCCATGCCGACCTTCAGCGCGCCGATCTCGGCGCTGCGGCCGAGCATCTTGGCGGGATTGGCGGTGACCATCGGCACCACCTGCTCCAGCGACAGGCCGAGCGCCATCATCGAGCTCATCGCCTGCACCAGGCTGAACTTGGCTTGGCCGGCGAACGGATGGTTCTCCTCGTCCTCGTGCTGGTCGGGCGTTCCAGCCGGCGCGGGCACATGGGTGTTGTAGCCGTGAATGTCGGCGCCGAGCGTGGTCGGAATGATGCCGGCGGCGATCGCCTTCTTGGCAAGCCGGTAGGAGAAATGGCTGCCGTGGCCGACATCGACCTTGAGGCCGCGGTCGAGCGCGGCCTGGATCACAGGGTGCACCTCGCCCTCGCGATTGACGAAGCCGCCGGGATGGCGCGTGAAGGGATGGGCGAGCACGTCGCCCTCGCGCAGCAGCGGAATCACGCGGGTGAGGATGGTGTCGGCGTCCTCGCCATTGGCGCCGCTCTCGGGCAGGCCCCAGAGCTGGCCGAAATGCACATAGACCGGCAGGTCGGCGCGCTTGCCGATCTCCGCCGCCATCTCGATGACGCGGATGCCCCAGCGCGCGAAGCCGCCGATCTCGGCATGGGCCTTGATGCCGCGCACGATGTCGAGATTGGCTGTCGCCGCTTTCACGGTCGCGTCGATGTCGACGCCATCGGGGCTGTAGAGCTGCGGATAGAAATGGCCCTCCAGTCCGCCGACGAGATAGGCCGACAGGAACGCGTAGACGCGGGTGCTGGAAGGCTCGGCGATGAAATGACGGAAGCCGGGCAGCGTCATGCAGGACGGACCGCCCTGGTCGATCACCGTCGTCACGCCCGACTGCACGCCGACCATGTCGGGGTTCATGCCAAAACGTCCGGAGACATATTGATAGACGTGCGCGTGGGTGTCGATCAGCCCGGGCAGCACCAGTTTGCCACTGACGTCGACGACCTCCTTCGCACTCGTGGGCAGGATATCAGGCGCGACCGCCGCGATCTTGCCGTTGCGGATCGCGACATCCCGGATGCCGTCCACGCCCGAGGCCGGGCAGATCACGCGGCCGCCGCGCAGCAGAAGGTCGAAACTGGCTGTGACGGACATGACGGTCTCCTCTCCCCAACACGGGCGATTGCTTCGCCGGGAATTACGAAGCATGCTTCGCATTCCGATATACGAAGTATGCTTCGTATTTTGACAAAAGCAAGCATCATGCCATGATCGAGCCGTGATCAGGTGGTGGCGGGCGCGTTCGAATCGAGCTAAGCGCGGCAGGGTTTTGGTTGGGAGAGCGTGCATTGCGGCAAGCACAGAAGCGTCGCGGCGGGGCCAAGCACCGGCCCTGGCCATTGTCGCAACGTCCCGGCTATCTGATCCGGCGATTGCATCAGATTCACGTTGCGCTGTTTCAGGACGCCTGCGGCGCGTTCGAGGTGACGCCGCTGCAATACAGCCTGCTCTCGGCGCTGGCGGTGCGCGAAACCGCCGATCAGACCACTTTGGCGGCCGATATCGCTCTCGATCGGACCACCACGACCGGCGCATTGAAACGGCTGGCCGCACGTAACCTGGTCGAGCGCGCCGTCAACAAGGACGATCGCCGCGCGCGGCTGTGCCGCCTGACCCCGGCCGGCGCCGCGCTGCTGGTCAAGATCGAGGGCGCGGCGCGGCAGGCGCATCGCGCGACGCTCGGGGATCTCAGCGAAAAGGAACAGGCGCTGTTCATCGAGATGATGCAGCGCATCGTGGCCGGCAATCCCAGTCGCGACAGCGCCGCTGCCCTATTCGATTAGGCGCAGCTGCCGCCGTTTTGAGTTGGGCTGCTCAATTTATCATCGTACCGCTGTCCGGCTGAGCGACATCTCCGCTTCTTGCCGGCAAGCTCGAACCGATGAGCACTGCCGCAAACGTGCAACGGCGAACGGGCGCGTGAGACCGAGGCGCGCTTGAAATTCCAAGTGCAATCCCGCGCACGGCACGTTGCTTCCGGCATCGGCACCCACCATGCTCCGGCCGCACCGCAGGCCATGGCACGATTTATGCTGCGATGATGCGAAGCGTGCTTCGTATTGGGGGATGTCATGACGGATTCCGAACTTCGCGCTGATATACACAGCATCGAACCAATTCCCGATGCGGACCGGGACTCGACCGGCCCGCAGCAGATGTGGATCTGGGCCGGCGCCAACATCGCGCCGGTGAACTGGGCGCTCGGCGCGCTCGGCATCATTCTCAAGCTCGGCCTGATGGAGACGATCGCGGTGATCGTGCTCGGCAACATCGTGGGCTGCGCGATCTTCGCGACCTTCACGGTGATGGGACACAAGACCGGCGTCAACCAGATGGTGCTGAGCCGCTCCGCCTTCGGCGTCCGCGGCGCCTATCTGCCGAGCATCCTGATGTTCGTGATGACGCTGGGCTGGATCGGCGTGAACACCTACTTCCCGGTGAAGGTCTCGATGGGCATCCTCGGCCAGTTCGGCGTGCCCGACACCTGGCTGATCGAGATCGTCGTCATCACGCTGGTGATGGCCGTGCAGGTGCTGATCGGCATCTACGGCTTCTACGCGATCCGCACCTTCGAGAAATATACGGTGCCGCCGACCATCGCCATCATGGTGCTGATGAGCATTTTGGCGTGGACGCGTCCCGGCGTCGTCAACTGGAGCCTTGCGACCTCGCTGCCGCCGGGCGCGCATCTGGCGATGCTGACGCTGCTGATGACCGCGATCGGCGTCGGCTGGGGCATCTCCTGGGTGACCTGGGCGTCCGACTATTCGCGCTTCGTGCCCAGAAGCGTGCCGTCGAAATCCGTGTTCTGGTACAGCTATATCGGCATGTTCGTGCCGACGGTCTGGCTCGGCATTCTCGGCGCGACGATCGCATCGACGACGCTGGACACCGATCCCGCCAAGATGGTCAGCGCGGTGTTCGGCGGACCGGTCAGCATCCTGGTGCTGCTGATGGTGCTGCACGGGCCGATTGCCACCAACATCCTCAACGTCTATTCGGCGACGCTGGCGGCGCTGAGCGCGGGGCTGAAACTCTCGCGCTTCTGGCTCACCCTGATCGTCGGCGTCGCCGGCTATCTGGTCACGCTATATTTCATCTTCGCACCGTCCTTCGCGAAGGCGTTCGACAATTGGATGATCAGCCTGTTGCTGTGGATGAGCCCGTGGGCCGGCGTGGTGCTGGCCGACTACTTCATCAAGCGGAAGGGCAAGATCGAGGTCGCCGAGCTCTATCGCTCGCCGGAGACCAGCGCCTATGGCGACATCAACTGGGCCGGCATGATCGCGTTCTTCGCGGGCCTCGTCGCGGGATGGCTGGTCGAGGACGGCCTCGTCGGCGCGCTGCAAGGACCGGTCTCGATCAACCTGCTCGGCGGCGCCGATCTGAGCTGGCTGTTCGGCATCGGCGTTGCGGGCCTCGTCTATCTCGGGCTCGGCAAGTTCGCGACGTCGCCCTCCTCGATCGTTGCGAGCAGCGCAGGCAGGTAGCGGCGGGCAAATCGATGGACTTCGTTCTGCGATCCACCCCCGGCAACGTCCAGTGGGGGCTCTGGGACGGACGATTGAAACCGGTGCTCCGGATCGCATCCGGAGACCGCGTGACCATCGAGACGCTGTCGGGCGAGCCGGACGATCTGCCCGATCCGTCGCTCGGCTACGACATCGTTCCCGGACATGCGGAGGTGCTGGCCAGCGCCTTCCGCGGTCCGGGGCCGCATCTCCTCACCGGGCCTGTTCATATCGAGGGCGCCGAGCCCGGCGACGTCCTCGAGGTACGCGTCCTCGATATCCAGCTGCGCTGCAATTGGGGCTGGAACATCCAGGTGCCGACGCTCGGCACGCTGCCGGACGATTTTCCGGAGTTTCGCCGCATCCACATTCCCCTGGACCGCGCGCGCAACGTCGCGCGGCTGCCTTGGGGACAGGAGCTGCCGCTCGCCCCCTTCTTCGGCAATTTCGGCGTCGCGCCGCCGCTGGGCTGGGGCCGGCTGTCATCGAAGGAGCCGCGCGCCTTCGGCGGCAACATGGACAACAAGGAGCTCGGTGCCGGCAGCACGCTGTATTTTCCGGTGTTCGTGCCGGGCGCGCTGTTCTCCGCCGGCGACGGCCACGCGCTCCAGGGCGACGGCGAGGTCTGCCTGACCGCGATCGAGGCCGCGCTCACCGGCACGTTCGAATTCCACCTCCGCCGCGATCTCCGTCTCACTTCGCCGCGCGCGGAGACGGCGTCGGACTGGATCACCATGGGCTTCGACGAGGATCTCGACGATGCCGCCAAGGCTGCGCTGCGCGACATGATCGCGCTGATCCGGGAAAAAAGCGGCCTCAGCGCGCAGGATGCCTATACGCTCTGCTCTATCGCCGCGGACCTTCGGGTCACGCAGCTCGTCGACGGCAACAAGGGCATCCACTGCGTGCTGGCGAAGTCCCGCATGCCCTAGCGTTTAACCCTGGGGCAATGCATCGAGGTGGCACGCCACCCATTGCTCGCCTTCGACCGAACGGAGCTGCGGCTCTTCCGTACGGCAGCGGTCGAACACGTAGGGGCAGCGGGTGTGGAAGCGGCATCCTTTCGGCGGATTGATCGGGCTCGGCACGTCGCCGCCGAGGATGATCGGGTTGCGCTGGGCGCCCGGCTCCGGCAGCGGCACCGCCGAGAGCAGCGCCTTGGTGTAGGGATGCCTTGGCGCCGCAAAGATCTCATAGCGCGGCGCGACTTCCACGATCTTGCCGAGATACATCACCGCGACGCGATGGGTCATGTGCTCGACGATCGCGAGGTCATGGCTGATGAACAGCAGCGCAAGGCCGAATTTCTGCTGGAGGTCCTGGAGCAGATTGACGATCTGCGCCTTGACCGAGACGTCGAGCGCGGACACCGCCTCGTCGCAGACGATCAGCTCGGGCTCGGCCGCGAGCGCCCGCGCGATGCCGATGCGCTGGCGCTGGCCGCCGGAGAATTCGTGCGGCCGGCGGTTCAGCGCCTCGCGCGGCAGCCTCACCGTATCCATCAGCGACGTGACGCGAACCTCGAGATCCTCCTTGGATTTCGCGAGGCCGAAATTGCGGATCGGCTCGGCGAGGATGTCGCGCACGCGCATGCGCGGATTGAGGCTCGAGAACGGATC